>Ga0209541_10005524_pt1 | contig 22013 bp, 17 predicted proteins | sample RifCSPlowO2_01_FD_184027 | JGI IMG/M metagenome (GOLD analysis project Ga0209541, IMG submission 184027) | Groundwater microbial communities from Rifle, Colorado - Rifle CSP2_plank lowO2_0.1 (SPAdes) (version 2) | ecosystem: Environmental > Aquatic > Deep subsurface > Groundwater | place...
CACCAGCACCAGTACGGGCATGTTGGACGAGCTTCGCACGAGGCCCCAACCGTCCGGGAACACGACGCGCGCACCATCAATGTCGATGACGTTCGGGTACTTTTGTTTGAAATACGTCACGAGGCGTTTTAGCACGTCTTTTTTGATTTCGTCGGCGCACGGCGCGTGAAACACGGGGGACGAATGATAAACGGGAATCGTGGAAACGATGTGCGACAAGGGATGCAATTCTGTGGCCAGGTATTCGAGGAGTTTGAGTCCGGCGTAACACGGATCGTCAAAACCATAATAGCCCTGGCTAAAAAAGATGTGTCCGCTTCGTTCTCCGGCAAGAGGCGCCTTGGAGGAATGCAGTTTTTCTTTGATAAACGAGTGACCGGTTTTCCACATCAGGGGTTTTCCGTGGTGGTCTTGGATGTCGTCGATGAGTGCCTGGCTGCTTTTAACGTCAAAAATAATAGTGGCACCGGGAGTGTCTTGCAGGACGCGTCGGGCCAGCAACGCCAATGTTCGGTCGGGATAAATCAATCGGCCTTTTTCGTCGCACACGCCAAGGCGGTCTCCGTCGGCATCAAACGCAAAACCGATGTCGGCTTTTTGTTCAACCACGACGGCGCCGAGTTCTTCCATCATTTCGTTGATGCTCGGGTTCGAGGACCCATGCGGAAAAGAAAAATCAATGTCGCAGTATTGTTCGACCACGTCCATTCCCGCGGCTTTGAATACCTTCGGAGCAACGATTCCCGCGATTCCGTTCCGGGCATTGATCACGATTTTGAATTTTTTCGGAACATGAACGCGTTTAACCAGGTTTTTCACGTAGAGGTCAATGGTACCGGTTTTTTTTTCGGTTCCTTTTCCTTTGGCGAATTGTTCGGTCTGAATCGTTTCGTATAGCGCCGCGATATCCGCGGGAAGTAACGTGGAAGAGTAATCAAAACCCAGTTTGAGTCCGCTCCAGCCGTTGGGGTTGTGCGAGGCGGTGATCATGGCGAGTCCTTTGATTTTCAAATGATACTGGGAAAAATACGCCACCGGAGTCGTGACCATTCCGATGTTGGTCACGGACACGCCCGTGGAACAAAGACCCGCGACCAAGGAGCGGCATAACGATTCGCTGTAGCTTCGCGCGTCAAAACCGACGATGCATTGGTTTAAGTGTCGTTGTAATAATTGCGTTCCGAACGCTTTTCCGATCAATTCGATGCTTTTTTCGTTTAGCTCGGTTTCGTTTACCTGTCCGCGGACGTCGTAGTCCCGGAACATGGTTTTTTTCAATTCAGCCATTCTAAAAACCTCAAAAGTAAATCACTCTGGAAGTGGAATTTAAAATACTGTTTGGTGCAAGGGCATAAAACCGAGCGCTTGTTTGAAACCGGCCGTCGTTTGGATCGTTTTTAAAGAACTTCTTTGCACAAGTTATGCATGGAGAAAAAAGGGAAAAAACCGGGAAAAAAACCGTTGCCGCAAGACAATCGGCGTTCTCCCACGCGTATTCCGATTCGGGATCCGTCGCGTTTGAAAGACTTGCCGGATTTGCCTTTGCCACGCCCGACCGACATCGGAAAGCCGCGCGACCGCCCGATTCGAAAACCGCGCCCCAAAGACTTGAAATACTGAGCAAGCGCCAAACGCTTTTATAGGTCTTTGCCGGTTTATTTGTGGTATGCTGGATGTCGTAGCGATCGGAAACGCGACCATGGACGCGTTTGTTCAGATCAATCCCGAAACCTATTTTCGCCCGAGGAAAAAAAAAGGCGAACTGTTTTTTTTGGAAGGAAGCAAAATCGAAGTCGAATCATTGCGGTTTTTTTCCGGCGGTTCGGCCACGAACACCGCGGTCGGGTTCGCCAGACAAGGCCTTCGAACGGGGTGCCTGTGCCGGTTGGGGCGCGATGAGTTCGGAAGAAAAATTCTCAAAGAATTGCGCGCGGAAAAAGTCGACACGGGTTTGCTGTTGTTTGGATCGGACGCCACCGCGTTTTCCGTGATCTTAACGGGACACGGATTGAACCGCGTGATTTTCGCTTTTGGCGGCGCGACGCGAAAACTGGATCAGCATGCCAAGCAAATTAATTGGAATCGATTGGAGAAAACGCGCGCGATTTATTTGGGGTCGTTGCATTCGTCGTTGTCGCTCGTGAAACGAATCGCTTTGTTTTCCAAAAAAAACAATATTTTGCTTGCGTGGAATCCGGGTCAAAGCGAATTGCGCGAAGGATTGGGTTTGCTTTCGCCGATTCTAAAGCACGTTTCGATTCTTTTCTTAAACGGCGAAGAAGCCGAGCAGTTGGCGGGGCGGGGGGATTACAAGGAAAACATGAAATTTTTGTCCGCGTTTGTTCCGCTGGTCGTGGTTTCGCTTGGACCGGTGGGCGCCGCGGCGTTTGACGGCCAGGAGTTTTTCTTTGAAGAAAGTCACCCCGCGCACAAATTGGATTCGGCGGGAGCCGGAGACGCGTTCAATTCGGGTTTTTTGGCGGCGGTGCTGGGCGGCGAACCGATGCAAAAATGCCTGGAAAACGGCGTGAACAACGCGACGAGCGTGATTCAGTTTCTGGGCGCCAAGAACAATTTGTTGTATCGGAAAAAAAAGAGGAAATAACGAAATAGTTTGTCGGAAAAAGCGGCAGGGTGTCCGAATCAACATAATCTTTTTATATTCGTTGATTCTGTTTATAACGGTGAACCCATATGGAAAGGCACGAACCGATTGACGAATTTAATGAATTGATTGAAAGTTTATGGGTGAAAATCAAATCTTTTTTGCCCAAAAGCAGGCATGTGGATCTGAAACGAACCTATGGCCACGAGTGCGCCGGCGTATTGTTAAAAGAAGTGCGCCATCCGGATCATTTTTTCTATCTAAGCAATGGTGCCGTGCTCAAGGGTTTGTGCGACTTGGACGCGGTTCTGTCGGAAATGGACGACTCCACGTTCGTAAAACACGTGTCGCCGGAAAAAAACGAGTTCGCGACCTGGGTGGGTCACATTGTCGGGGATACGACCTTGGCGAACAAGTTGCAGTTGCTTGATTCAAAAGAAGACGTCGCGCGCGCGGTAAACGTTCGAGTTAATTGGCTGCGCGGCCGCGTCAACGAAGCTCCTGCATCGTATAATCCCCGAATTCGTTAATTTTTTATGACGATTTCGAAACTGTCCTCGTGTCAGGAGCAAGTACTGGTTCAATTGGTTTCAAAGGCGAAAACCATTGAAGAGCTCCGAGCCAAAACGAATTATTCGTACCGAGAGGTCATGACCGAGGTAAAGGACTTGCTGTTAAAAGGCGCGATCGAGAAAAAAAAAGGGTTTCCGACCACGTATCGGATCGCCAAGAGTTTTCAGATGGTGGCCAAAAAGCTTCGCGCCAAATTCGATATGAGCGATTTGCTGGATGATCCGTGCGACATTTTTTCCAAGCATTACCAGCAAAAACACAACCGCGACTAAACGCAACGATTTTATTTTGTTCTTTTGTTTGCCTTGCGCGGAAGGTTGTGTTTGATGCCGACTAGTAAGCGAAATGGGCCACATCACGATTGAAGCGTGGCGACAAGTCTTGGCCGATACAATCGCGGACGAAGAAAAAAAAAATTAAAGGAATTGTTCGTAGTTCGAATGGTTGAATTTGTAGAGGAACCGTTTGATCCGCGATCCGTTGGACACGTATTGGGAAAAAATTTCTTCTTTGGTTCCGTTTAATGGCGACGCGTTTTCTTGCGTGGAGTCAAACAGGTAATACAATCCGCGGTATTGCGACAGCACAAACGCGTGGGTGGTCAGATCGGTCATTTCGGCGATGACGACTTCGGCGTTGGCATCCCCTAAAGCCAAAAGCAAGGTGCATAAAAAAACGGCGTGGTCTTCGTCGTCGGCAATCTTGTTTTCGACGATTTCTTTGGGAGAAAGCCAAAAGCTGATGGGAATGTCGAGTTTTACGAAGTCGATGTTTAAGGAAACGTACAATAGGGCTTTTTTGCTTGCGGTCAGATAATCGCTGTCAAAGGTGTAGCCGGGGCCTTGGAATTGTCCGACCAGGGACTGGATCGTCATGTCTCCGGAATCAAGCAAGGCTTTGACTTGTCCGATGGTCCGGCGCTCTTTTTCGGTGATGGTGGGGGCGAATTTTTGGAGCAGCAACCGGCATAATCTACATAACTTCGGGTTGGGTTCCATCCAACAATAATTCCTTCAACAGTTTTATAAAACCCGATTCCGCGCCCAAAACCCTTTTTTGGCCACCCCACTAGTTTTTAATCTAAAGAATTGTTATTTATCCGATGCCGATGCGGCGGAGTTTGGCGGCTCAGACCGCGATCGAATACTTGTTATTGACTTCGTTTTTGCTGGTAGCCACAGGCCTGATTTTCGCGTACGCGTCCACCAATTATCAGGACGCCACCAACAGCAGCATGGCGCAGCAGGAACTTTCAACGATCGTCAATGCGGCGGAGCAAACCTACGCGTTGGGCGAAGGAAGCGTGTTGTTCGTGGATATTGAAACGCCGAGCAGTGTGAAGGCGATTCGCGTGGATTACGGATGCAAAGACAATTATCGAACCTTGGCAGGCCAGGAATGCACTGTGATTGATCCGGATAAAACCCAGGATATTTGCTGTGCCGTTTTTGATCCGACTCCGGGAAAACGGATTTGTACGACACCGGAGCCGGGGGTCACGCCGGACGGGAAACCCACTTGTTATGATTTGTATTCCATGGACGACCAGGCGTTAACCGCAAGGCGCGCGTATCTAGTGTTCACGCAACAGCAATCCGGACAGGATGTGGATATCATCAAACAGTCGCGTGCGATTATCGGCATGGATGCGGCGACAATCGCGACGCTGGTTTTGCCGGGACCGCACACGATCAGAGTGGAGTGGTCCGTAGGAACCGGAAAAGTCCTGATTTCGGCCGTAAGCTAACGGGGATGAATGTGGTTTCGTTCGTTGATCCAAAAGGCCAAGCGGCCATCGAAACCTTGATGGCGGTCATGCTGATCATGGGCGTGTTTGTCGTCATCAGCATGATTTCGGTTCAGCGAAGCGAGATCAATCGCCAATTGGGTGAACAGGATCAGAACGCGGCGTTGTGCGATCGCATCGCGGGCATCATCAACAAAGCGGGGGAAGTTCCGGGGAACTTGCGCATGGGGGTTTTTTTGGACCGACCCGTGTGGGTTTCCAATGGAAACCTTTTGTTCGGATTAAGCAACGGACATTATTGTTTTTATCTGGGCCGGGTATCGGGAGACCGCGATGCGGTTCCGATGTATCTTGCGCCGGGATATTACGAGATTCGAAAAGAGCGGGAAGTGATTTCGATTGCAAGCGCGTCCCAGCCAGAGTAATCACATGGGTTTTTCCGGCCAGACCGCCATGATCGAGCTCGGGATCGGCGTGGTCGTTGTTCTTTTGATCGTGGTGACGCTTCTGAATTTTTGGAATCTGAATTTTTCGGTGGCCAACGAGGTCCGGCGCATGGATGATTTTGAACGAAGCGCGAATACGGCGATTGATCGCGTTGCGGAAACCAAAGGAGACCCGCTGAATTGGCCGGCGGTAAGTTTTTCCGACGTGAATTCGGTGGGGATCGCGCGGTATCCTTTGGTGGTCGACGAGAACAAATTGATCGCGTTCGTTTTTTTCGCGGATAACGCGCGTTCGCCGCAGGATTATAACCGGGTTCGGCTGCTTTTGGGGCTTCGAAACGCCGATTTTCAGTTTCGGGTGTATCGGATGGACAGCAACCAGCGGATCGAAGAACAGTTGTTCCGTGCGGGAAAGTTTAATATCGAGGGAAATTCATATATAATTCAAAAGCAGCGGTTTGTTTCCATCGGAGACCAGCCGCGGATCATTGAGATGAAATTTTTCCTGGCAAAGCAGGGTGGATGAATGGAAAAAGGAATCGCGATCGCGTTGGATGTACTGTTCGCCTTGATGCTGGTGTCGGGGGTCCTGTTGTTTTTTTCCGAACAGCCGTTATTGAATGATTCTCTTTCGCAAAGTTTTAATCGCGATCAAAAAACCTCGCGGGACGTCGTGGATGTGCTTGAAAAATCGGGTTTTTTATCCGTTCAGCTCGTGGACAAGAATTTTTCCCAGGAAAGCGTGGAGGAAATTTATAACAAGGCCCTGGAATTGCTGCCCAAAGGAACGCATTTTGGAATGCGCGTCACGCAGTTCGATGTCGCAAGCGATTTGACGGAATGCAAGGATCCCGCCTTGGATCTGATCACCAAATTTAACAAGTGTTTTCCGACCGCCAATCAAATCGTGTTTTCATCCGGATCCCCGCTGCCCGCGGGAACTACGGGATACGTTTCCGGAAAAAAGATTTTTTCGAAGTACCGGCCCACGTCAGATGTCGGAGAAATGGATCCGACCGCGTGCACGGCCCAAGCCAATTTTTCGGACGGCTGGGACTTAAACCGGCTGTTTGATGCCCATTTTGCCGCCATGAGCGGAAACGTGGAATTCGAATCCTCAGTGGTGGACGCGTTTGGAGATCCCGTAACCCAGCTTGCGTGCAACGACAGTGCCATTCTCAAGATGAAAGTGCGAAACGAAGCCCGGAATCCCGTGGCGCTCATGCTGGTTATGGATCGCAGCGGTTCCATGAGTCAAATGGACATGAATTTCCGTTCGGTCAAAGGTTTTTTTTCCGGGGGGTTATGCGCGCGCCAGATCGATGACGCGTCCGGAAACGACAATAACGCCAACAATTTTCATTCGGCGCCGGCGCAGTTGTCCGGCGTGGTGGATTCATATGCCGGAGATTTTAACGGAAACGCGTTTTTGGAAGCGCCTGACGCTCCGACGTTGCGCGTCAACAATTTTACGTTTAGTGCCTGGGTGTATCCCACGAGTTTTGCCACGTGCGGTACGACCGGCGGATGCACGTTCGCGGTCAAGGAATCATCGTACCTGATCGGAATCAACAATACGGGAAAAGTGTATTACGCGATCAACAATTCGAATGGTTACCAATGGTATGCCACGAGTGCCATGATGCCGCTGAATCAGTGGACGCATTTTTCTTTGACGTACGATGGATCGAAAATTGAAACCTACACGAACAAACAAAAGGATTCCGTGACCGTGAACGAATCGGGATTGATCACCCATAATTCCAATCCGTTGTATGTCGGAATGCGGTATCCCCGAAACGCCACGAAATACGGGTTTGTCGGGTATTTGGATGAAGTTCGGCTCTACAACACGAATCTGCACCAGAATGAAATCAACCAGGTGTATTTCAACAATAACCCGGTCCCGGAAAGTCTCATGGCGCGTTACACGTTTGAGCAGTTCGGAAACGGAACCGACGCGTCGTGTTTCGTGAAAGCAAGTACGAGTATTCCGGTGAACACGTGCGGAACCGTCGGCGTGGAGAACCCGAGTCGTTTGGGCGGGTTTCCACCGGAATTGACCAATGTTTCGACCGCGGGAACTTTTACCGTGGACCAGTCGGAAGTCGATTCCCTGGGAGCCGCGTCTCAATACGAAATTGTTTTCGATCGCGGCGGGGCTTCGGGAACATGCAGTTTGATCAGCGGAAGCGTGCTGCACAAAGCCCCGTTCATGCGGATCAAAAAACCCGATAATAAGTACTTCAAGTATTCAAGCGCTGACATGGCCTATCAACTCAAAACGGATTTCAACGCCCAAACCCTGGGAACGCACACGATCGAAATCTGGAACGCGGACAACAACGCGTACGTGAAAAATCCGCCGGTCGTGTATGCGCGAAAAAGCGTCGTGAGCCAGAATTTGCTCGATATCACGGCAGGCGGATCCGCATTCGAATCCGAAGCCAAAGGCGATTTTAATCTCGGTTCGTTTCCGGTTTCGGGCGTTATTTTTGAAAACAGTGTTTGCACCACGACGTCGGCGTGGACTCCGGTTACGACCGTGAATGTGTCGGACTCGAACATTTATGGATTGGTTTTCAAGACCTCGTACAACAAAACAACGGGGTGCGCTCCGCAATTTCGCGTAACGGGCCCAACGGGAAGCAACGACATCAATTTGTCGTGCCAACTCGGAAACACCTGGTGCCAACTAAAAACGTGGAACAGAACCCGCACTTTGGGAAGCTACGCGCCCACCGGAGACTACACGTTGTGGGTCAACAGCGACGCGACCATGAATTACGGTGCGTCTTATTATTACGAAAAATATTTGTCCGCCGCCAACAGCGGCGCTTCCTTGGCCGCGCGCCGATGCGTGTACAGCGGCGACTGGAATTCGTTCGGATCGTTCACCATCACGGATGAAAAAACCTACGACGACGCGTTTTATTTTCCGTCATACGTTTTGCTAAAAGACGGAATGAGTTATCCGTATTGTCTTCCGGAAGTAAAGATCGAGTATCCGAACGGAAGCAATTATTACATGCGGGACTGCAACGCCGCTAACTGTGTGGCACCGTTTTTTCGAACCACGTACACGGGGCCTTACGCGTCCACGGGCACGTACAACGTGTACATGCGTTCCGCCGCGAATGTCCAAAGAATCAGTGCGGCTCCGCTCGCGCAATTACGCGGATTTTTGCGGATCTTGCTAAACAACGCGGCGGTTACCGGAGGCACGTGCAGCGGCGGAAACTGCGCGGTTCATTCCGTGATTTCACCGCTGCGAAGCAATTGTCCGAACAGAAACTCGGGTTTTTCCGGTTGGACGGATCTATCGTTTGCCACGCAGATCGATAACGCCGACACGTTCGTGGTTTCGCCGACCGATTATTTCAAGCGTTTGCGAATAGACATTAATTATGGGGGTGACGCGGGATCGATCTGTGCCGGCGGAGTGCTTGGGTACACGAACCCGTTTTCAACCAGCCAGCACGGTTACTATGCGCGTCCGCCTCGAAACAACAGGTCGGTCGCCGGTTTCAGCGTGAACATGAGTCCTTCTCCGTGGGTCAACGAAAACACGTCGATTCCGATTCCGAGCGGAAACTATTCGATTGTGGGTTGGGCGGAAAACCGCGTGGACTATAACGTGAATTATTTTCTTGAACGGCTTGATTACGCCAAGTTCGCCTCGAAATCTTTTCTTGATCAGGTTCGCTGGAAAACCGAGGACAAAATGGGACTCATCGATTTTGGAACAGACGTAACCCAGACGGTTCCGCTGACCAGCAACGTGGACGCGGTGAAATCCGGAATCGACACCTTGCAGGCCAGCGGCGAAACCGCGACGGGCGACGCGTTAAAGACCGCGATTGACGCACTGTCCGGTGAAACCTCAGGGGACCGCTTCATTGTATTGTTAAGCGACGGTCAGGCCAATCGGGGATCGTATTCGACGCTTCAGTCCGCGACTTTGGCCAAAAACAACGGCATCAAAATTTACACGATTGGTTTCGGCCGCGATGTAAACGAATCGGAATTGACGCTCATTGCCTGGATCACGGACGGCAATTATTTTTTTGCAAGCGACGCCAACCAGTTGGTAATGGTGTTCAAGCAAATCGCGTTCCAGGTGCAGGCATCCACGAAAACCGCGAACATCGTGATTCCGCCGGTTCCAGGAGTCACGTATTCGGATTACTGGTGTAAAACCGCTTCAGGAACATTGTGCAAGGATAACACGACCAGCGGTTGTCTCTGCAACGGGATCTACCAAGACGGATCCGGCCAATTAATTTTCCAGGACGCCCAGATTTTCAAGCAGGATCCCGAGTGGTGGGAAGGCCAGTTCCGTTTCGCGGCGGATTGCAACGGCGAATATTGCAAAGACCGCTCGCTTTTGCTTCCTCCGGCGGCGGCGTACGTTGAAACCACGGACAAATCCACGACCGATTATTGGCCGGCGGGTCTTCCGCCTGAAGGCGCTCAAAGCAAAGTGGATATTTTGGTGAATGATTTGGCAATCGAGTTTCTCGAAGGAAACGTAAACCCCTCGACAGGTCTTGCGGATCTGAACGTGAAGCTTTCAAACGACGGCAATTATACAATCGTCTTCGAAGTGACTGACCCGGAACCGTTCATATCGTGCACAACGGGCGCACCCATCAACAGTTGCACGTTCGGACTATCGATTATTTTTTACAAGGATAATCTTGCGCCGTCCAACAAACGATGCGGGACCTGCACAGACCAGTACAAGTTGTGTCCCGTTAACGTGACGTGCAATGGCCAGTTTTCGCGTTCAAGCGTCACCTATCAGGTTCCGGGGTTCGAACAAGGGCTGTGGTACACCAAGATCAATCCGGCCGCGGCTGGCATCAATGAATGCGCGTTGCACAACGAAGACTCGATCGACTGCACGCTTAAGACCACGCCGCTGTATTACGTGGTCGAGTATTGGACGTGGCGGGAGTAATGAGACATGAATAGCAAGGGAGTTTTTCTTACGCTCATGGTTTTTTTGGTGGTCGTAAGCGTCATCGTGATTTTTCAAAAGAATTTTGAAAACCAGGGAATCCGGCAAAACGTGAGCATTGACGACATGGCGTTGGAATCGATCAACGGACCGTTCGAACAGATATATTTTGACGTGATTTCGCTTTCCAAATCGGGAAAAGAGCGGCGCGTGCAATCGCGGGGATTGCCGTTCGATTACAATCTCGCGGATAATTTCGTAACGGTTCGAAACACGATCCCGATTAATTCCCGGCGTTTATCGGGTTTTTATGATTTTCTGAATTCGTACACCGTTTTTCTCAAAAGCCAGACCGTGGCGGAAAAAGGCGTTCACATTGACTTGAACATCGATCGGTCGCATATTTCGGACGCATGGCGGGTCGGCGGCTACCCTGAAATCAAGTACGTGCTGATTCCTCAGTGCATTCTCTTCAAGGTCAACGACGGGAACAACGCGCTTCCCGCGGATGTGACCGAGTTTTCGATCAAGCCCGGTTCGGTAGCGGACGGATGCGCCCAGGATTTCAATGTCCGCGACACGTCGTTTTCATCGAGCTGGCGGGACTTGAACGCCGTGACGGTCATTTCTTCGTTTCCAAGCAACGGATATCTCGGGGATACCTATTGCATAGGGGATTTGATCTCCTACGGCCTGTTCTGTAAACATGATCCGTATAACCCGGCGGATGTACGGCCTTATGTCGAGGTTTTCGTAGAGTCCCCTGATATTCCGCTGAGACCAGTCGCTTCCGGACATTTTAATCCATATAATGCAACGACCAACCAAATTACGATTCAGTTCTTGGCTGTCACCGGTTGGCAATCCCAAACGGTGGACCTCTGGCTGGGCGAATGCGCCGGTGCCGAGGAATGCAAAACCGTGTCCATTGTTCGGACCGCTTCGCTGGCGGGTTCAAACCCGGGGGCCGTGACGATTACCAACACGTTTTCGTTCCGCAAAAGCATACGGGATTTTTTTCTCTGGGGCGTGGATTTGAACGTGACCAAAGACGGGTTCGATTTTGCCCGATATTCCTAACTGAAACAGAGGACAAAAAAATCGTTTGGATGGGTCACCCGCACCCTTAAATATATAGAAAAAGTATTAGTTATGCCCAACGAAAGAGTTTTCTGTCACTGTACTTTGTTGGGTCACGGGGATTAAATGGCCGAACAAAAACAAAAGGTCATGGAACGCGTTGTTCACGCCGTGCTAAGGTTTTTAGGAATCACCAAAGTTCCAAAAACCCAGGCACCGCCGATGCAGCGAATGCATATTCCAGCCATGCCCGAGCCACCGGCCCGTTCTTCTTCGACGTTTAGCCGCGCTCCTCAAAAAGAACCCTCCGATTTCACTCCGGTGGCACCCTCCAAAACGGACTTCGAGCAGGTAGAATCCCGGTTAAAACCGGCGTATGAATTCAAGCCTTCCGTTGCATCTTCGTTCGAACCCCCGGTTGAAAGCCGCGGTTCGAAGCTGGAAATGGGCGTAAAACAAGCCAAGGAAAAAACGCAGTCGGTGTCCCCAAAAATGGGCTTAACCGTCCGAAAAAAGAAACGCCGAAAAAAAACGCTTCGGAAAAAACTCATGGAATCCATGATGATCGGCGCCAAGGAAGCGATGAAGAAAAAAGGAAAAAAAGGAATCGAACGAAAAGTTCGGATGACGTCCCGTTCTCCGCCGATCCAGATCACGACCGTGATCAAACGCGGCGTGAAAGAAGGCGCGACGATTCATGTTCCGAAAGGCGCGAACGTGTCGGTCGGACCGCATGTTCCACCGGGTCAATTTCCTCCGGGAGTATCGTTTGTCAAACAGGCAGGGCAATCGTTAAAAGAAGTTGAAGACGAAATGGAAGTGGCCCGCGGTTCCTTAAAATCGCTCGAACGGGATTATTTCAAACACCTGATTTCACAGGAAGAATTCATGAAACGCGCGTCCGAATTACGATTGCGAGTACACCAATTGGAAGAGCGGAAAAAAGTCCTGCAAAACCAGATTAACAATCCGCCGTCTCCCGAAAAAGAACCCCAACGCGGTTCGGCTTCGAATGTTTCTTCTTCCGGATTTTCAGCGGGACACGCCGGTTTTTCGCGGTCTGACGGCGGTTCGTATGGTGGAACCAGACCTGGTTTTCACGCGGATTCCGGCGATTCGAAAACGGGTTTAGGCTCGGACGGATCCAAAGAACAAACCGGATCCAAGGACGAATCGTCTTCGAAAATTCCGCCGATTAATGTGTTTTCGATGCGAAACCCAAGCGCGCGTCCGAAAACCACGTCGCAACCGATTATTGTTCCGGTTCCGATCGGATCGATTTCGTCGCAAACGACTGGAACGGCATCGCCTGTTTCGGGCAGCGGTTCTCCGGTTACGTTAGGGGCTTTTCCCACGATTGCAAGTTCGTCTGTTCCGGGAACGCCGCCCATTGTTTCGTCGGCTGTTCCGGGAACCCCCATTTCCAGTGCAAGTCCAAGCGTCCCGGTTTTTGCGGGCGGCAGCGGACCGGTGATTTCAGGGTCTCAAATCGTGTCGGGTCCACCGGTCAGTGGAAGCGACAGCGGTTCAAGCAATTCCTCGACTTCGGCGCCTTTGGTGACCCCGGGAACCGGCGCCCGCATCGTGGTTGAAAAAAAAGTACCGTACAATCCGGATATTGTTTCCCAAAGCATTCCGCTGCCGCCGGTGCGATTGCCCGGAAACCAGCAGATCAAACTGGACGCGGTGTTACCGCAAAATCCGTCGATTCCGAGTACTTCGACTACGCCGTCCCGCGGACCCATGACGGTTCCAAAACCGGATTTTTCGGATCGAAACCTCGAACAGGAATTCGAACAAGCGAATTTCATGGCGTCGCGCGGCCAGGAACGCGAACGACTGGAAATCGACCGGATCAAGAGAGCCATGGAAGAAAAACTCAAGGGAAAAGTCGACGACGAACAATTGAGAAAATTAAGCGACAACATGCAAAAGCTGCTCGAAGCCCATGTGATCGAAAAAGACGCGTTGAAAAGACAGATCGAACAGATCGACTCGAACCGCGTCGTGGAAAGCTTCGTGGCGTTGGTTCGTTTGATCGAGAATCAGATTCCAAAAACCGAAACCATCCGGTTTGTTCCGGAAGAAATGAAGGATTTTGCCGATAACCGGAAAAAAGAGCCGTTGCATCTCAAACAAACCGAATTGGAAAACAAAGAATTAATTACAGATTACGACAAGATCTTGGATGAAGTGCGAAAAAAAGGAAAAATTTCAATGGACGAATTATCCAAGCTCGCGCAAGTGGACAAGAAACACATGAAAGAAATCCTGATCGTGCTCGAAAAAGAAGGGCTCGTTGAAATCAAGTATCCCGCGTTCGGACAAACCATGGTCGTTGACGCGATCGGCGCACGGCGCAAAAAAGAGGCGGATCGATGAACCAATCTGAAATCACGAAAATCATCACGGAAATGCTGAAAAACGGCGAAGCGGACGACAAGATCATCCGAACCTTGATCGATTTGGGAATTGACGTTGTCACCGCGCAGCAATTGATCGCGGTTTCGCGCAAAACCCAGTCCGGTTTCACGCGCGTGGTTTCTTCGCGGCAAGCGCTCAGCATTGATACGTATCCGATCGAATCGGACAATGTCAAGCTTGACGTCAGCATTCTTCAAAAACCCGAGGATTTCGTTCTGCATTATTACCTGAATTTTCCGGAGTACGGCGAAGGAACGAAAGCGTTGCTTGCAAATCTAAAGCGAAACATTATTTCCGAAGCGAGTTTTAAAACCGACAAGCTCTTGGATCCGAAATTCGTGGTGTCGTTAAAGGAAAAATTCCGGGTGAACGCGGAACGCATTCTCAAAACCGAAAACCCCAAAATCGACGAAAACACCAAACGCGTGCTCATCGGCGACTTGATTCACGAAATGCTCGGACTTGGAAAAATCGAGTTTTTGCTTGCGGACGGAAACCTTGAAGAAATCGTCGTGAATTCGGCCAAAGAACCCGTGTGGGTGTATTCCAAGAAATACGGTTGGCTTAAAACCAATGTGTTGCTTTCAAGCGAAGAAGAAATCCAGAACTTCGCTTCGATTATCGCGCGACGCGTGGGAAAACAAATCACGATTTTGAATCCTTTGCTTGACGCGCACTTGATTACGGGTGACCGTGCCAACTCCACGTTGTTTCCGATTTCAAGCGCCGGAAACACCTTGACGATTCGTCGTTTTCGCCGCGATCCGTGGACCGTCACGGATTTCATCAAGACGCGCACCGTCAACTCGGAAATCATGGCGTTGATGTGGCTGGCCATGCAGTACGAATTAAACATCATTATTTCAGGAGGAACGGCGTCCGGAAAATGCGTTTCTGGAAACTCAAAAGTATTGCTTTCCAATCAAGCACGGCCAATTAAAGAGATCGTAGAAGAGGAGCTTGCGAAAGGAGATGTAACTCGTACAGAAGATGGATTTTATTCGGCTTCAACTAATTTAGAGACCTGGGCATTTAATCCACGCACCGCCAAAATGGAGAAAAAACCCATTTCTCGGGTTTGGAAAAGAACGGCCCCGGAAAAAATGGTCCGTATCACCACACAAACAGGTAAACAAATCGAAGTAACCCCCGAACATCCATTTTTTATATTAAACGGAGAACTCGAGAAAAAAAAAGCAGGCGAGTTAGTTGGGGGGGAATTTATACCTGCGCCCCGAAAGTTAAACATTACGCCTTCAGAACCTGAACTCATAAAAATACCTTTTCTTAAGCACTTAGAAACGCAGAGCATGAACGGAAAAAAGTTGTACCGTCCGTACTTTAACTCAAATAAGTGGGTGAAGCTTCCTTCAAAAATGTCTTGCGAATTGGCTCGCTTTATTGGATACGTGCTAGGAGACGGGCACATTACAAAAAATCATCATGCAGTACGATTTTTCAACTTGGATTCGCGCTTACGAGAAGATTTCAAACAATGCGGAGAAACGCTATTTGGAATTGACGGAAGGTTATATACGCCAAAAAATCGCTGCCCATATATTGAGTTCAATTCCAAAGTAGTTGGCGAATTATTAGTACAATCGATAGGGATTTCCAGTGGAAAAAAATCGAACGTAATTTCCATTCCAAAAACGATTTTATATGGAGATATTCAGATTCTAAAAGAATGCATCAGAGGGCTGTTTGAAAGCGAAGCTTCGGTAGAAATTAAAAAAGGAGAGCTCGAATTTGGAAGCGCAAGCGAAGCGGTAGTCGAGGACTTATCCACTGCCTTGCACAGATTTGGAATAATCCACAGAATAAAGAAATACAAAAACAAAAATCGGCTCTTTATTACAGGGTCAAATTTGCAGAAATTTGGATCCGAAATCGGCTTTTTGCGACCAAGTAAAAACGACCTGATTCTTCGGGCACAGAAGAAAACATTCTCCCCAAACCTAGACTTTGTCCCGCATATTTCTCCGATCGTCCGAGAACTCAAAAAGAAACTGCGTGTCCACACAAAGGAGATGAGATCAAAGATTTCGCGTGAAGCGGTTGCTCGATATTTAGCCGAAGTACGAGCGCCTACACGGGGTTCACTAAAAGACGTAGCAACTTCTCTCGAACGGAGATATGATGAGCTCTGTAAAGATAAACAGCTATGGGACGAAACAAAAAAGTTAGAATTGAAAAATCGAAAACTGATCCATGCGGTTCAAAATGTTTACCATAAAATGGGATTAGAAAAAAAGAAATTGGCTCGTAGAGCCGATATTAATCCAAACTCGCTTTGGATGTGGGAAACGAACCGTACTATACCAACTCCAGAGCTTGTGCTTAAGCTTGCTCAAAGTACAGTGGGAGAATTTGATTCGTATTATTCAAGAATGCGCGAACCAATTAATGATCTACAAACTGCACATGAAATGGGGCTAGATATTCGCAAAGTTGCTAACGAAGTTCCGTTGGCAGAAAGAACTTTATACAAATATGTCCAGGAGAAAGCCCCTGAAAAGATTACACAAATACTGATGCCGTTTATTCGAGAATGGCAAAAGAATCAATGCAAAATACTTGAAAACCTTCACGAAGAGGTATTCGAGATTAAGAAAATCATTCAAGCCGAGCAACGAACAAGTACTTCTGTCCAAGCAATGGCCCTTTCAAAAAAACTTCAGGTTCCCATTCAATTAAAGAAATCAGAAAAAGTTTCTAGAATTGATTTTATCCTAAATGACGCTACGAGCATTTACGTAAAACAAAAAATCGATTGGTTAAAGAATTTAGCAGAAAGTGAAGTACTGTGGGATAAAATTGTTCGGATCGAAACATTCAAGCCAAGCGAACCATGGGTCTATGACTTGACGGTAGATACGCACCATACTTTTGTTGCAAACAACTTAGTTGCTCACAACACCAGCTTAATGAACGTATTGGTTCCGTTTATTCAACCCAATCATCGCATTTTAACGATTGAAGACACCCGCGAGCTCCAGTTGCCCGAATTCTTGCATTGGGTGCCCATGACCACGCGCGAACCGAATCCGGAAGGAAAAGGCGGAATCACGATGCTGGACTTGCTCGTAAACTCGCTTCGAATGCGCCCGGACCGTTTGATTGTCGGTGAAACCCGTCGACAAGCCGAAGCCGAAGTCATGTTTGAAGGAATGCATACCGGTCACTCGGTGTACACCACGTTTCACGCGAATACCGCGGAAGAAACCATTCGCCGGATGACCAATCCGCCGATCAATATTCCGACCACAATGATGGACGCGGTTCATTTGAATATTGTTCAGTTCCGAAACCGTCGTCTCGGAGTCCGACGCGTGCTGCAGATCGCGGAATTCATTCCGGAAAAACACGGAACCGAAGACATACTCAAAGCGAATACGTTGTATCGTTGGCGTCCGTCGACCGATACGATCGAGAAAAACGCGGATAGCATCCGGTTAAACGACGAACTCGGATTGCACACGGGGTTGTCACCGCAGGAAATCACCCAGGATTTGAAGAAAAAACAGAGTATTTTGGACTGGATGGTCAAACACAACATTCATGAAATCGGCAAAGTGGGCCACATCATGGCGGAGTACTACATGAATGAAGAAGAAGTGCTTGAGTACGTGCAATTGGACGATTTGCCTGATTTTGCCAAAGTGGAAGACGCGGAGATACACGAATGAACCCGGTCAAGAAAATAACGATTCCGTTTGCACCGATGCCGTTTTCCTCGCTGGAAAAACTGTCGGAGCCGTTTACGGGGCTTGGCGCGATGTTTTCGGGTTTGTTTCCCATGCTCGATTTGGAACTTGAACAAGCCGACATGAAACTCAGTTCCGAGCGCTACATGGCGATCGCGATCCTGACGGGCATTTTTCATTTCGTTTTATGGACCTTGGTCGGAGTTTTTTTCATGTTTTATCTGGCGCCGGACCTGATGTTTACGGCGCCTCCAACGATCGGAATCATGGCGGCCGGACTCGTGTTCATTCAAATCGCGTTTTATCCCAAGATTCAGATCAAGAAAAAAGTGCGGGACGTGGAACGAAACCTGATTTTCGGACTGCGAACGATCACGATTCAGATCCGTTCCGGTGTCAGTTTGTTTGGCGCGTTGCAATTGGTGGCGTACGGCGCGTATGGAACTTTAAGCGCGGAACTCAAACGATCCGTGGATGAAATCAACGCGGGGTACCCCGAAGAAGAAGCCTTACAGCGGGCCGCGATTCGAACGCCGTCTGTGTTTTTCCGCCGAAGCCTCTGGCAAATCGTCAATGGTTTGAAAGCCGGCGCGGATATTTCATTGGTGTTGACCGAACTGGTGTCCACCATGACCAAAGAACAAGTGATTCAGATCAAAAAATACGGCGCCGACTTGCGGATGTTGTCCTTGATTTACATGATGCTGGGGGTCATTATTCCGGCGTTGGGTTTGACGTTAATGGTGATTTTGTCCACGTTTCCCGAATCGCCCATTGATGAAAACTTGTTATGGGGTTTTTTGGGAGCAATCATGATTTCCCAGTTCATGTACGTGGGAATCATCAAGTCCAAGCGGCCATCGCTGATGGCGGAAGATTAAGGAGTAGAAAACCATGGCGTACCAAAGAATTGCACGATTGATTCCATCTCACATTGCCGACGAAGTCCGCAGAAACCTTCGGTACGTCGGAATCAACATTGATGCCGATAAATTTCTCGGGTTTTTGCTCGCGTATGGATTGGCGTTAAGCTTTGGCGTGGCCATTAACCTGTATTTGTTTTTTCAATTGTCGTTTCCGGTCGTGTTCGTTGTATCGTTTTTGATGTTTTTTGGCGGCGCGTACTTGTGGTTGAGTCTGCGCGCGGAAGGAAAAGGACGGTTCGTGGAAGGGGTTCTTCCCGACGCGTTGCAATTAATCGCGTCTAATATCAAGTCCGGCATGACGACGGAGCGTGCGTTATTCGTTTCGGCGCGGCCCGAGTTCGGTCCTTTGGAAACCGAGTTAAAGAATGCCAGCAAAGAAATACTCGCGGGACAAACATTGGAACGCGCATTGGAAAACATGGGCGCCAACATTCGTTCCACGGTGTTTCAACGCACCATGTGGTTGATTGCCCGTGGAATCCAGTCCGGCGGACAAATCGCGGACTTGTTAATCCAATTGGGAGACGATATTCGGGAACAAAAAGCGGTTCAAGATGAGTCGCGCGCGGAAACCAGCATGTACATCGTGCTGATATTCATTTCCGCGGCCTTGGGTGCCCCGATTCTGTTTGGTATCAGTTCGTTTATTGTCCAGATTTTAGCCAATCAATTGGCCAGTTTGACCGGAGGCGGTATAGGCGACTTGGCGTCGGGTTCCAGCGCTTCTGGAAACCTTCAGATCATTGTCAAGATGGTGAGCGGCGAGCGAAAAGGGCTTTCCCCCGAATTTGTGGTCAATTTTTCGATTGTCGCCTTGTTTGTCACCAGTATCTTTGCGGCGTTAACCTTAGGGGCCATTAATACGGGAAAAGAAAAAAACGGAATCAAATTCATTCCCTTTATTCTGATTGTTGGATTGGTGTTGTTTTTCGTGATTCGACTCGTATTACAAGGCATTTTCGGAGACTTGCTTAAGACCTAAAAAAGCCTCTTGAAACGTCATTTTCCGTTTTATTTTCAATTAACGCGGAAAAAAACGCTTTCTTTGACATCCGAATACGTTAGCTTTAAAAACACCAAAGGGATTGTATTTATCGAAAAAACATCCTTTTTTCAAAACGTTTTGAAATCACAAAGGAGGAACAGAAGATGTTTTCACACAAAAAGGGACAATCGGCTCTTGAATACCTTATGACTTACGGATGGGCTTTGGTTGTTATCGTAGTCGTAATCGCGGCACTGGTTGTGCTCGTCGGAAACCCGAGCGGAAATGCGACCTGTAATGCGCCAGGATCAACTTTTTCGGTCCGAAACCAATACTTGACCGGAACAACGATCATTGGCGGCGACCAGGCATGGGCTTTGAAGGTATCAAACCTTACCGGTCGAAGCTTGAGCGGAGTACACATCACGGGTGTCAGTTGGTCTCCAATTCCCAATGGCGGAACGGTCCCAACAGCTCTCGGAACGGATTATAACATTTCCGTCGGCGGAACCCGTACATCACAAATCACCACCGGACAAGAGTTCGACTTGGGAATTGCAGCACCAGCCGGTATGGCCGAAGGCGAAATGACCGGAAAGAAGTACCAAACCATCATCAATATTTCATATTACGATGGCGACTTCAACCGCAGTACCTCGATCACCTGTAACGGAACCGCACAGTAAAACGATTAACTCGTTTTACTTTTTTTTCTATTTTTTTATTTTTTGTGGGTTGAGCATCCGCCAAAAAAAAAGGTTTTGGACAAATGCACGAGTATTTATACTATTAAGTATTTTTCTATTATAGCAGGCGTTTTAATGGCGATCCCGAAAAAAGAACCACTTGAAGAAGTCAAGTTTGAAGATTCTTCCGTGGCCAAACCTAATCGAACCCAGACGGGTATTCCGGGGTTGGATGATTTGTTGGGCGGCGGAATTCCGGAAGGAAACCTGGTGGTGGTATCGGGGGATCCAGGTGCCGGAAAAACCAGTTTTTGCATTGAATTTTTGTATAACGGCGTGGTCAAATACGGCGAAAACGGCGTGTATATTTCGTTGGAAGAATCCGAGCCTGAAATCGTCAAGCAAGCCGCGTATTACGGGTTTGATTTCATTCCGCTGATTAAAGATCGGCGGTTAAAAATCGAAACCATTCAGTTGTACGATTTTGAAAAATTAAAGAACGCGATCGAAGAAACCGTGGATTCGGTCAAAGCGCGGCGCATCGTGATTGACCCGGGAGTCGTTTTTCGGTTGTTTTTTGAAAAAGAACTGGAAGCAAGAAAAAGCATTTTGGATTTGGGGCGCATGTTAAAGCGTTTGGGCGGAACCACGATTATCACCAACGAAATTACCTTGGAGAATTCGCATAGCTTGTTTGGATTGGAAGAATACGTGGCGGACGGCGTGGTGTTGTTGTATCACACCAAAATCGAAAACCGGTTTATTCGAAGCGTCGGGGTCTTAAAGATGCGGGGAACCAAGATATCCGAAAAACTGCATCCGCTGGAACTGGGATTAAACGGTTTAAAAGTACTTTCCAAACAGGAATTATTCGAAGAATTGTGAGGAAGCGTGTATGACGGACCCTGTGGATTTGGAAGCGTATTTGGATCCTAACAAGCGGATCCAAATGAAACTCGAAATGAGTTTGTCGGGTCTTGGAAAAACCGGCGTGGTACTTGCGATCATTGACGCGATCGAGTATTCGGATGCCAACGCGGGACTGGTACGTTACTTTGAAAAAGCCGACATGCCCGGCGTAATCGTTTCGGTAAACAAGCCATTGGTGGATTTGATTTGCAAACTTCCCCCAACCCCGTTTGTTCAGAACAAAATCGAATTCGTGGACTGCATTTCCCAGATGTCGGGTGCACCGGAACTCGAAGGACCGCATTACAATTATTTGGAGTCGCCTCAGCAACTCGTGGAACTCAGCGTCTTGCTTAACAAGTTATTCCAAAAAATCGAAGGAAACAAATTCTTGGTCGTGGATTCGCTTTCCACCTTGCTGATTTACAACAAACCGGAAGCCATCACCAAGTTCGTGCATTCGATCGCCAACAAGATTCGAACCGAAAAAGTACTCGGCGTATTGTTGATCATCAAAACTGAAGACAACATGGATGTCATCAAAATCCTAAGCCAGTTTTCGGATTCCGTCATCGAAGTGCGCGATCATCAGGCCTCGCTCAAGTAACCAAAAGCCTTTTTTTCGGTCGATCCCTAACCAAAAACAGGGATATTTATAAACAAAGAATTATCTTTGGTCATGGATTTGAAATCCAACCAAGCAACCTTTAAATAGGGGGAAGATTGTAATGAAGCCAATGAATCAAACCAAATTTGTAATTGCATTGTGTTTGCTCGTAATCGCGTCCAGTGTCGCGGCATTGTCGCCGCCGGAACCGGAATTCAACGGTACGTTTGGCCAGTCCTTTTCAATGATCGCCGGTCAGACCGCGAAATTCTCGGAAAACACGAATTCGCTGTTTGTTCGCGCCGAAAGCATGATCGGAAACACGTGTTCGGATGTTAATTCGGATTCGAACATG
>Ga0209541_10005528_pt1 | contig 21998 bp, 23 predicted proteins | sample RifCSPlowO2_01_FD_184027 | JGI IMG/M metagenome (GOLD analysis project Ga0209541, IMG submission 184027) | Groundwater microbial communities from Rifle, Colorado - Rifle CSP2_plank lowO2_0.1 (SPAdes) (version 2) | ecosystem: Environmental > Aquatic > Deep subsurface > Groundwater | place...
GGCCCCGCCAGACGGAACCAAGAGCGACAACCGGGAATTCGCGCTGGACTTCCGGGTGCTTCTCGCCGAAGGCGAGAAGTTCGTGAAGCTCGGCCGGACGGTATCCCATCCTGTCGAGCTCGCGGAGCGCCTCGTCGGTCGAGACGTGCCGGTTGAAGTGGATGAGCTCCACCGCGACCTCGGCCGTGCCATTCCGCTCGGTCGGGAAGTTGCGGGAGGTGATGTCGGAGTTGGTCCAGTCGTAGCGACCAGCCTCCACGGCGTCCTCGACGCTTATCCCGTAGTTCACGACGAGGGGGTAAGTGTTGCCCGCGGGTTTTCCGTCCGGTGTGAGCGCCTCGCGGAGAACCTTGCGCAGGCTTTCCTGATTCTCGATCCACCCCTGCGCGGTGGTGGGGTCGAGATCGTCTGGAAGAGAGTGGAGCACGGCTCCGACAAACTCCCTAAATTGATCAATCGTCATACCCATTGGTGCTTCCTCCTTTTATAGTGCAAGTAAGCTATGTGAAATGCTTTTTTAACTGTTATAATAGTAGCATATCGTACTCTATCTGTCAAGCCACAGCTGGTGGCAGGGCTGGTCTCACTTCGGCGGCTACATCTTAAAATAAATCCGGAAAGATGTTAAAATAATAAGGAATAAAGTCGCGGGCGGTTTTAGGAATTCATAAAAAACTTAATGGAGTTAAAACTGTATCTGGTAATTATTTTGGCAATTTTGGGAATTTTTAACACCGCTTATTTAATTAGGAGCGATATCACCCAATCTCCGATTAACTGCTTATTTTTTCCGGAGGACTCCTGCGCCAAAGTGGAGAAGAGTGAATACAGTAAAATTTTAGGTATCCCCAATTCTTATCTGGGTTTTATTTTTTATTCTCTGGTTTTAATTTTGGCTATTTTAGTTTGGGGTAAAATTATTCCCCGGCGGCCCTTGCAAATTTTGATAATTATCGGTTTATTATTTTCCTTGTATTTTATTTTTCTTCAAGCGCTGGTAATTCGCGCCTGGTGCGTTTGGTGCTGGTTTTCCGCTTTGGATGTTTTACTTTTGTTTGGGTTGATGGTAGTTTAAAACAATATTTATGCTTCAAGAAATAATTATTTACACCACTCCGACTTGCGCTTATTGCCAAATGGCTAAAAATTATTTTGCCAAAAAAAATCTGAAATATATTGAAAAAGATGTTTCTTCTGACCTCGTAGCGCAAAAAGAAATGTTAAAAAAAGCTCCGGGAAATTTTGGAGTTCCGGTGATTGATGTCAACGGCAAAATAATAATCGGCTTTAATACTTTAGATCTAGAATCAGCTTTAAGCTAATACGAAGAGCTTAAAAGGAAAACCGCCAGTTTGTATTCCCAACTGTGGGAATCGTAAGCTGGCGGATTTATTGGCTAACTGCAGCCGCTGGTGGAGCCGCAGTTTAGACAGCGGTAGCAAGTGCCGTTTCGCACCATTATGGCGCCGCATTCAAAGCAAGCCGGTCCATCAGACTCCGGCTTTTCAGAGATGCCGCGTGTAATAATAGGTTTAGCAGTTTTTTCTTCGCTACCATCATTCATAAGCTGGGGAAACTTTAGTTTCAGCCAACGAAAGATGTAGTCAACCAGCGAATGTGCTTGTGGTATGTCCGGATGATTGGTCCAGCCGTAAGGATCGAAAGACATATAGCTGAACTTTCTAACTAGATCTTTTAGTGGCACTCCATACTGGAGGGCCACGGAAGTCATGGTGGCAAAGGCGTCCATCATGCCGGATAGGGTGGACCCTTCTTTGGCCATGCGGAGAAAAATTTCTCCCGGGGTGCCGTCTTCATACAACCCCACATGAAGATATCCCTCATGGTTTCCCACCCGGAACTTGTGGCAAAGCGCTGGCCGTTCGTCAGGTAGCCTTCTCCGAATCGGCAGGGGTTTCTCGGATTCTTTCTTCGTAAAATTTAGCGGTTGGGCGCTTTTAGATCCGTCGCGATAAATCGCGACTGACTTTAGGCCCATCCTCCAAGCCTCAACGTAAAGCTCTTCAATTTCTTCTATGGTTGCCCCATTAGAAAGGTTTACGGTTTTTGAAATTCCTCCGGAAATCAGAGGCTGGACCGCGGCCATCATGCGAAGATGATCCAAAGGAGATATTTCGTGAGCGCAATGAAATATCTCACAATGTTCACCCCGAACATTGAGCTTTCCAGTTTTTTCTAGATTCGCCATAATTTCAGTGATTTTTTGAGGATCATAACCCAGATTTTTTAATCCGGGTTTTAGGGATTGGCTGGGAATAAGCATAACGCCGCCGCCAGCCAGCTTCTTTTTTTTGATCAGCGCGAAATCCGGTTCCACGCCAGTGGTGTCGCAATCCATCATAAAGCCGATGGTGCCGGTAGGAGCCAGCAAAGTGGCTTGGCTGTTGCGAAACCCGTGCTCATAGCCAAGCCGAATTAATTCTTCCCAGATTTTTGGATGAGGGGAGTTTTTTTGGTGGAGCTCCATGACTTTGATCATGGCTGAACGATTTTCGGCATATCTCGGGAAAGGGCCTTTTGCTTGAGCAATTTCGGTTGAGAGGCGATAGGCAGCTGCTGACATTAGAGAAGTAATTTCAGCTGCTATTTTTCTGCCTGCATCACTAGCGTAGCCTAGGCCCAGGCGCATTAATAACGCTCCCAGATTCGCATAGCCCAAGCCCAAGGGCCGGAAGTCGTGAGAATTTTTGGCTATTTCTTCGGTGGGATATCCGGCGAAATCCACTAAAATTTCTTGGGCCAGGAAAAATATCCGGCAAGCGACTTCAAAAGCGTTGGTGTCAAATTCTTTGGCATCAAGAAATTTAACTAAGTTTAAAGAAGCTAAATTGCAGGCGGTCCCGTCCAAAAACATAAATTCCGAACAGGGATTGGAAGCTCGGATTTTATTGCTTTTCGGGCAGGTGTGCCAGCCATTGATATTGTCACTAAATTGTACTCCCGGATCGCCGTTGGTCCAGGCAGATTCAGCGATTTTTCGCATTAACTCTCTGGCTTTGATTGAAAAAGCGATTTTTTGACTGGTGCGATAAGTGGTTGCCCAGTCCTTGTCATCCAGATAAGCATGCATGAATTCATCCGGAATTCGCACCGAATTATTGGCGTTTTGTCCGGAAATCGTGCGATAGGCCTCGGAGTTAATATCTCCAATCGCGCCGTAGCCGCCGGCAATCAATATTTGCGCTTTGGCTTCTTCCCGGCTTTTCCAATTGATAAAATCCAAAATTTCCGGATGGTCAATATCCAAGATCACTATTTTAGCGGCGCGGCGAGTGGTTCCGCCGGATTTAATGCTGGCGGCCCAGCGGTCAAAGGCCTCTAAAAAAGAAATGACCCCAGAACTTTCTCCGCCACCGGAAAGCGGTTCTTTTTTAGCCCGGATTCGAGAAAAATTAGTTCCGGATCCAGAGCCGTATTTGAATATGATCACTTCCTGGACCTGGAGTTTGGTCATGGAATCCAGAGAGTCGTCCACTCCCTGAATAAAGCAGGCCGAGCATTGCGGCCGTTCGTGGTTGTTTTGAATTTGAATCACCGATTGAGATTCTTCGTCCCAGGCCCAATTGCCGCCATCAGCCGCAATCTTATACTCTTGCCACAGTCCGCAGTTAAACCAGACTGGCGAGTTAAAAGCCCCGTACTGATTGGTCAGAAGCCAAGTCAGTTCACTCTCAAAAACAGCTCCATTTTCAGCATCAAAATACTCTTGCTGAATTCCGGATTGGGCAATGGTATGAACCACTCGGTAAATTAACTGCTTGACGCTGGTTTCGTGTCCGATTTCCGGCACTCCAGCTTTGCGAAAATATTTGGCAGCCGCGATGTCTATTGCCAGTTGCGACCACGATTCCGGGGCTTCCACGTTTTCCATTTGAAAAATTACCCTTTCCCCGCTTCCAATGGACGCAGTTCGCGTGGTCCATCTCAATTCGTCAAACGGATGGAGCCTATCCTTAGAAAAAAAACGATCTATCGTCATGGATAGATCCTCCTTTTTTCTCACCATATTTTTATGTGCTATAATCAACTTAACCATGAAAATAAAAAATTTCAATGATTTAGCTGTGAACAAATTGCGGCGCGATGCTTTGCTGATTGCCGAAGCTGGGCTAGAAGCCATAGATACCCGCCGAATTATTTTAAATAATAAAATAATAAAAAATTTGCCTCACGAAAGAATAATTGTGGTAGCAATCGGAAAATGCGCCTTGGATGCTGCGGAAGTTTTGGAAGAAATTTTTCGAGATAAAATTAAAGCCGGAATTTGTCTAGACATCAGAAAGGGAAATTTAAAATATATAAAATCTCTGGAGGGCGACCATCCCCTTTCTTCCGAGCGGAATATTAAAGCCGGAAAAGAAATAATTAAATTAATTAAAAAATCGGATAAAAAGGATTTGTTTTTATTCGTTATTTCTGGCGGTGGCTCGGCTTTGCTTAGCGACCAGATCAACGAGCGGGAAATTTTAAGAGTGCTGTTTAAAGCCGGAGCGAATATTCAAGAAATAAACACTATCAGAAAACATACTTCTGGTTTAAGAGGCGGTTGGCTCGCGAAATACGCTTATCCGGCCGAAGTTATGGCTCTAATTTTTTCCGATGTGCCAGGAGACGATTTGCAGTTTATCGCCTCCGGCCCTACCGTGAAAGATAAAACTACTTTGGAAGATGCCAGAGAAATATTAAAAAAATACGGGATAAAAGCAGAATTAAAAGCCACTCCGCAACCAGCCAAATATTTTGTCAAAGTTGATAATTTAATAGTGGCTTCCAATAAAATCGCTTTGCAAGCCATGCGAAAAAAAGCTAAACTTTTGGGCTATAATTTAAGAATAAAGGATTTTAAGTTAAGCGGCAGAGCCAAAGAAATTGGCAGAGAAATTGTGAAACGCCCTGGACTTTACGGAGGAGAGAGCGCGGTGGAAGTACTGGGCAAAGGAAAAGGAGGCCGCAATCAGGAATTGGCCTTGTCGGCTTTAGAAAATATTCAAATCGGTCAGGTGGTTTTGGCATTAGCCTCGGACGGCTGGGATAATTCCCGACACGCCGGAGCAATTTGTGATATAATAACCAAAAAGAAATGTCCTTATTATAAAAATTATTTGCGCCAGAATAATTCCTTTTTATATTTTAAAAAAACTGGGGACGCTATTATCACCGGCCCCACCGGATCCAATGTCGCGGATTTAATTATAGTTCTCCATGAAAGACAAAGATAAACAAATAATACTTTGGTTTAAAGACCTAAGCATTAAAGATGTTTCTTTGGTGGGCGGAAAAACCGCCGCCTTGGGAGAGATGTATAATGCTTTAACTAAAAGCGGGATTAAAGTTCCTAATGGTTTTGCTTTAACTGCTACGGCTTATAATTTGTTTTTAGAGACTAACGATTTAAAAGCTAAAATTGCCAAAGAATTGAAAGGCCTGAATATTAAAAACATCAAATCCTTGCAAAAGACCGGCAGAAATATTAGAAACCTAATTTTAAACGCGGCTATGCCGAAAGAAATTGAAGAAGCGATGTTTGAGGCTTATGCCCGGCTGGGCAATCGTCCCCGAGTGGCGGTTCGCTCTTCAGCCACAGCCGAAGATTTGCCCGGAGCTTCTTTCGCCGGCCAGCAAGAAACTTATTTGAATATCTATGGAGCAAATAATGCGATTGATTCTGCTAAAAAGTGCTTTGCTTCTTTGTTCACTGATCGGGCGATTTCTTACCGGGAAGACAAGGGTTTTAAACACGCCGAAGTTTCACTATCGGTTGCGGTGCAAATTATGGTCAGGTCGCACATAGGATCTTCGGGGGTGGCTTTCACTATTGATCCGGAAACCGGCTTTGCTAAAGTGATAGTTATCAATTCTGCTTTTGGCATTGGCGAAGACATTGTTCAAGGAAGAATCATACCCGATGAATTTGTGGTCTTTAAAGCGAACTTAAAACTAATCAGCAAACAATTGGGAGAAGCTAGAAAGTTTTCTTTAGCCGATAAAGAGGCCGAAGCATTGGCTGGCTGGTGCTATAAAATAGAAGAGCATTTTAATCGTCCCATGGATATTGAATGGGCCAAAGACGGAAAAACCGGCGAATTATTTATTTTGCAGGCCCGGCCGGAAACCATTCACGCGGGAAAACCCCTTCGGCAATACGAAGAATACCGATTGCTAGGAGAAGGAAAGGAAATTATCCGCGGCGCGGCAGTGGGAACGAAAATTTCCAGCGGCAAAGTTAAAATTATATTAAAGGCTAAAGATATAGATAAATTTGCCCCGGGCGAAATTTTGGTTACCGGAACAACCGACCCGGATTGGGAGCCGATTATGAAAATCGCTTCGGCCATTGTAACCGATCAGGGTGGCAGAACCTCGCACGCGGCGATAGTTTCTCGGGAATTGGGAATTCCCTGCGTGGTGGGAACAAGTCAGGCCACGCAGATTCTAAAGAACGGAGAGGAAATTACCGTGGATTGTTCTGATGGAAAGAATGGAAAGATCTACGAAGGCAGAAAAGACTTTAAAATTATTAAGCACCGCCTAGACCATATCGCCAAAACTAAAACCAAGATAATGCTTAATATCGGCTCTCCGGAAGAGGCCTGGCGCTACAGTTTTTTGCCCATTCAAGGCATTGGTTTGGGTCGATTGGAATTTATCATTTCTTCTTATATCCGCATTCATCCCAATGCTTTGATTAATTATCAAAAATTGAATAAATCTTTAAAAAACAAAATTGATAAATTAACTTTGGAATATAAGGATAAGCGGGAATTTTATATTAACGAACTGGCCGAAGGAATAGCCAAGATTGCCGCCACGGTTTGGCCTTATCCAGCGATAATCAGATTTTCGGATTTCAAAACCAATGAATACGAAACTTTGTTAGGCGGCGATCTTTACGAGCCGCGCGAAGAAAATCCTATGCTGGGTTGGCGTGGCGCTTCTCGTTATTACCATCCCAAATTTCAGGCGGCTTTTGAAATGGAATGCGAAGCCATGCGCCGGGCTGGCCTGAAAAATATAATTCCCATGGTGCCTTTTTGTCGCACTCCGGAAGAAGGGGAGAGAGTTAAAAAAATTATTCGGGCTTATCTTAAAACCGGTCCGATTTATGTGATGGCGGAAATTCCTGCTAATATTTTGCTGGCCGATGAATTTTTAGATATTTTTGACGGCATGTCCATTGGCTCCAATGACCTGGCGCAATTGGTTCTAGGTCTAGATCGGGATAACGCTGGAATTTCTCAAGTCGCTAATGAAAATAACCCGGCGGTTAAAAAAATGATTGCTGATCTTATTAAAATTTGTCAAAAGAAGGGGAAGTATATTGGCATTTGCGGGCAAGCGCCTTCGGATTATCCGGAGTTTGTTAAGTTTTTGATTAAAGAGGGCATTGAAAGTATTTCCCTGGCTCCGGATTCAGTTTTAAAAACCCTGGAGACAATAAATAAAATAGAAAAATAATTTATGAAAAAAACCAGTCATTTAGCGATTTACAGCGTTTCGGAATGGCAAAAAGAATATATAAAAGAGCGATTGCCGGAAGCGGAATTTCCCGAAGAATTAAGGGGTGATTATGAAATTATCTCGGTTTTTGTGAGTGACAAAATTGATTTGACTAAATTTCCCAATTTAAAATTCATCGCCGCTCGTTCCACTGGTTTTGATCATATTGACCTAAAAGAGTGCGATAAAAGAAATATAATCGTTGCCAATGTTCCGGATTACGGCCGAAATACCGTGGCGGAATTCGCTTTTGCTTTGCTCTTGGCCTTGTCCCGCAAAGTTTTTGAAAGCTATGAAGTGGTGCAAACTACCGGCAAATTTATCCGCGATGGCTTAACCGGCTTTGATCTAAAAGGTAAGACTTTGGGAGTTATTGGCACCGGCAGTATCGGCTCCCGGGTTATAGAAATCGGCCGGGGTTTGGGCATGGAAATTCTTGGCTGCGACCCCAATAAAAATTTAAATATTAAATATCTGGAGCTGGAATCTTTGCTGGCCCAATCGGACGTGATAACTATCCACGTTCCTTATAATGAAAAGACTCATCATTTATTAAATAAAAAAAATATTAAACGCATTAAAAAAGGCGCCTATCTGATCAACACTTCTAGGGGTGGGATTATCGAGCAGAAATATTTAGTCAAGGCCCTGGAAAAAGAGCAATTAGCTGGCGCTGGACTGGATGTGCTAGAAGACGAAGAAAATCTCTTAAAAAATAAATACAGTAAAAAATTGATTTCTTTGCCCCAGGTGATTGTGACGCCGCATAATGCCTTTAACACCAAAGAAGCGTTGATTAGAATTCTGGACACTACCGTGGAAAATATTAAAGGATTTAAAAATGGTAAAATCATTAACCGGGTCAATAGTTAAAACTAGCAAAGGGACCGAAACCCTAGAAATTTGCTTAAATGGCAATATCCGGGCTTCGGTTCCAGAGGGAACCAGCAAAGGGGAATTGGAAGCCAGATGCGTTAAGCCGGAAGAAGCTTTAAAAAAGATAAAAGAGTTAAATTTAGAAGCTTTGGACGACGAGTTTTTAATTAAAAACAAAGCTTATCTGGGAGCTAATACCGCCTTGGCTATATCTATTGCTTTGGTTAGATTAAAAGCCAAAGAAAATAAACAGGAATTGTGGGAATATATTGAAAAAATTTCAAATTCCCAATCCCAAATGCCAAAATTATTGGTAAATTGCATCGAAGGCGGTAGCCACGCGGAAAACAATTTAAAAATTCAGGAGTATTTATTAGTTTGCGAAACTATAAAACAAGCTAAAGAAATTTGGCAGGATTTGAAAAATCAGCATCCCGGCCTGCCTTTGGGAATGGAAGGCGGTTTGGCCGGGCCCATTGATGATCCGATCGAGCTATTAAAAAAATATCATCTGCCCCTTGGCGTTGACGCCGCTGGCGAAGAAGTGTTGAATTATTCCGATTTATACTACTTGGAAGATCCCAAAGAATTTAAATTGATTAAAGATAAATTGATAGTCGGAGATGATTTAACTGTCACTCGAGCGGATTTGATAGAAAAATATAAAGATAAAATTAACGGCGTGATAATTAAGCCCAATCAAGTGGGAACGATTTCAGAAACCTTAGCGGCAATTAAAAAAGCCCGCGAACTGGGAATGAAAGTCATAGTTTCGCATCGGTCAGGTGAAACCGAAGACAGTTTTATCTCTGATTTAGCTTACGGCATTGGCGCGGATATGATTAAGTTAGGAACTTATGAACAAAAAGAGCGGAAGGCTAAGTATGATCGCTTGGAAGAAATTATTGCCCGTGTTTAAAAATCATCACATCTCCATCTTGGACCAGATAATCTTTTCCTTTAGTTCGCCACAAGCCATTATTTAATAAGTCTTGCCAGTTGATAACTTCAGCGCAGATAAATTTATTTTGAAAATCCGAATGAATTTTGCCGGCCGCTGCCGGAGCTAGGGCGCCTTTTTTAATTGTCCAGGCTCTAACTTCATCTGGCCCGGCAGTGAAAAAAGTTATCAAATTTAGAAGTTCGTAGCTGGCGGTTATCAGCTTGGATAAGTCGGGATTTTCTTCTTTTAAATTAATTATTACCGGCGGATATTTTTTTATAAAATCGCCATACAACTCCGGTTCTTCCGAAGAGCAATTCAAGACATATAAAATCGGTTTTTCCGAAAGTAGATTAACCTTTTCTTTAGACGCTTCGTCTTTTAATTTTAGTTCTAATTCCACCACGTCGCGATCGCCCAAAGGATCTATATTTCCAGCCACATGGATTATTTCCGGATCTAAAAATCCTCGAACTAAATGAATAATCGCATCCACTTCCCTGATCTGCGACAAAAATTGATTTCCCAATCCTTCGCCTTGGGAAGCGCCCTTAACTAATCCGGCAATATCTACAAATTCCACGATCGCGGGAATGGTTTTTAAAGGATTAAATTTTTGGCTTAATTGGTCCAAACGTTCATCCGGAACTTGAACTATTCCCACATTGGGCAGGATAGTGCAAAAAGGATAATTGGAAATGTTTATCGGCTTTTTGGTTAGGGCTTTAAACAGCGTGGATTTTCCCACGTTAGGCAGACCTACTATACCCACTTTAAGCGCCATAGATTTTTAAAGCCAGCATTAATAAAACGCCCAAAGAGAAAATCGCGATTTGGATTGCGGATTTTTTTATTTGTTTTTCTTGGTGCAGTTCTGGAACCAAATCCACTCCGGCGATATAAATAAATCCGCCGACGGCTAAGGGAATTAATAATTCTATTAAATCGGAATTAATTATAAAAGCCATAAGTACCCCTAAGATCGCCAAGCTGGCTGAAGCCAAATTTAAAAGTAATGCCTTTTTTCGGGAGAGACCAGCATGAAGCAGAACTCCAAAATCGCCGATTTCTTGAGGAATCTCGTGAAACATTATGGCGATGCTGGAAGCCAATCCCAAAGGCAGAGAAGTTATGAAACTGGCGGCGATAATTAGGCCGTCTAAAAAATTATGTAATCCGTCGCCAATTAAATTCATAGTTGCCAAAGGCTGGTGTCTGTGAGGCCCATGATTTTCAGTTTGACAATGCCGCCAGTGAATAATTTTTTCAATGATAAAAAAAATTAAAAATCCCAATAAAATCAAGAGAGAAGCTCCGGAATTTATTTTCATTTCCGGAATAAGATGCAAAAAAACATCTCCCAGCAAAGCGCCGGCAGCCAAAGAAACCAGATATAAAGAAATATTTTTGTATCTTAAAAGCAGGATGCCGACTAAAGAAATTGAAGAAATTATAATAGCGCTTATCAGCGCGTAAATTAGCATAATTAAATAAGTTTCTAACCCGTGTTATAATATAATTATGGACTTTTTGCAAGCAATAATTCTGGGGACGGTTCAGGGTTTAGCCGAGTGGTTGCCGATTTCTTCTTCGGCCATCAATTCTTTGCTGGGGGTTTTGCTTTTTGGCTTGAATTTTAATCAGGCCTTCTCTTTGTCGCTTTGGCTGCATTTGGGAACCTGGCTCGCCAGCATAGTTTATTTTAGAGCGGATTTGATAAATTTAAGAAATAATAAATCGCTCTTGCGATTTTTAATGGTTACTACGATCTTAACTTTTGCTATCGGCGGACCGATTTTTTTATTTTTTTCCAACCGCGAATTCAATTTTTCTTTTTTGCTTATAATAATCGGAGTTTTTTTGTTAATTACCGGAGTTTTGCAGGGCGTTTTCCGAAAGCAAAAAAATTCGATTGCTTTCCAAGCATCCGACGCCTGGCTTTTGGGCTTGGTTCAAGGACTGGCGGTTTTGCCCGGCCTTTCCCGTTCCGGGCTAACCACAGCCGCTTTTTTATTTAAAAAATATCAGCCGGAACAGGCTTTCCGACTTTCTTTTTTAATGAGCATTCCGGTGGTTTTTATTGGCGAGCTGCTACTGGGGTTTAAGGACGGATTTTATTTTGATCTTAATTATCTAATCGCAATTTTATTTTCTTTTTTAGCGGGAATTTTAAGCATTAAAGCACTTATTAACATTGCCGCGAAGCTAAATTTTTATATTTTTGTTATAATACTGGGAATATTAATAGTTATCGGCGGAATAATAATATGACCATCGCTATCAATGGTTTTGGGAGAATCGGTCGAGCGGTTTTTCGAGCGCTAAACGGAGAAGGGGTGGTGAAAATCAATGACCTGGCAGATAAAAAGACCGGGGAATTTTTGCTTAATCACGATTCGGTTTACGGCCGATTTGATTATGACTTGTCGGCGATAGAATTCAGCCGGAATTCAGAGCCAGATTTAAGAGCCGATGTGGTTATAGAAGCCACCGGAAGATTTGCTAATTTGGCTGACGCCAGGCGCCACGACGCCAAATTGGTGGTTATCACCGCGCCTACCAAAGACGAGACTCCGCACTATGTTTATGGAGTTAATTGCGATGCCTATAAAGGCGAGAGAGTCATTTCCGGAGCTAGTTGCACCACGGTCGCGGCGGTGAATATTTTGAAAAATTTTTCTAATTTAACCAGCGCCTATTTAACCACTTTTCACAGTTATACTTCCACGCAAAACCTGGTTGATAACGCGCACCAGGATTTGCGTCGAGCCCGAGCCGCGGGATTAAACCTGATCCCCACCACCACTGGCGCCGCTCGAGCCGTGGAAAAAATTCTGCCTCAATTAAAGGGAAAAATTTCCGCTTCAGCGGTCAGGGTTCCCTTAGCTACGGTTTCTTTGCTGGAAATTGTCGCTCAAGCCGAAGGAATTAATAAAGAAAATTTAGAAATAAACAATGAGCCCCTGGTTTCTTCGGATTTTGTCGGCGATCCGCGAGCGGCAATAGTGGAGAGCGTAGAAGAGCGATTCGGCTTAATTAAAGTTTTGGCTTGGTATGACAATGAGTTTGGTTATGCCAGCCAGTTGATTAAATTAGTTAAGAAAATTTGTGAAAAATATTAATATGATTTATATTGCCGCCGATCACGCCGGATTTGAACTTAAAGAGAGGTTAAAAAGAGAACTTCCTATTTTAGAGGATTTGGGAGCTTTTAGTTATGAAGAGCAGGATGATTATCCGGATTTTGCCAATAAATTGGCTTTAAAAATAGAACGGGGCGATCTGGGGATTCTAATCTGCCGCACTGGCATTGGCATGTCCATTGCCGCCAACCGCCACTCTCACATCCGGGCCGCAGTTTGCTCCAGTCCTAAAAATGCTAAATTAGCCAGAGAGCACAATAATGCCAACATTTTGTGTTTAGGCGCTTATGTTTTTCGGGCTAGAAAAATCGTCTCCACTTTTTTAGAAACCAAATTCTCTGCCGAAGAAAGACATTTAAGAAGATTAGGAAAACTGCGGGTATGATAAAAATTATTCCGGCGATTCTAGCCAAAACCCAAGAAGAGTTTGATGAAAAGATAACTGCTTTAATTGGTTTGGTGGATTGGGTGCAAATTGACATCACTGACGATTCTTATTGGCGATTAAAGGTTCCGTTTAAAGTGGAAGCTCATATATTAACCAAAAATTTGGTGGATACAGGAACCGCAGACCGGGTGATTATTCATCAGGGAGAAATTTCTTGGGCTAATAAAGATTATGCGCTGGCCTTGGCGGTTGAGCCCGGTGAAGCCGGCGGGGAGTTTAATCTAGAGATTTTGGATGTAATTAAAAATTTGCGAGCCGAACATCCGTTTATAGATATAGCAATTGACGGCGGAATTAATCCTCGAACCGCAAAGTTGGCGATTGAGGCCGGAGCGAATATTTTAGTTGCTGGTTCTTATTTATTTAAAGATAAAAAGCTAAAAGAAAATTTAAATGAGCTACAAAATTGCGATTTCCGGAGCCGCTGACGGAGAAACGGTTAAAAGATCAAAGGACAAAGCCGAAGCTTTGGGCCAGGCAGTAGCCGAGGCCGGAGCGGTTTTGGTTACCGGCGCTACTCATGGTTTACCTTTGCATGCTTCTCGAGGAGCCAAAAAGGCCGGGGGAACAGTGGTGGGCTTTTCTCCGGCGGCTTCTCGAGCCGCGCACCAGAAGAGTTATAAACTGCCGATGGATTATACTGACGTGATTGTTTTTACTGGTTTTGATTATGCCGGCAGAAATCTGCTTTTAACCCGCTCCGCCGATGCAGTTATTGTGATTGGCGGCCGCATCGGCACCTTAAATGAATTCACCATTGCTTTTGAAGATAAAAAGTTGATTGGAATTTTATTAGGTTCCGGAGGAATTGCTGACGAGGTTCAGCATATTATTAATTTAGCCAAACGCGGACCGGGAAATGTTCTATACGATAAAGATCCTAAAAAATTAGTGGAAAGAATTATTGATGAACTTAGACACGTTTGCAAAACTGGCTAATGCCATCCGGCAGGATGTGATGGTTATGCTTTCTATATCTGGCTCCGGCCACAGCGCCGGGCCTTTAGGCATGGCCGATGTGTTTACCGCGCTTTATTTTTCGGTTTTGCGTCACGACCCCCAGCGGCCGGATTGGAGAGATCGGGATCGAGTGGTTTTATCTAACGGCCATATTTGCCCGGTGCTGTATGCGACCTTGGCCAATGCCGGTTATTTTAAAAGGGAAGAATTGCAAACTTTGCGGCAATTGGGTTCGCGCCTGCAAGGGCATCCGCACTATGGTTATCTGCCCGGAGTGGAAAATAATTCCGGACCTTTGGGTTCCGGACTTTCGCAGGCAGTGGGCATGGCTATATTTTTAAAACCCCAGATTTATTGTTTGCTGTCGGACGCGGAACAGCAGTGTGGCCAAACCTGGGAAGCGGTGATGCTGGCCGGAAAATTAAAATTAGCTAATTTAACTGCCATAATTGACCGAAACAATATTCAAATCTCCGGAAGCACGGAAGAGGTTATGCCCATTGAACCGTTGAAAGATAAATACCGGTCTTTTAACTGGGAGGTTTTAGAAATAGACGGGCATAATATAGAAGAAATTATTGACGCCTGCAATCACGCCAAAGCCATCACTCATAAGCCAGTGGCAATCATTGCCCACACTATTCCCGGCAAAGGAGTTAAATTTATGGAATATGATTTTTTTTGGCACGGAAAATCGCCAACCCTCCAGCAAGCTAAGATCGCGTTGCATCAATTAAGAACCCTGGGAGGGAAAATTGAATTTGAATAATGAATAGATATCTGTCAACTAGAGACGGTTTCGGCCGGGGCTTGGAAGAAGCCGGCGAAAAAAATGAAAATCTGGTGGCTTTAAGCGCCGATCTTTCTGATTCTACCAGAATGAGTTATTTCAAGAATAAATTTCCCGAGCGCTATATTGAATTAGGAGTGGCCGAGCAAAATTTGGCTGGAGTCGCCGCTGGAATGGCTTTAGCCGGGAAAATTCCTTTTATCGCTTCTTATGCGGTTTTTTCTCCGGGCAGAAATTGGGAGCAAATCCGAAATTCCATTTGCTTGGCTAATTTACCGGTAAAGATTGTCGGCGCTCACGCCGGAGTTTCGGTGGGTCCGGATGGCGCCACGCATCAGGCCTTAGAAGATATCGCTTTAATGCGAGTTTTGCCCAACATGACAGTTTTGGTTCCGGCGGATTACGAAGAAACCCGTAAGGCAACTATTGCCGCAGTTTATTATAAGGGTCCGGTTTATATTCGGCTGGCTCGGGAAGCCACTCCTTGCTTCACCAGCGAAAAAGATAAATTTATAATCGGCCGGGCGAATCTGCTTAATTCCGGTAGAAAAGCTACCATAATTAGCGCCGGTCCGGTCACTTATGAAGCCCTATTGGCGGCTCAAGAAACCGATTCAGATTTAATCAATTGTCACACTGTAAAACCCTTGGATCAAGAGACAATTTTAAAGTCAGTTAAGAAAACTAAAAAAGTTATCACCATAGAAGAGCACCAGATTAGCGGCGGCTTGGGTTCGGCAGTAGCGGAATTTTTGTCTGAAATTTATCCGGTAAAAATTATTAGGTTAGGAATTAAAGACCGGTTCGGCGAATCCGGAAGGCCGGAAGAATTAATGAAAAAATTCGGGTTAATTAAAGAAGAAATTATTAAATATGTTTGACATAACCACCATCGGTTCGGCCACTATAGATATATTTGTAAATACTAAAAATAAACTTTTTAAAGACCAGATTCCTTTTGGCGAAAAAATTTTGTTAGACGATATTCATATTTTTCCCGGCGGCGGAGCTATAAATACTGCAATTCATTTTTCCCGGTTTGGCTTAAAAACCGCCTGCATTGCTAAAATTGGGAAAGATTATGCTCTGCCTCAAGAAATAAATAAAAAATATCTGCTTAAAGATAAAAATTCTTTAAGCAATTATTCCATTATTTTAGATTCTAATCAGGGGGATAGGGTTATTTTGATCAGTAATAATCTAAAATTGAATTTTAAAGAAATCAAATTTCCTAGAACTAAATGGATCTATGTTGCTTCTTTGAATCAGGATTTTTTGAACAATTTAATTAATCTAAATTGCCGAATCGTCTTAAACACTAGAAAAGCGCCGCGGGGCTTATTAAAAAAAGCCGAGATTTTGATTTTAAATCAAGAAGAAGCTGAAGAAATTGGTGCCGATAGTAAAATGGCGAAGCTATTAGTGATAACTAATAAAGATCAAGAGATTAAAGCTTATTATAAGAATGAGGTTTATAAAATAATGCCGGATAAAAATATCAAAGTGGTGGAACGCACTGGCGCCGGCGACGCTTTTGCCGCCGGATTTGTTTATGGTATAATAAAAAAGAATGATATAAATTTTGGCCTGGAGCAGGGGTTGGAACTGGCGCAAAAAGTTGTTCAAAAAATCGGCGCCACTAATTATTAATTAAAATTTATGATAAACCCAAAACAATTGATCCTGGGGTTGGTGCTAAATGCTTTGGTGGTTATTACCGTTTTAATTATTTACGATCTGTCTATTCAAAAAGACAATTGCGCTAACCCTATTATTGAAGAGAGCGAATCTATAAATCTATGAAAAATAAATCAGCATTTACTTTAATAGAATTATTGGTGGTGATTGCCATTATCGGCCTCTTATCTACTGTGGTCATGGTTTCCGTGGGTAGCGCTAATAATAAATCCAAGGATGCCAAAAGGATTACCGATCTAACTGAAGTAAAAAAAGCTTTTGATATGCAGTATGCCGACAAAGGAAGTCTGGGTTTTAAGTATAACTGCGAAAATGCGGGCGGTGGCTGGGATGATTCTATCATCGATACTGATGCCGACGGAATTTTTTTTGTTGATAAGTTGATTGATTTAGGGATTATGAAAAAAACTCCGGTGGATCCAGTTAATAAAGGAAATTACAAATATATGTGTTATGTTTATAGTGCTGGGGCGTACAAATGCGATGCCAGCCAGGGGAATTTTTATATTATAGGCGCGGTAGACATGGAAACCAGCGGTCGCCCTTATCCGCAAAGTCCGGGATGGAGTTGCAACGTTGATACTAGATCCAATCCTTTAAGTAATGTTTGCGCTAGTGGCGGTGTTTATAATACGGATTGCCGTAATTGGCAGAAGGAGATGGATTGGGTAACCGGAGGTTATGTGAAATAAATAAATGAATTTAGCGCAAATTCTAGAAACCAGTTATTCTTTCCCGCCCAAAGCGATAAATCAACTGGAAAAAGAAAATCAGAAAATTATAAAAGAAAAGCTTCGCCTTTTAGGGAGAAAAAATCCCAGTTCAACTCAATTATATCAGGCGCTTTTCCAAAAAGCCGAGCGTTCAGAAAGAGAACTTAATCTTTATTTAGGTTTAATTAATATCGGATCAGAAGAGGGAATGCAGATTTTAATTGATAACGCCCTGCGCTTATTTCCTCCCCAGATGGGATTTTTTCTTAAAGAAGGCAGGGCTAGAGAACTTTTGCTGGCCAATCCGTCAGAGAGAGTGGTTAAAGTTTTTGGATATAAGAATGTCAGCAAGCTTTTGGCGGAAGAAAATATTTATGAAATTTACGGATCTTTGCGGTTTGTGGAAGATGATATCTGGATGCACAAATTTTTGCGTTCTTATAAAATTTTAGAAAAACAGGATTTTGAGCCCCGGGCTTTTCGCGTTATGGTTTTGTCCAAAAGAAAGTGGCAGGGGCTGGCTAAAAATTTTATCAAGAAAAAATACCACAACTTAACTCATCTGAAAGAGCTGGGAATAATTTTTGCCTTGCCTCGGGAAATCGGTTCTCCAGGAGCTATTATTTCCACTTTTTCTTTACTGCTTCACTATTTTTACGAGGTGACTTATAACGCCGAAGTTTTTAAGCTTTTAGACAAAAAAGATTTTGGGAAAAATATTATTCCTTTGCTAAGGGGCGAGAACAAATTGGACGGCTGGAATATAATACCTCGTTATTTGGATAAAGAAGAAAAAATAGATCCGATTTATTTTGAGCCCCATATCAATCCGGAAGCGATTTTTTGGGAAAGCGCAAATACTGCCATGGCTAAATTAGCTCAAGAGATTCCCGGCTTGGATTTGGATTTTTGGAGCGGGCTGGACTGGGTTGGCGATTATTTTGGCCGTGATTTATTAACTTTCAACTTCGTGGATATATTTTTATCCTACGCTAATAATTTAAAATTCAAAGACCGCTATTTGTATCATTACCAGCAGGCGCTCTGGAATAAATTATTTGCTTTAATCAACCAGAGTAGCGCGGAATATTATTTTTTAAAAAAATGGAGCAGTGGAGAATGATTTTGGCTTACGACCATGGTTTGGAGCATGGGCCGGTTGATTTTAATCACTACAGTATTAAGCCGGAATATATTTTGAATCTAGCCCAGATCGGAGGGTTTGATGCCATAGTTTTGCAAAAGGGTCTCGCGGAATATTATTATGACCAGCAATTGCCGTTGGTAATAAAACTCAATGGCAAAACTTCTTTGAAAAAAGGCGATCCAGTTTCCCGGCAGATTTGCAGTGTGCAGGAAGCCAAAGATTTAGGCGCTTCGGCAGTGGGCTACACGGTTTATTTGGGTTCTAAATATGAGCCGATAATGCTAAGGGAGCTGGGGAGCATAGAAGAAGAAGCGGAAGAATTGGGTTTGCCGGTTATTGGTTGGATGTATGGAAAAGCGGATTCTTCTTATAGTGCTCGAGTCGGTTTGGAAATGGGCCTGGATGCGGTTAAAATCAAAGCGGATGATAAATTGGCTTTAGCTATGGAAGCGGCTGGGGAGATGCCGGTTTATGTTTCCGGGGGCAATAAAACGACGCACCAAAAGTTTTTGGAAAACGCGAGAAATTATATGGAAATCCGGGCTTACGGCATAATAGCCGGAAGGAATATCTGGCAACATAAAGATCCTTTAGCCATCTCTAAAGATTTAAGAAAAATAATTTATCCTTCTTGATTTTTTTGCTTTCTGTGTTATATTTTAATATATGACATTTAATTCTCCCAGCCGAGGAAGCCTGGATTTAGACGGGGTAATTAAAGAACTGTTGGGTTTCATTCATGAAGAAGACAGGAATTATAAAATAATTATCGGCACCGATTCTAACGGCAGAGGCAAAACCGAATTTGTGACCGCGGTTATTGCGCATCGCGTGGGTCGGGGAGGAATCTATTTTTGGCGCAAAATCAAAGCGGAAAAATTACTGGTTTTGCGGGATCGGATTTATCAAGAAGTGGCCTTGTCTTTAGAAATGGCGCGAATCATGACCGAGAAACTTTCCGGTTCGGAATTGGAAATTCACGTGGATGTGGGCCAGCGCGGAGAAACCCGGGCAATGATTAAAGAAGTGGCGGGAATGATAACCGGCTTCGGATTTTCCTGTAAAACCAAGCCGGATTCCTTTGGCGCTTCCCATGTTGCTGATAAACACACTTAATGTTAACATGATGCTATGGAACTGGATAACAAAAAAGAAGCCCCGGTCATATTTTTGGAAGGAGTGGTCACTTTTCCGCAAATAAATTTGCCTTTGCTTTTAAAGAAAGATTCTTCTATTTTGGCTTTTGAAGAGGCAATGAAAAGCGACGCTTTAATTATTTTTGCCCTGGAGAACTCCCCGATTGGAACTATAGCTCATATTTTTGAAGCCATAACTTTGGAGGGCGGAGCGATAAAAGCTTTGGTTCGAGGCTTAAAAAGAGTCAAAATTGATTCTTTAATTCAACAAGAACCTTATTTTCGGGCTAAATTTTCGTTGTTGGCCAATCTGAATTTGGAGAATTTTGATTTAAGGGCCTTGACCAGAGGAGTTCTGGAGCAATTTAAGGAATGCATTAATTTGGGGAAAATTGTTCCGGTGGATGTCTTAGCCGGAGTTTTAAATATCAACGACCCCGGGCACTTGGCAGATACTTTAGCGTTTAATTTAGATTTAAAACCCGGAGACAAACAGGCCATTCTAGAGGCCGCTGACCCGGAAAAGCGGCTTAAGAAATTGAGCGAATGGCTAGCCCAAGAAATAGAAATTATAAAAGCCGGGAAAAAAATCAAAAAAGACGCGGCTAAAAATTTAGGCAAAATGTCCCGGGAGATTTATCTTAGAGAACAGCTTCGCAATATCGAAAGAGAATTAGGAATAGATGACGATGAAGAAGACGCCAAAGAATATGAGGAGAAATTAGCCCAAGGAAAATTTCCCAAAAAAGTTAAAGAGGTTTTGCGCAAAGAGATAAAAAGATTGCGCCGGATTCCCCCCATGTCCCCGGAAATTTCTTTTTTGCGCAATTATATTGATTGGATTTTTGATCTTCCCTGGAGCGCTAAATTCAAAAATAATTTGGACATAAAAAAGGCCAATAAAATTTTAGATCGCGACCATTACGGCTTGGATAAAATTAAAGAAAGAGTTTTGGAATATTTAGCGGTGCAGAAAAAGGTGGGGAGAATCCGGGGACCGATTTTGTGTTTTGTCGGGCCTCCGGGCACGGGTAAGACTTCCATAGGAAAATCGGTGGCCGAAGCCCTGGGAAGAAAATTTGTCAGGGTTTCTTTGGGAGGAGTGAGGGACGAAGCGGAAATCCGCGGTCATCGGCGCACTTATGTCGGCGCTTTACCCGGCAGAATTATCCAGGGAATAAAAAATTCCGGGGTTAACAACCCGGTGTTCATGCTGGACGAGATAGATAAATTAGGAACTGATTTTCGGGGAGATCCTTCGTCGGCTTTGTTGGAGGCCTTGGATCCCGAGCAGAATTTTGAATTTTCTGACCACTATCTGGAGGTTCCCTACGATTTATCCAATGTGTTGTTTATCACTACCGCCAATATTCTTTCCACCATTCCTCCGGCTCTGCGAGATCGATTGGAAGTTATTCGTTTTTCCGGATTCACTCAAGAGGAAAAATTTCATATCGCCAAAAACTATATTTTCCCTAAATTATTAAAGAACCACGGTCTTTCCACTAAAGAATTGGTTTTAAGTGACAGCGCTTTTAAAAAAGTTATTGGATTTTACACTTCCGAAGCCGGGGTTAGAGGGTTAGAGAGGCAATTGGCTAAAATTTGCCGTAAGACCGCGAAGCAATTAGTGGAAGGAAAAATAAAATCTAAAAAAGTCGGTGCTAAAGAAGTGGAAAAAATTTTAGGCCCGGAAAGATTCACTTTAAATTTGGCGGAAAAGAAAGATGAGATTGGAATTGCTACCGGCTTGGCCTGGACCGAAGCCGGGGGCGAAATTTTATCCATTGAAGCGGTTAAAATGCCGGGAAAGGGGGATCTACTTTTAACTGGATCTTTGGGTCGAGTGATGAAAGAATCAGCCCAGGCCGCTTTGTCTTACGCCAAATCTTTAACGAAAAAATCCGAACTTAAATCCGATATTCATCTTCACGTGCCTTCCGGTGCTATTCCTAAAGACGGCCCTTCAGCCGGAGTGGCTATTGCGGCAGCTTTAATTTCAGTTTTGGAAAATCGGCCCATAGAGCGGGAAATAGCCATGACCGGAGAAGTGACTTTGCGCGGTCGAGTGCTGGAGGTCGGCGGAATCAAAGAAAAAATTCTGGCGGCTTACCGCAGCGGAGTTAAAACCGTGGTTTTGCCTAAAGATAATAAAAAAAATCTGGAGGATATTCCTCGGGAAATTAAAAACAAGCTTAATTTTGTTTTTGCCAGCGATATGAAAGAGGTTATTGAAAGAGTGATTAAGAAAGCGGGGTGAAAGTATGCCGAAAACCAACATCAACGGAGAGGAGATCGGAAGCATCACCCATTATTTTAGCGGCATTGGCGTGGCGGTAGTGGCTTTGAGTTCAGATTTGAAGCATGGCGATAGAATAAGAATCAAGGGTCGCTCCACTGACTTTGAGCAAGATGTTGATTCCATGCAGATTGACGGCCAAACCATTCAAGATGCTCAAGTTGGGCAGGAAATCGGTTTAAAAGTTGAAGAGAAGGTTAAAGAGGGAGATAAAGCTTATAAGCTGTAAAAAATAATGCTCAAAATTTTAAAAGCCGCGTCAATTTTAATCGGGACAATAATTGGCGTAGGCATTTTCGGTTTACCTTACATTGCCAAAGAAGCAAT
>Ga0209541_10005529_pt1 | contig 21997 bp, 25 predicted proteins | sample RifCSPlowO2_01_FD_184027 | JGI IMG/M metagenome (GOLD analysis project Ga0209541, IMG submission 184027) | Groundwater microbial communities from Rifle, Colorado - Rifle CSP2_plank lowO2_0.1 (SPAdes) (version 2) | ecosystem: Environmental > Aquatic > Deep subsurface > Groundwater | place...
TTATGCTCCAGAATACTTGGGGCCTCATCAGTGGGTATTTCGTCAGATGCGAATTAAAACCTCCTTTCTTCAGTGGATTCCGTATAAAGAAAAACTCATTTCTATTTTTCGCTTAATTTCTCCCCTTGCTTTTTTATCATTCGATCTTTCGAAGTTTGAGATAATCATTGTTTCTCAAACAGGCGCATATTTCCCAAATTTTGTGCGTAAAGGTTCGGCCCATTCGACAAGCTCAGGGCAAGCAAAACTCATTTGCTATACTCATACTCCTCCGCGCTATTTATACGGATATATGACGGCGCGGGAATGGCAGAAAGACACATTAATGCGAATTTTTGGTTCGATCGCAAATCATTTTCTTAGAATGGTTGATTTTAAAGCTTCTGAAAACGTTGATTATTTTATAGCTAATTCTGAGGAAGTTCGCGCTCGCATCCAAAAGTTTTATCGTAAAGACTCAACTGTTATATATCCACCAGTATCCAGTATCGAGTATCCAGTATCGAGTATAAAAAAAAATCATACTCAATACTCAATACGCAATACTGAATACTACCTTGCAGGAGGCCGTTTGGCGAGGGCAAAAGGAATCGATATTATTGTTGAGGCGTTTAATAGAAGTGGTAAAAAGCTTAAGATTTTTGGAAAAGGATTCGCGGGTTTTGATGAGGAATTACGTTCGATAGCGAAGAAAAACATAGAGTTCGTTGGGGAAGTTTCAGATCAAGAGAAGTTCGAATTAATGCAAAATGCAAAGGCGTATGTTTTTGCCTCTTTTGATGAAGATTTTGGCATAACGCCGGTTGAAGCAATGGCCGCCGGAACTCCTGTTATTGCATATCGCTCGGGAGGAGTTCGCGAAACAGTAATCGAAAACAAAACCGGAATATTTTTCAATGAGAATACACCCGATGCAATTAATGAAGCGATCAAAAAGTTCGAATCGTTAAAAATTTCCTCCGATGCTTGCCGAAAGCAGGCCCAAAAATTCTCCGCAAAGATATTTAACAGAAAAATTACAGATTACATCAAAGATATCCTTGATAAACGCTGATTTGCAAGCCGATAACGCTGATGAAACGAATTGTCAAAGATTTTTTATACGAAAGTCTCACATATAAGATTAGAGGAGCAATATTCGTTGTATACAATATACTTGGATTTGGTCACAAGGAGGTTATATATCAAAAGGCCCTAGCACGAGAGCTTGACAAAATCGACGTTCAATACAAACGAGAACCGAAACTTGAAGTAGTTTATGATAATGAGCCTTTAGGAACATATGTTCCCGATTTTTTAGTTGAAGGCCAGGTGATTATTGAGTTAAAATCTGCTCAAGTAGCCCCATTTAATATGGATAAGCAACTAGTTAATTATCTTAAAGCGACGGGTTATAAACTTGCTCTTTTTGTAAACTTTGGCCCGAAGTTAGATATTAGGAGAAAAGTTTGGAGTAAAAATCGGCGCGATCAGCAATAGATCGGCGTGGATCAGACATTTGCCGGAGTTGCTGGAAGAGGAACATATTTTTGCCAAAATTGCCAAAAGTAAACTTATAGATTTTCAGTTAATGGGTAAGCCCTTTTATATAGATTTCTTGCTAGTATCGCTCCTTCTACCATAAGTTCTCGCACCTCAGTAGGAGATTCAGAAGTTCCATCTTTTAGGGATTCCACAAGACCATCTACTAAAGAGTAGCCCGTAAGATCCTGCCCCAAAACCCGAATCGTATCGCCTGCCAGAGTCTTTGTCAGTTCACTAAGAGCATTTACTACTAAAGACTTATCATCTAAAGGCGTTGGTATAAGCTGCGCCATACCCTCAGCGAGAGCGTCTTCCCCCTCTCTTAGTACATCATCGACCAAGAGTATATGACCAGCCACATATGCACCCCCCTCGGCCATATCATAGAAGAGGGCAAAACTAGACAAATTCCTTTCGTAAAGATACCCTTCAGCCTTATCTAAAATAGCTTCGGCTATACCCCGTAAGAGTAATGCGCAAATATAAGGGCGACTCAATTTTCTCCCTTCTTCCTGCTCTGAAATTGTCTTTATTTCTTTAAGTTGAGAAATTAATCTTTCATCTGTTAAAAAATCATTAAGTTCCCCCCACCAGCGCCTAGATGTTTCTACCGCAACTTTTACATTTCCGGGATTTAGTTGAAATCCCCTTGCTATTTCCTGTCTCCGCGCCATGAGTTCAAATAAATGTGGTCTTGAGCCTCTCGCTTCTATAGAAGTCATTGCGGCATTATAGCAAATTATACCTTTTTATTTCCGATCGCCCCTCGTAAAACCTGCGGATGTTGCTTTTTTGGCGACAAGTAACTAGGGACTAAATACTATTAACTAGGTAAAACGAACGCAATCCCTAGTATCTAGTATCTATTATCTAGTAGCTAGTATCTACTTATTTCAGTTCTTCGTCGATTACTGCTTTGAAGGCGGCGTAGGGTTGGGCACCGACAAGTCTTCGTCCATTTATAAAGAACGTTGGGGTTCCTGATACTCCTGCGGTTCTCCCATCATTTAAATCGACATCTACGTTTGCCTGGTATTTTGCATTGTCAAAACAGCTATTAAATTGAGAAGTGTTTAATTGCAGTTCTTTCGCCCATTTTTTAAGTTGTGAAGTTATGATATCGGTGGTCTTGCCCGAGATCTTATCCTGCTCTTGAAAAATTTTGTCATGATATTCCCAGAATTTATCCTGATCGTTTGCGCACTCTGATGCAAGAGCCGCTGGCATGGCGGCTGGATGAAAGTCAAGCGGGAAATGTCTGTAATAAAGTTTTACTTTGCCTGTGTCAACGTAGTCTTTAATAATTTGCGATAGAGTCTCATCAAAATATCTCTTGCAGAAAGGGCATTCAAAATCTGAAAATTCAATCATCGTTGCTTTAGCGTTGTTTTTACCAAGAATGGGAAGTTTTCCTTCTTTTACGTCTACTTTTTCAGGCGGAGCTGGTGCACCTGTTTGCGTTTGAGAACCTGTACTCGTGTTTTGGTTTTTTTCCAAGAATTGAACTCTTGCTATTAAATACCCAATAAGAAAGGTTGCAACAAGAAGAAGAACATAAAGCAATTGAGCGGTTTTTATTGCGAAAGCTTTTTTAACAAGATCACCAACCGTTAAAGGTGACGTTTCTGGCATGGATAATATCTTAACAAGTATAAAGTTGCATTTCAATGGTTTTTTTGCTATCTTAAGGGATAAGATTTGGTAGGCCATGCCTGCCATTTTTATGCAGAAGGATAAAATCGTTATTTCGTTAGGCGGATCCTTAATAGTTCCCAATGGTGGAATAGACATTACGTTTCTTAATAAGTTTAACGACTTTATCAGAAAACAGCTGGGGGCACACAAGGGTCGCCAGTTTTTTATTGTTTCAGGCGGAGGGGCCACAAGCAGGCATTATATAGACGCGGGACGTGAAGTCGTTGGGCATGAACTAACACATGATGATTTAGATTGGCTCGGAATCCACACAACCAAACTTAACGCGCACTTAATTCGAACAATCTTCCGAGACATAGCTCATCCTTATGTCTTAAAGCACTACGAAATCATTAGAAAAGTTACGGAACCAGTAGTTGTTGCGGCCGGTTGGAAACCAGGGTGGTCAACTGATTATTGCTCTGCCATGATTTGCGAAGACTATAATGTTAAAACAGTCATTAATATGAGTAATATTGATATGGCTTATGATAGTGATCCTAAAACTAATCCCACTGCCAGGCCAATAAAAAAAATTAACTGGCACGAATTTCGTAAAATTGTGGGAAACAAATGGGTTCCGGGGATGAACATGCCTTTTGACCCGGTGGCTTCAAAGAAAGCAGAAGAATTAGGTCTTAAGGTTGTAATTCTTAAAGGTGATAATTTTGAAAATCTTGAGCACTATTTTGCCGGGCGCGACTTTGTAGGCACCACCATTGAAGGGTAAGCGTTAGTCGGTTACGATGCCCGTATCGTAAATCGGTTGCGTTTAACGTGAGACCCTAACCGAAACGGGCTTCGTCACCATAACCGATAAACGATTTGCTATAATTCCTCTATGGCCTCCGAATTTGATTCGTCTCTACTAAAAAATCTTTATAAGCCTACCCCTCCCTCTCATAAGGGGCAGAATGGGAAGGTTCTCATAATCGGGGGTTCGCAATTATTTCATGCGGCTTCTCTTTGGGCTTTGACTGTTGCTTCAAGAATTGTTGACATGGTTTTTTATTCGTCAGTCGAGACAAATAATAGAATTGTCGAAAGCATAAAGGCCGAGTTTCGGAATGGCATTATTGTTCCTCGTTCGAAATTGGAAAATTACATAAAAGAAGCAGATTGTATTTTGATTGGTCCCGGGCTGCCCCGGAAAGAAGGATTAGAGAAGGGAGACGACGACACAAAAGAATTAACCGAACGCATGTTCTCCGCATATCCCGACAAGAAGTGGGTTGTTGATGGAGGGTCATTACAAGTTATCGAACCGAATATTTTGCCCAAAACCGCAATCGCGACGCCTCATAAAGGGGAATTTAAGAAGTTGTTCGGAGTTGAAGCAACCGATGAAAATGTGGAGACAATGGCTAAGGAGTTCGGTATCGTAATTTTAGTAAAAGGAGAGTACGACGTAGTTTCATCTCCAACTGAGTCGGTTCGAATTAGTGGTGGAAATCCCGGGATGACCAAGGGCGGAACAGGGGATGTTTTGGCCGGACTTGTTGCTGCGCTCTATTGTAAAAACGGCGCTTTTCTTTCGGCCGCCGCCGGTTCCTACATCAATAAAAAAGCCGGCGATTCCCTATTTAAAAAAGTCGGATATTATTTCAACGCCTCAGACCTCGCCGCCGAAATCCCCATAGTGATGAATGGGCTATTATGAGCAATAAAAAGAAAGTAATTAACGCGAAGTTTAACAGATTATCCGAAATATGTTCGGGGATTGGGCATATATCAGTTGCCACAGTTGTAATTCCATATTTTATTGACAGAGCTGATTTAATCGTGCTAATATTAGGGTCAGTTAGCGCTGTAATCTTTTACTTTTTAAGCCTAGTTTTTGCAAAATGAATATAAATGTCGACAATTTACTGTTTTTTTATTTGATACTTGCAATTTTTGCGCTTGCCTTTGCTATTGTAGGTTATGGTCTCATGAACCAGGAAAAGAAACTCCGCAGGAAATAACCGGCAAAAATTCTTCACAAACAAAATGCAGCTTTACCGACTTCGTCAAAACCGCCTAGTTTGAAAGTTATGTTAGTGTTCTCTGAGTGGGTTGCGGAGAGGTTGGGGTAATAGACTCGACTTCTTTTAGACTGTACAAGCCTACCATTATTACAACAACTGATAGAATTAGCAATATACCAAACTCCATGTATACTATTAGGTTGGCACTCGATGTTCCTGTTACTGACGCGCCCAGAGATGCAAGGCCTATTAACATACGCGTAAGAATAGCTGTCAATATGCCTGCTAATAATAATCCGGTTGCAACTAGCTTTGATTTTTTTATCAATCCAAGTCCTATAATTGCGTAAATTGCACCAATGGCAATTCCAAAGAATATCGCCGTGCGGGTGTATCCTGAATTTTTATTTTGATAAGTCTGCAGGTCGCTTTCGTATTGTTGTTGGACAACCCGCCGTTGTTGTATGAGGTTTTGACAATCAAGAGAGGATTGGGCTTGCGGTGTTGAATAACAACTTTGTGGAACAGTATCTCTATATGTCAATGAAGAATCAGGCCTTACTGGTTGCGGGTAAAATGCAGCTACGCCAAAGCCCGTTGTAATTGAGAGAATAATCCCTAAAAAGAGAACATATAGTCCGTTAATCCATTTCATGTACTTTAATTTAATACCGGAAAAAATTCCATGTCAAGAGACAAAAGATCTTTATTTTATAGGTCAATTATTGAAACGTCGCGCTTGTTGAGGATTTTTTTGGGGATGAATTCGCGGTGCGTGGTAGTTAGAATTGTTTGCTGATCTGGCAAAAGTTCGAAAACCTTGCTGATGTTGGCGTCGTCTAATTCGGAAAATATATCATCTAAAAGTAAAACCGGCACATGGCTTGTCGCGCGTAGCAGGTAGTTTATCTCAATAACCTTGAGCTGAAAGATAGTTAAACGTTCTTCACCGCGCGAGCCGAATTCGGCTATAGATTTTCGCCCCTCACCCTCAATCCCTCTCCCCGGAGGGGAGAGGAGAATATGAGAAGCGGATTTAGGTATGGGGAAAAAGAATTTAAAATCGTCCCTTTGAGGTCCAACCAAAGTGACTCCGGCTTTTTGTTCTTCAAAATGGTATTTAAAAAGTCTCGCTTCTGACATCTCACTCTTATCGTAAAAAAGAGTAAAGTCAAAAATATTTTTGTTCGAACCATTTACAAAATCTACAAACTCCGCGCGTTTGTTAGTAAGCATCGATCCTTGTTCAATCAAAATTTTATTAAAGTAATCAAAGTCAGAAGTTCTATATTGCTTCGCGCCTTCTTTGATGTCATAAAGCATTCTGTTTCTATGTTTCAAGGCTCGTTCATAAGTTGAGAGTGCGATTCGATAATTTTTACCAGACTGATAAAGGATCGAATCTATATATTTTCGGCGGGAAGAAGGTGATGAGGTGATAAGTTCGATATCGTGAGGGGTAAAAAGAACCGAGACAAAATTCGAAGTAAAATCATGTTGTCGCCGCGCAACCCCGTTTACTAAAAACTTTTTTGATAAGTATCCTTTTTGAAGAGAGAAGATTACCTTAAGGCCTATTCGTTCCACACTATTATCACCCTCTCCCTTATTCCCTCTCCCCTCAGGGGAGAGGGGTAGGGGTGAGGGGGACTCTATTATTGCTTGGATCTCTGCAAATTCTGCACCTTCCCGTATTGTATCTTTGTCGTGCTCGGCCCTGAAACTTTTTCCGCGAGACAAAATGTAAATCGCCTCCAAAACATTAGTTTTTCCGCAAGTATTTGGTCCAATTATTATTGTGGTGGGAGAGAGTTCTAAGATCTTTGCTCGGTGATTACGAAAGTTGGTTAATTTTAATTTCCTAAGGATCATAAGCTTTCGAATAATAACATAAATGCCGTGCCTATGGTAGAATATGAATTAATGTATACTCCCAACTTCTCAATAAACAATAGGATTTTAAAAAATATTGGGGATATTGAAGCGGCAAAACAGATTATAGAACACGCGCCGCTTGTACCGTATTGGGAGAAAAAATTTCAGGATGAGGCGCTTGCTCGAACCACTCATTATGGCACTCATATAGAAGGTAATGAGTTAAGCCTTACACAGGTTCAAAAAATATTGGAAGGAGAACGCGTGGTTGCGCGAGAGCGCGATGTTCAGGAAGTAATAAATTATAGAAAAGTTCTTGATTATATCGACCGCATTTCTGATACAAAAATAGGTGAAGACACAATTCGCGAACTGCATCGAATAGTTGTAAAAAATGTTTTGCCCGATGACTCGACAGGAGATTACCGTGATAAGGAAGTTGTGATTCGAAATTCTATAACTGGAGACGTTGCTTTTCGTCCACCAAAAGTTGTTGAGGTCCCATGGCAAATGAAGGAGCTTGTTATTTTTATAAATGACGAGATTGAAATTCACCCAGTGCTAAAAGGAGGAATTGTGCATTACGAATTTGTTCGCATTCATCCGTTTTTAGACGGAAATGGTCGTGTTGGCCGTGCTTTGTCAATGCTGGTGCTCTATAAACTTGGCTATGACATTCGCCAATTCTTTTCCCTTGAAGAGCATTTTGACAGGGATCCTGAGCGCTATTACGAGGCTTTACGGTCGGTTGAGAAAAATAACGGGGATCTTACATCCTGGCTTTCTTATTTCACAGAATGTCTGGCGGCAGAACTTTCAAAAATAAAAGATCGCATAGAAAATATTTCAATTGATTCAAATCTTAAGAAAAAACTTGGAGGGCCGGTGATGTTGTCTGATAGGCAGTTAAAGATTATCGAATATATTCAGGCCAACGGCTATATAGAAAACAGAGCCTATGACACTTTATTCCCTATGGTTTCCGAGGATACGGTTTTGCGAGAGGTCCAGGATTTGGTTAAAAAAGGGATTCTTAAAAAGCAAGGCGTGACTAAGGGTGTGAAGTACGTAATGACAAAAGACTAGCAACTAGATACTAGCTACTAGGGATAGTAAATATAAAATATGGACGCATCGCAAGGAAAAACCAAAGCCGCAAGGTATGTGATGAGGTAGCAATCGAAGATGAAAAAAATAATTCTTGTTCCAGTAATTCACGCTGAGGGGAGTACAAGCGATACGATTGATGCTCTTATAAATACGACTCCTGAGTTTCAAGATGTTAACTCGGAAAGAAAAAGACTTTGGAGTTTAATTCATGAAAGAGTCTTCCAGCTTGACTTAGACCCTACAAAAACAAAGTTATTTATGGATGGAAATACTGAAGAAATTAAGCCTGAGGACCCTCGCTTGATATTATTTTCCTCCCTTCAAAGAGAAGAGCTAAAAAAACACATAACCCAAACGATGGGTTATGGAGAAGGAGAAATTAACTTAGCCATTGGTATCCTTGCTCAAGGAATCCCTCTTTTGAAAACTGAAGAACCGGAAAATGTGAAAGAAGCGGGAAGGCTTGTAGTGGAACTCGCTTTAGAACTTAATGAAGTGGCACAATCGGAAGATGAATATGTTGAAGAAGAGAGAGTTCTTAGAGTTGGAGATATGCTCAGACAGTTAGATAATTTAGCAATACAAAGAGATCAAGATATCATAAGAAACGTAAATGAACAGCTGAATGATGGGGAAACAGGGATTTTAGTTTTAGGTGCTTCTCACAGAGTCTGGGATAAGTTCGGCAAAGAAATTGAAGTAGAATTTCTTGATCCGGAGCTAAAAAGATTGGTGGCTGAAACTGAGACGGCAAACAAGACTAGTTTTGAACGATTCCAGGCGTTTATGGAAGCGCCAGAAGGCGGTTTAGAAAATAAAGGATAGTTAGAGTTATGAAGTTTAGAACTTTGGCACAATACTACGAAAAGTTGGAGGCGACTTCTAAGCGCTTGGAGCTGGTGGATATTTTGTCGAAGCTTTTCAAAGAATCGAACGCCGACGAAATCGGCAAGATTTGTTATTTAATACAGGGACGGGTTGCGCCGTTTTTTGAGCCAACGGAAATTGGGATGTCTGAGAATCTGGTTGCGATTGCTCTTGCCCGCGCTTTCGATTCTACCAAAGAAGAGGTAATCCGTTCATATCGCCATTTAGGCAATATGGGTCTCGCTGCGAGTAAGCTCGCAGCCAATTCAAAATTCAAAATTCAAAATTCAAAATTGGCGATCACCGATGTGTTCGATCGCCTTCATTCGATTGCAAAAACAGGCGGGGCGGGATCGGTTGATAAAAAGATCACGATTCTGGCTGATCTTTTGAACGATTTAGACCCGATTTCAGTTAAGCACGTAGCTAACATTCCACTAGGCACTCTTCGTTTAGGAATTGGCGACCCGACAGTTTTAGATGCTCTTTCAATTGCAAAAAAAGGCGACAAAAGTCTTCGACCGGTTCTTGAGGACGCGTATAACAAAACAAGCGATTTAGGATTTACTGCGCAAACCCTTTACAAAAAAGGAGAGCGGGGAATTCACGAGATTAAATTAATTGTAGGGAAACCTATTCGTCCGGCGCTTGCCGAAAGACTTCCGAGTGCTGAAGAAGCGGTAAAAAGGTTGGGGTCAAAATTTGCTGCGGAACCAAAATTCGATGGCTTTCGTGTTCAGATTCATAAAGACGATTCGAATATTAAATTATTTTCAAGAAATCTTGAAGACATGACACATGCATTTCCGGATATTGTAAGAGCGGCAAAGGACGAACTAAACATAAAATCCGCCATAATTGAAGGAGAAGCAATTGCATATAATCCTCAGACAGAAGAATTCTTGCCGTTTCAGGAAACATCAAAAAGAAGAAGAAAGCATGAAGTTGAAGCGATGGCAAAAAAATTGCCCTTGGTGGTTTTTGCCTTTGACATTTTGTATTTAAATGGACGCGATATAACTCTATTACCATATTCTGAGCGTCGAAAAAATCTTGAAAAGATAATCGATAACGAAAATCTCGTGATCAGAAAAGCTGAAGAGAGGGTTCTTCACACTCCGGAAGAAATTATTAAATTTTTCAACGAAGTAGTTTCTGAGGGGCTGGAGGGATTGATGCTAAAGAAATTGGGCGCGCCTTACAAAGCGGGCGGTCGAGGATTTCACTGGATTAAGTTTAAGAGAAGCCAGTCAGGAGCGCTAACAGATACTGTAGATTGCGTGCTTCTTGGAGTTTATACTGGAAAGGGGAAAAGAACGGAGTTTGGAGTGGGCGGTCTTTTGGTAGGTGTTTATGATGAAAAAAAAGATGAATTTGCGACAATTTCCAGAGTCGGCACAGGATTAACAGATGAAGAATGGCGATATATAAATAAACTCGCGGAAAAGTCGAAAGTTTCTCACAGACCGGCAAGAGTAAATGCCAAGATTGAACCAGGTTTTTGGGTTGAGCCAAGGGTAGTTTTGGAAATTCAGGCAGATGAGATAACACGTTCTCCAATTCATACTGCGGGGGAAGAAAATGGGATAGGCTATGCGCTCCGCTTTCCTCGATTAGTAAAATTTCGCGAAGAAGATAAGCGTCCGGAAGATGCCACGACAGTCAGCGAGATTGAAAAAATGTACAAGCAGCAGTATAAAAAAAGTAAAAACGGCCCTTGACAAGCAATTTGCAATAATGTTATAAAAATATAATCATGTTTGACGACAATCAAAATCAACCCGCCGGGCAGAGCCCTCTGGGCGGCGCCCAGGACCCAAATCCAATGCCAGGCGGAATTCCAAATCAACCATCTGAGCCTACAGCTCCACCTCCTCCGCCAACAATGCCACCCGCCGGGCAGAGCCCTCTGGGCGGCGCCAACGAACCAACACCGCCAACACCGCCAACACCGCCGGCACAAGAACCACCAGCTGCACCCCCAATGGGCGGAACAGAAGAACCAACAGGCGGATCAACGCCACCTCCTGCGGCCCCCGGAATGTAATCCAGTAAATCAGTGGAACTGTAAAACAGCGTAACAGTAGTCAGTAAATCGGTAAATACTGGCTTACTGGGTACTGATTCACTGCTCAACCGCTTTACTGCTATACCGACCAAAGGTATTTTTGGAGGTCGAGATGTTGTTTGTATGGAAGTCTCATAGGCTTGAGCCTATGTAGGCGACTATTAAGTCGCGGGCGAGCCTTCCTATAAAGACAAGCGCGAGAAACTTTCTCAGTGGGAAGAGCGCAAGACCAGCCAATACTCCTACCGCGTCAAAAAATGGGTTCGGAATAAACGCAAGCAATATAATTAAAAGCGGTCCATGCTTATGATGTATTATTTTATAAAGCGAGTTCATAAAAGTATGATCGCGAGGGTGTGTAATTTTTCTTGAAGAATGTCCAAAAACAAAACCTACGGATTCACCAAGAGTTGATCCAACTGATGAGGCAAGCGCTACTAGTATTGGATTATATAACGCTCCACCAATTCCGGTTGCTACAATTCCCGGCGCAGGAAAGAATAGAGTGGAAGAGGAGACAAAGTTAAAAATCGCAACGCCTAAAATTCCAAAAGATTTCAGGGTCTCAAAATCTAACTTTAAATAAATTGGGGAGAAAAGAAGGAGTGCTGAAAGCAGAAATAGAATCGCATAAAAAAGTTTACTCTCAAGAATTGTTGGTTTATTTTTTCTTCTCATATATTTCATTATGTCGCTCGTGTACGTTTCTCGAAGACCCACTCAGGCACTAATTCGATTAATAAAGTTTTACCCCTTCGTTAAATGAAAGTCGCATATTCAGCTTATTCAAGAACATAGAGTTTATCTTTGGCGACTTTCAGTTGTCTTCTCAAAAGTACACTTCGCGCCATTAAATTTCTATTATCTAGTCACTATTTCCTATTCCCTGCCATCTTCAGCTGCTTCATGCGCCACATAAATAAAGCGCCTTTGTTTGAGCTATATGTTTTTGCGTCCTTAACATATGATAGCGCCTTTTCAAGAATTGAGCGATGGACAGTTTTTGCAAGCTTTATATATAGGGATTTATGTTTATAATCGTTTAATTCTTCGGCAAGATAAATTCCATAGGCCTGAAATTCCCTGCTAATATATTTATCTTGAACAGGATTAAATTTTTTTAAAACATCAGAAACGCTCTGCACGAATTTATTATAACATCTTGCAAGTTCATTTCTATTTGTGTTTAATTGTCATCAAGTGGAATTGGTTTTGGAAAATGGTTGTCATCCTGAGCATCGCGAAGGATCTTTCCTAAAGAGTTTAAACAAAGATTCTTCACCTTCGGTTCAGAATGACAAGGAGGGAGCCATATGGAGTTAGTGTTAGATCTTCATCTTCATTCACGATTCTCAAGGGCTGTTTCGCAAAGAATGAATCTTCAAAATATGTACATTTGGGGTCGGCGCAAGGGAATAAACATTTTATCGATTACTGATTTTACCCATCCTATTTGGTTTAGAGAAACGCGCGCTCTTGTTGAGGAGATAAATCCGGGGATATATCGATTGCACGATCGGAAACAAGCTGAACAAGAACTCGGACCACTGGTTCAAAAAGAATCCCTTGGGCCATATTTTATGTTGTCAACTGAGGTTTCTTCGATCTACACTGAAAACGGAGTTCCTCATAGAATACATAATCTAATTTTTGCTCCAAATTTTGAAACTGCAGAAAAGATAAACTCAGCTCTTACTCGAATGGGATTCAATTTATCATCCGACGGCAGGCCAATTCTTGGTATATCATCCAAGAATCTAGCCCGGGTATTGTTCGAAATAGACAAAAAAATCGCAATTATCCCATGCCATGCCTGGACTCCTTGGTTTTCTTTGTACGGATCGCGTTCTGGATACGACAGGATTGTTGATTGCTTTGGAGAATATGCCAAATACATCTTTGCTGTTGAGACAGGACTTTCTAGTGATCCTGCCATGAATTGGAGAATTAACGAATTAGATACGCGTTCGATTGTTTCATTTTCTGACGCACATTCGCTTGAGAAAATGGGCCGAGAAGCAACAGTAATTCGCCCCCTCACCCGCCCTTCCGCCTTCGCCAAGGCTACGACGGACAAGTCGGGTACCCTCTCCCGCGAGGGGAGAGGGAGAATTAAAGAATCAGATATAACGTATGATAATGTTTTGAATTCTTTTGTAAGGGGGAAGGAGAGAGTGTTTGAAATTGCTTATACAATTGAATTTTATCCGGAGGAAGGAAAGTATCACTACACTGGGCATCGTCTATGTAAAGTTTCTTATTCGCCAGAAGAAGATAAAGCAAAAGGAACTATGTGCCCTGTTTGCCACCGTCCTCTGACAGTTGGAGTAATGCATAGAGTAGAGGAACTGGCGAATACGGAAGCAAATAATTTTAAACCTAACCAAGATGAATTCGGAGTCGTTTGGATGGGAGATGCTAAAGGAGTACGGCCGCCTTATGTTTCACTTGTGCCGCTTCTTGAAATTTTATCAGAGTGCTTGCATTCGGGGGCTGGTTCTATAACTGTTTTGACAATGTTTGATCGCCTGGTAAATCATTTTGGGTCAGAGCATGAGGTTTTGTTTCGTGTTCCAATTCCTGAGATTCGAAATATAGGAGGAGACCGAGTTGCGCAAGGGATAGAAAAGGTTCGCGCGCGTAGTATAAAGATTGAACCAGGATTTGACGGAGAATATGGAAAGGTTACGATCTGGGACGAGGAGGAAAATGTTCAGGAAAAAAAACAGCTAGGATTGGGGTTTTAAGCATGCTAATATTATGCGAATATAAATACTGCGAATTTATGCGAATAATTATTCGCAGCATTCGCATTAATTAAATTCGTAGACATTTGCATTAACAGTCCTTGCTTATTGCTTGCTCTGCTTGATATAGTGAAACGAGAGACGTTATAGCCCGCCTAAGCTTACTTCAGGGCTTTTCAGAACTGTTCGTTCACGCCCTGAAGAGCGATTGAGCGGCGGGCCTAACAAACTCTAAAACTCACAAAGTTCGTTAAGAGTTTGTAAGGGAGGTGAATTTATTACATGGCACAGAATAATTCAGTAGATCAATCAATATCGCAAATGGAAGAATGGTTTTCAAAGCTTCCTCCGTTGCCCAGAAATTGGCGTGATGTTATTGTCAATATAACTCCATGGCTGGCATTAATTTTTGGAATTATTGGTGTATTGGGATCTCTTGCCGCAGTGGGAGTTCTTACGTTCCTGGCGCCTTTCGTGGTTTTAGGCGGTGGCATAGGCGTTGCGTCAGGAGGAATAATTGGAGCTCTCCTGGCTCTAGTTGCCAGTGTTCTTTTAGTTCTAGCATTCGTGGGGACTCGAGATAGAAAGATGTCAGGATGGAAATTACTTTTCTTTAGCGAGGCGATTTCTTTTGTTTCAGGAGTTGTTGCTTTCTCGGCAGCTGGGATAATAGGGGCATTAATTGGATTTTACATTTTATTTCAGATAAGATCGCTCTATAAATAGCTAAATGGTTAAAACCTGCCTGCCGGCAGGCAGGTAGTTACATAGTCGCATGGTCTCAAAGCCATGTAGCCATTTTAGCTATGTAGCCATTTTAGTTTATGTTTTTAAATAGGGAGGAAGCTGGGATTAGGCTCGCCTTGAAATTATCAAAGGAAAAATTTCCCCGAGATTCAATTATTGTATCTATTCCCCGCGGAGGGGTTATCGTTGGAAAAACAATTTCAGAGATTCTTGGCATGGCACTTCAAGTTTTGCTGGTAAAAAAAGTCGGCGCACCTCAAAATCCTGAGCTTGCAATAGGAGCAACCGGCTCCAATGGGGTGGTTTATTGGGATGACAAGCTGATTGAGTACCTTGGCATATCAGATAAAGAAAAAGATGCAGCATTCTCCGAGACCGTTAGAAGAATTAAGGCAAGGGAAAAGCGTTTAGGGGTTGAATCCCTAAAACAGATTGACTTGAAGAGAAAAACTCTAATTGTTGTTGATGACGGGGTAGCGACAGGCGCAACAGCAATTACTGCGTTTAAGATTTTGGAAAAGTTAGGCTCGAAAAAGATAGTCATGGCAACACCGGTCATTTCAAGAAGAACAAAGAAAGAGCTTCAGAAATATTTCGATAGAGTAATTGCAGTTGAAACTCCCCGCGATTTTCAGGCAGTTGGCCAATTCTATCGTGACTTCCCGCAAGTAGAGGACGAGGAAGTCAAAGCGCTATTGCGCGACAACTGACAATTGACAACTGACAATTGACCGAGATATACTGGGTACCTTATGGCGGAAATTACTCTTACTGATGATACATTTGGACAAGAGGTTTTGAAATCTGACATCCCTGTTATGGTTGATTTTTGGGCAGAGTGGTGTGCTCCCTGCAGAATAATAAGTCCGCTGATTGAAGAGCTTGGGCATGATTACGAAGGTAAAATCAAAGTTGGCAAGATGAACGTTGATGAGCACTCCAATGCTCCCGCAAACTACGGCATTATGTCAATACCAACAGTCATCATCTTTAAGAACGGAAAGCCAGTCGAAACGCTAATAGGAGTACAGCCAAAAGACAATTTTAAGAAGAGCATCGACGCAGCACTTACTTCGTAAGAATAACCCAATATACAAACAAATAACCCAATAACCCAATCCTTTAATTTATAGATTTAATGATTGATTTGTTTATTTGTTTATTGGTAGTATTGGTAGTATTCTTATGGAACTTTATGACGTAATTATAATTGGTTCTGGGCCTGCGGGATTAACTGCTGCGCTTTATGCAACCCGCGCAAATCTCAAAACCCTGGTTGTTGCCGGACGAGCTTGGGGAGGGCAATTAATGCTTACGACTCTTGTCGAGAACTATCCGGGATTTCCTGAGGGTATTCAGGGGCCCGATCTTATGATGGCCATGAGAAAACAGGCAGAACATCATGGCGCCCAAATTATTGATGTAGATTTTAAATCAGCGAATTATGGTTCGACTCCATTTAAAATTCGAACGGATGATGAGAAGGAATATTCTGGTCGAACGGTTATTATAGCAACAGGTGCAGAAACTCGCTGGCTTGAAGTTCCGGGTGAAAAAGAGAAGATTGGACGAGGTGTATCGTCTTGTGCCCCATGCGATGCGCCATTTTTCAGAAATAAGAATGCGATTGTTGTCGGAGGAGGAGATTCAGCGATGGAAGAAGCGCTGGTTTTAACGAAATTCGCAAGTTCAGTAACAATAGTTCACAGACGAGGCGAATTTCGCGCCTCACAGATTATGCAGAAAAGGGTGAAAGAAAATCCAAAAATTAAACTAATATTTGATTCCGAGATTGTCGAGATCTTGGGGGAGAATAAAGTCGAAAAAGTGAAAATAAAAAATAATAAAACCAATGAGATTTCGGAAATGCCAGTAGAGGGGGTATTTGTTGCAATAGGCCATATCCCTAATTCGGCACTATTTCAAGGTATAGATCGTGACGAACAGGGATTTATTAAAGTCTACGATCACACAAAAACAAACATCGATGGAGTTTATGTTGCCGGGGACGTTCATGACGCTGAATATAAGCAGGCAGTGACCGCCGCAGGATTTGGATGTATGGCCGCACTCGAAGTCGAAAAATATTCAATGAACCAGAATTAGCCTCTTTCTCCTTTTCACAAGTTGACTTTTCACGGAACAGCAGTACAATAGCAATTAGGCAGTAGTCTATAATGGCTGTCGAGGTATTATCAAGGTATTCAAGCCCGGATCTAATTCAGGACAGATCTGAAAGGCCTGCCCGTCTTCTAGTTTTTGCTGGCGACGCACAAGATCCCTTACCCATTCATCTTTTGCCAGAGGAAACATTATTGCGACATATTCCTATTGAGATTAGAAGATCTCCAAGAATATCGCCCCAGGAGGCAATTTTACTTATAACTCAGGCCGATTCTGTCTCCGATATAGGTAAAAAAACACTTATTGCTTCTGCCCATCCTAAAGAAAACGATGGAGTTTCGGAGCTTTCTCTTTTTGAAACTGAGTTTGGTAGAGATTCTTTAATCGTGGCAAAAAATTTGCTTCCCCGCTATCCTGTGCTTGTCCGCACAACTATCAAATCTTTAGCCTCAAGTCAGGGCCTTGAACCGGAAAGTTCCGAAGAAGAATATATGAAATCTTATACCAAACGTGAAGAGGAACCTGGAAGAATTATTCATGAAAACAGAACGTCAGATGATCCTCGCGGACAGGAAATCGTAAGAGATTGGAATTGGCAATTCCCTTACTATGGTCAAGTAGACGCAAACCCACTATTTGTAGTACTAGTCGGTTCATTCTCAAAAAGATATGGCCCTGGGATTTTGGATGAGACTTACGTGAACAAAAAGGGTGAGACAAAAACAGTGGGAAATGCAATTCGCTCTGCGATTGAGTGGATTTCAGGCAGAATGGACAGTAATCCTCATGGGATGTTAGAATTTTACCAACAAACACCGGATGGAATTTCGCACCAGGCGTGGCGCGACTCTAAGGAAGGCTACCATCATGCGGACGGCAGAATTGCAGACGCCTCAATTGGTATTGCGTCTATTTCGGTTCAGGTAGAAGCTTATAAAGCCTTTCAGGAAGCAGCAGTTATGTTTCCGAAAGATCGAGATGAATATCTTGCTCGAGCAGAACACTTGAAGAAAATGGTGTTGAAGCATTGGGTGGAAGATGAACGAGGCGGGTATTTTGCTTTAGGATCCGAAAGAAAGGCAGATGGACGAAGGGAACTTCTTAGAATTAGAACTTCTGACATGGGACATGTTTTAGACTCGGATATTCTGGCAGGAGATGACCCTGAAATTGTAAGGATGAGAGATATGCTTGTTGCTTCTCTTTTCTCAGAGGACATGCTAGCCGCTGGAGGAATCCGCACTTTAGGGAAAGCCGAAGTTAGATTCAATCCGAGAGGGTATCAAATCGGGAGTGTTTGGCCAAAAGAAAATGACATAATAGCGAGAGGTCTTGAAAGGCACGGCTACTCGTCAGAAGCTCATAATCTTCACGAGAGAAATGCTCGCATATGGCAGGAAACAGGAGTTTTACCCGAGTTTGTCGAGGGAGACGACCAATCAATAAAGTTAGTAAGTAGAATTGTTGACGTAGAAAGGATAGACCCCCTCAAGCGCCCGTACAAATTCAGGCTTGAGCAGCCGGGGCAGCTTATTCAGGGTTGGAGTGTACCCTCGATAGAAAGAAGCCTTGAATATCTTGAATATAAAAGGATTTACGGACACCCACCGCTCGCACCTTAGGGTAAATTCTTCTTGAGGTTCTCAAGGTCGTCACGGAGCGCAATGATTCCACGGGAGAGTCCAATAATCTCCTTTTCAATGTTTTGAAGAGATTTGCTTGACTCAATATGCGCCACCTTTTCTTGGGACGCTTCTCTATCTTCACCAAGATAAAATCTGTCAATATCCTCTGAGATGTCTTCAACATCAGCCTCAAGCTCTTCAACGTTGCGCCTCATCTTTTTAACATTTCCTTCAAGTCCTTCTACGTCTTCTGCTATTTCTCCAAATCCACCCTCAAGTGCCCCAACGTCTTCCTGAATCTCTCCAAGATCCTCCTCCACATCCTCAAGGCTTTCATGAGTTCTATTTACGGTTAATTGAATAAATAGGGCAAGATATATGGCTTCAAGGGAAACAACGGTTGTAACAAAAAGAAGTACAGTTTCAAGAGCAATGCCTGCAAAATAGGCGAAAAAAGCCACAATAAATAAAACAGTGTGAACAATAAGAGATTCTGGCGTTCCCACCCACTTTGTCATCTTGATAGCAAACTTTTCAAGTTCGGTTTCTTTTTTTGTTGATTGCTTCTTAACAATCATAATAGGTTAATTATAGTCCCCTCGCTCAGCGTAGGGCAAGCCCTTAACTATTTAGAAACGAAGCTGGTAAATAGTTGAGTGCAATTTGTGCCTTGGCACTTAACGCAGGAATATTTGTAGTCGCCAACAATTGACTGATGGTGAAGGGGAGAGGAGAGCCACCAAGCAACCGTTCCTTCTTCATTAGACCCAACTTTTGCATTCTCCCAGATCCAATAAGGAAGATTTCGGTTGTAAAGTCCCGAATGGATTGTGCCATTCACCAATTCCCCGACAAGCTCCGTTGACCGTGCTTTCGCAAGCTCACATACGCTTGCCTCAAGCTCAAAAGGCGTTAGTCCTTGAGAAGCGCGATGTTGGTTTATAAGGTCAAAGATTCCATCAGAATCAAGGTTGGTGGCTTGAGGGGTAGGTTCAGTTTGAGTTGGAATAGGAATTGAGGGCGGTATAAAAGTTTGAGGCTGGGTTTCTATATTTGTTTGGCGAGGCGGTTCTTTTGGCGATGTTATAAGAACTGGTGATTCAGTTTGCGGGAGTTCTTCTTTAGGCGTTACAATACACGATTGAGTTAATAGTTCATCGCAGAGTGGAGTAGAAACCATTGCAGTTGAACAAGTACTCGCATTTGTCTCGGCGTGCACCTGATCCGTAAATAATATAATGGCAAAAAATGCCAGTACAAAAACTAATGCCCTGTCTTTTGACATAAAAAAAGTTCTGCATAATTTTGCAGAACCAAGTGGCAATTCTAACAAAAGAGAATAGGGAAAGTCAAGCGCTTAGTGCTTTTAGTTTTGCTTCGAGGTCTGGATATTCGAGGAGGATTTTTTCGATATCTTCAAATTCTAAATATAATTTACCGTGCCTCTCTCTAGCCGCAAAGGCAACAGCTTTAACTTCTGAAATCGACACAACTTTAAATTGGGGAAGGGATCGCAGAAACTTCACTTTCTCTTCAAATGTCATAGCTTCTAGAGCCTTCTAGTGGGAGCATCTAAAAATTTTGCCAATTCAAGCTGGGGATAAAGATTTCGGGTCCCCTTTTCTCTTGATCTCTCAAGCTCTGTCCGTTTCTTCTCAAGCTCTTGGTTGTTTCTTTCAGTATCAACGTCCGCGTTTATAAGCTCTCCAATAAAAGCGCGTGCGCTACCTAATTCCTGCCTGGTAAGTTGATAGGGATACACAAATCCCTGAAATTCGCAACCTTCATTGTGAGCTCCATTTGAGGAAGACTCATTTCTATATAACCTAAGCGTTCTTCCTGGATAAGTATTTACGTCCGCCACGAGAAGATCAACAGACTCTATCCCCGGCTGATTCCTGATATGCCAAACTGCAGCATAGGTCTTGTCCTTTAGAATTAGATTTACTTTTGTGAGTTCGTCATAGTAATTCCCTAGCCTTCTTTCTTTAACCGTAAAACCGCCTCCCTGAGCCCGTAAGTACAGTACTCTAGCCAGTTCCTTTGTGAGCTGTTTTGCTTCTCTTTCCCGGAATATTCTACCAAGCCCCGGGAGCCTTTCTAAAGGGTGAGCATAGGTTCTAGGAGCTTCAGTAACCATTGAGCAATTATAGCCCTTCGAATTCCTCAGGGCAAGCCCTTCAAGTTCTTCAGGGTAAACAAGCGGAATTGAGGTATTGACATACGGTCATGCGTTCGTTAAAATAAATTCACCTTTCGAGGAAATAAGTATATTCATGATGATAAACTCAAACTGATCCAATAAATCCAACTCAGCTGGATCCCTGTTGTCAACGTAACTTCGGCACGTAACGTGCCAAAACGTGTTTTCTCGATACGGTTTAACAATTGGATTTTATATGGACCCCGCTAGGTGGCGGGGTTCGAGCGATATGCAATAATCTCGGGCCCGTAGCTTAGTTGGTAGAGCGCAGCTTTTGCATAGCTGAGGTCGAGAGTTCGAATCTCTTCGGGTCCACTTCGCCCCGCTTTCGGCGGGGCTCAGTACCACGTTCTCGCTTTGCTCGAATGTGGCACAATCGACAAACTAGTGTGTTTCTGCCTCGTCGCCGAGGGCAATTTTACTCGGGACGAGACAAAAGCATATTAGACAGAAAAAGGCGTTGACCCGTTCGACTCAGTTTACACTGAGCGAACCCCGCTTTGCGGGGGAGTCGAAGTGCTCAGGGTTAAAGTGCTTCGCACTTTAACAATTGGGGTTATATAAAAATTGTTATTCTCCCCGCCAAAAATTGAATATTTAGGCGGGTGAGTACAACTAGGCCAAAAACCCCGCTTGAAGCGGGGTTCCGTGTCCCTTGCCGGGCACACGGTTTTGGTTTTTTAGAATCTACGCTATTTTAATGCCATTAGTGGATGCCTTGGAAGTATTGACCGAAGAAGGACGCTTCATGGTTCGCGAAACTCGTCGGGGAGTGGCCAATGACACTTTGATCCGACGGTGTCCGAATCCGGTAACGGATCTCGATGCAAAGTCGAGAAAACCTCGTAGTAAAAGCGGTCTTACACCACGCCCATAAGAATAACCCAATAAACAAATAACCCAATAACCCAATCAATCAAGAATTTAATAATTCTTAAATTGAAAAATTGATTGGTAGTATTTGTGGCATTTGTAGTATTGGTAGTATTTGCTTGTTGGTGGGGTGTAGGGCCGTATAGCTGCAGGTGGGGAACCCGGTGAACTGAAACATCTAAGTAACCGGTGGAAAAGAAATCACAGAGATTCCCTTAGTAGCGGCGAGTGAAAAGGGATGAGCTCAAACTTGCGCGGTAGCGCAAGGACCATTAACAACTGACATTTGACATTTGACCAAAGTAATTACGGTTAATTGTTAATTGTTAAATGTTAACTGTTCTTGCGCTACTTAGCGCAAGGGTTGTAGGACGGCTGGCTTAAATGCAAAAGGTTACAAGAATTAGGTAGTAGAAAGCGCTGGAATCGCGCCGCCATAGAAAGTGATAGCCTTGTAAACAAAATCTAATTCTACCTTCGCCTGTTCCTGAGTACCATGGGGCACGATTAAACCCTGTGGGAAGCTGGGGCGACCAAGCTCCAAAGCTAAATATCAATACTTACCGATAGTG
>Ga0209541_10005530_pt1 | contig 21997 bp, 23 predicted proteins | sample RifCSPlowO2_01_FD_184027 | JGI IMG/M metagenome (GOLD analysis project Ga0209541, IMG submission 184027) | Groundwater microbial communities from Rifle, Colorado - Rifle CSP2_plank lowO2_0.1 (SPAdes) (version 2) | ecosystem: Environmental > Aquatic > Deep subsurface > Groundwater | place...
CCCCCGGCCTCTAGTCTTTTTAGCAGTTCATTCTTGCGCCAACGCTTGCTTTCTTCCTCATTCAGCACTTCACCATCGGTTATTTTTTGCTGTAACCTTGCAATTTCTTTACCATAGTCTGCCTGAGTTCCAAAACCATCATATTCTAAATATAGGCTTCTAAATTGCTGATGTGTTTGATCCATTGTGACCAAATCCTCAGTCTTACTCTTGCCTCTAATTCTATCTAAATCCAACAGCTTTTTCTCCCACTTTTCTAATTTATATTCATCTTTATCCGGAGCGTTCTCAGCCCATTTTTGATTATAAGTTCCTAGCTTTACATCAATTGCATCAATTGCGGCTTTATACTGAAGATTATCAAATAACTTTATCGCAGGGGTTTTGGCACTCATATCAAATCCAAATGAAGCAATTTGAGGTTCAACCTCAGACCAATGTTCTCTTACCACAGTATCTATATTTTTTAATTGAGATAAGGCAATTCTTGTTACCAGCTTTCTTTGCATCTGATCTCTTTCGTTTTTGGCTGTTTGATCATTATGACTGCTCAAATCTGAAGCGAATCTCGCAGGTCTTGAATATTTATTAAATTCTTCATCATAGTCCAGAATACCAGTAGCATAGTCCGGAATACCAGTAGCATAGTCCAAAATATCAGCAGCATGCATAACTTCAGCTTCAAAGTCTTTAGCAATTGCATTTAATCTAGTGTCAATATGTTTTCCAATCAAGACAGTTATTTGGTGCCATTCGTTTACATGCCAGCGTACTGCAAAGTATTGAGCTACATTAACAAACAAAGTCCCTTCTGCTCGAGCAACCAGTTCTAGAATCTCCTCACGTTCAATCCCCCGAAGTTGACCCACCCGCTGAATTTCTTGATTTAATCCATTGGCATCTTCAATGTTTCTATTAGGATCAAAACTACTCTCTTCGCTTGTAGCAACTTGTAAAAAGTTATCTATCCCTCTTCTGACCTCTTCTGGAGTTTGACCGGTTAAAATAATCCTTCCCCAGCTTCTATCCCAAAAAGGATTTCTTTCCAATTCTCGTCTTCTGCTTTCTTCCATTTCTGCTTTTATTTCCTGCCGTACAGAATTAACCTCTCTATCCCCTGTCTCGGTAGTTGATAAAGAAAGCCCTTTTAGGGTTTTTTCAATAGCTATAGCTGCCCTAGCAGCAACAAAAGTAGCAACGCCTCTGTAGCTTTGTTGTAAACCGTTTAAAACTGGGTCACCATACTCCCAAAACGTCTCTCGGTAATTTCCTAATGCCTTTTGTGCCATTTCTATTCTTTCAGTCATTGTCATCCGTCTGGTTTCTTCTCCGTAACGCGAAACAGCAGGCTCTGCTGTAATTTCTCTGTATAAGTTTCTAACATCTCGATAAAGGTAGTTCCTTACACCAGTATTCATGGCTTGATCAATTAAGTCGCCCAATTCTGTAACATTGTGTGCGAAATCTTCTTCAAATTGAGCTAATTGGGCAGGATTTAGCTTAGTAGTATCTACCTTTGGGTATAAATCATTCAATCTTTTAGCCTCTTCAAATTTAGAAGGTGCGACAGTTACTGCTGCGAGATAATCAGGTCCTACTAAACTTCCTCCTACTCCTCTTTCCATTGGAGGAGGAACAACATCCGAGGAAGTTGCTGGCCCTACTGGTAATTCTGAAGTAAATTCTCCGGCGGTCAATTCTGCCATAAATCTTTCTGGTTGTGTTGCCATATTTAGTGTAAGGTTTTAGTGATCTTACTGTCAACCTTTCTTAGGAAAGTTTATACTGAATGATAGCGGATTGCTTGATTTAAAACTATTATAATCCTAATGAGGATGAAGCTAAATTTATTTTAAAGCTTCATCATGAGGTCCAATTGTTTTAAGAACAATTTCCTCAGAAACAGTAAAAGTAAATCTGTAGAACCTGTCCACTCTTCCCTCCCAGATATCTTCTCCTTGCTTTTTCTTAGCATGAATTGAAGGATGACGTAAATCCTCTTTCAGGTAATTTAAAATGCGTTGTGTCTTAAGCTGGATATTGCGGGGAAGTTTATCATACTGCTTTTTAAATTTTGCAGTTGTATTAAGATTCATCTGGCTAAGACTTTAAGAGGTTTATCTAAATCTTCAACTTTGTCTAATCGGTATACACGCCCAGCTTTAATATCCTCATCTGCTTCCCTCTCTGCTTTTTCCCATTCTGCACTACTCCAAAAATGGACTGGTCTGGAAGATTTTTTAACTTGCTTCCTTTTTAAGGCACGTACTTCTTCCAAAGCTGCTTTAAGCTTTTTCTCTACTTCATCAATTATACTAACAGGTAAAGTAATTGTGTTCATAGTAATAATTTTATCACAAAAATACTTTTTTAGCGTGCGGATTGCTTAATTTAAAACTATTATAATCCTGACGGAATTAAGGCTATAATTTCTCTAAAGATCTTTTGTCAAAGTAAAACCAAGTTTAGAATACCACCTATCCATCGAAAAAATAACTTTGGTGTTAAGTTTTTTAGCAGTTGCTACAACCATTGCATCAAAGATCGTTTTCTGCTTACTACCTTTTGGGTCAAATACTTTTAAGGCTTCGTTCAACATATCAGTATCTGTATTCTCAATAGCTAATACGCCACTTGTTATCTGTCCAACAACGCGAGCAGCTAACTCAGGCTGCTTAAGTTTACGGATCAGTGTTGTAATAGTTTCTGTAATGGTTGTTAAAGGAAAAACTGTCTGGGCCTCATGTTTGAGTAACTTATTAATGGTTTCAACAGCTGCCTGATGATGTAAATCTCCTTCATGCAGAATGGCAATTAAGGCATCCGTATCACCTATTACAACAAGCTGCTTGTTAGTCCCAAGTATAGTCATTGTGCTTTTTGGATAGATCACCAGGTAAGCCACTTCCTTTGGGAATAATACCAACCATTCCCAAAAGGGCTTTTGTAGATTGCTTATTTTTTAAAATCTTCAATTTCTCTAAATCATCTAAAGATATAATCGCCACCTGAGGCTCTCTTTGGGAAATAACTACTGCAGGCTGTTTGGTTTTTTTGACCCGATCAAAAACCTCCCGGTAATTTCTAAGTATCTCTCTTACAGTTACGTTTATAGTGTTTAACATAACACAAATATGGTACACTATGTCAATTTATTTGTCAATTATTTTTTTGACATTTATATTGCCATAGGTTTTTTGAGATAAAACTATTATAATCCTGATAATTTTAAAGGTAATCTATTAATATTAATCGAGCTCTGGATTTTTAAATTGGATCCTAACGTTCCCCTTTTTCTACATCGACTGCCACCGTGGTGACCTTCTTCTCGACCTCCATCGCAAGCAGAACATGGCCCCCTACTTCTGCTCCCACGACGATACTCACGATCCTTGAATCTATCTCTACCTTTTTCAATACCTTTTTCAATAGACATTTGTTCAACTATTATCTTGGGAAAACTCTCTGCAACTCTAGCTGTCATTAAAACAGGTTCTGTAAGGACTGGTAACCTACCTTTTTCGGCTCTGATGACAACTGGTTGAGGTCGTTGTATTAGTAATTCTGGTATAGGCATACAATACCTGTCGGTAACAAATTATGATACAACAGCTTCTTTAAAATAGCAAAAAACATCCTATTTGCATCGTTTTAATATTATCTAACTGTCGTAAATATTTTTATACAAATCAATTTCTGGTATTGAGTAATATTTGGTATTCCTAGTTACTAAACAATACTTAGAAAGTATAGCCGTTGCTGCAATCAGAGCATCGACTGTGGGCAGTTTCTTCCCTTGCTTGCTATATTTTTCTCTTATCTCTCCAGCTTTTTCTGCTATGTCTTGGGTGAGTGAGATTACCACAAAAATGTTATAAAGATGCGGGAGGTAAATTAAGGCTTCCTTTTTATCCCAACCAGCTCTAAGTTCTGCGACTGAGATAGCTGAAATTGCAGTGTTGCCTAAACTTGCTAAGTCTTCAATCAGTTTAACTGCTACTTCTTTTTTTTTTGAAAAAATCAATTAAAACATCACTATCTACAAGATAGGTTTTCATAATCCTAGATGCCTAGAACGCTCTTTGTCTTCTCTTTCCCTTTCTCTGACAATGTATTTTGCTCCATCTTCTATAAGAAGAAAGGTTGCAGGTAGCCTAGTCAATTCTCTTAAGGCCCTCTCTCTTTTCTCTTTAGCCAACTTTTCTTCTATCGCTTTAGAGACAAATCTGCTTTTGCCACGCTCAGGAACTTCTTTTTCCAGCTCAGATAAAAGCCTTTTGGGAACAGTCACATTTATTCTAACAACACCGGTATTTATAATGTCCATAATATTCACACTCCTTATACACACTTATTATACTCTTTAGTTTAAGCATTTGTCAACACTTTCTGATAGCTGGACATACCGGACACTTCCCGCCTCGTCTTACTACACGCTTTATAAGCGCGCCACAAGCTCCACAGTTAATACAGTAATCCTTATCTTTAAACAAACCCGGAATCGCACTAATAACTCCAGAAATAAATCCTCCTATAGACTTAATTACACTTCCAATTGAAAAAGTGCCTGAACCTTCAATCGAAAATTCGCCTGATAATCCACAACCCACCATAATCTCCTCAATTTTCATCCTGCCATAACGATCTAACTCTTCAAAAAATTGTGCTGTTTTATTCACCAAACTTGAAACCTTGTTTACCACATTACTACCAAACTCTAAAACTCCCCTTGCAGCGTTACTGACAGTTTCAACCAGACCCTTTCTTAAACTATCAAATTTATTTATAACGGCACAGAAGGCTTCTTTTACATTCTTCGGCTCAAAAAACTTTGCACAGATAGTATCTGCGTAATGCAAAATAAATAACTTACACTCATCCAAATAACCTTTGGTTTTTTCTTCTTCTATTGCTCCTTTTTGCTTTTTAAATTCTGCATCAAAAAGTTCATTGTCACCTCTTGGGTCAACCCTTGGATCAATAAAAACCGGATGCTCTTTGAAATAAATATCCATTTCTTCCCCGGCCCTTTCAGAACTAAAATAATTTTGATCAAAACAGATAGCTGCTGCTCTATATTCATCATCATTTGTGCCTGAGGCAAATCTTCTCATAACCACAATTATTTCTCCTGTTACAGAATCTAAAGTTTTGGTGAAAATATCCACAAAATTATCTGTAAATGCTGTACCCTTTTTCTTTCCAGCTTCTGAAATAACAATTGCCTTTGAATCTATTACAGTTTTCGGATCAAACAAAACCATCATTATTTCTTTCCATCCTTCAAACTCTTTCACTTCACGCTCATAATCTACAAAACCTCTACTTTTGCTATATTCCAAACCTCTTTTCAAAACCACATCAAAAGATTCTCCCGGAAACTTCGGATGATATATCCGACCTTCACTATCCTGATAATATGTAACATCACTCTGTGATGTATGAGCTCTTTCATACAAGTGTTTCTTCGTATCAACAATTACCCCTTGTCTCACTGCCCACCTCTCTTCATCATTTGCAGCCCGCTCATACCTTGCCCTATCCATTACAGGATCATGCGCTAATCTTTGATCCCCTCTAACCCTAAGCTGGCTATGTAAACTATCAATTGACTCAAAATCTTGTTTAAAACTGATAGAACCAGAGGAAGGAAAAACAGTGGTTAAAGTATAGTCTTCTCGTTGAAGTATTTCTGCTGACATATTGCTCCTGCTACGGGAAAATCCGTTGGTTGACGGAGTGGTCGGTCTCCTGGCTTTTCCCTTGCGGGACTTACAGTTGCGGCACAGCCTCTGAATTACACAGAGTTCCCCAACACCACGGCTCAAGTATAACTGGAGAACTATTAATTTTCAAGGGTCTATTTTCAAGTTGACCCTTTAGTTTATGTTTTCACTGAGATTAGTGTTAATTTGAACTTAAATGACTCAGTTTGTCTATCTAGACTATAGTTTTTTCACATTGTATGCTGTGGGCTATGGAGCAACATCCTATCCCTCAAAATGTCACCAGTTTCCAGTTCCGCTTAGTTGGTGATATGACTTTAAGGCAGTTTCTGTACCTGGCAGCAGGAGCTGTGATAGCTTATCTGTTATTTGTTTTTTTATCGCCAGTTTATCCGCTGGTTGCCTGGCCGCTGATTATTATTTCAGCCTTATTGGGCACTGCTTTTGCTTTTTTGCCAATTGGCTCAAGACCGCTTGATTACTGGCTGGGAGCATTTTTAAAAGCTATTTATTCTCCTACCAAAAGAATATGGAAGAAAAACGGACAAACTTATAAAGATCATGCTTTATTTAACAGCCGCCTGAATTTATATCTGGCGAATTTACAACCAACAAGTCAGATCAAGCAACCAATAACTCGCCCTTTCCCCAAATCCCCTGCCACACCCCCTCCTGCACCCCTGCCTACCAAAGATGAGCTGGGAAAAACTGTGGATCTGGCCCGTCAGGCACAGAATTTACAACTTAAAATCATTCAAAATGAGCGCACTTTAAACCAAATTAAATCTGATGCCCAAAAAACTACTTCTATTCCTGTTGACTACAGTCAGCAGGTTAACAGAATTATAGCTGATCTAAATACTTTAGTTTCCCAAGCTTCCCAAATCAGACAGCAAATGGATCAAGTTACAAAACCTGAGCTGGTAACAACAGCAAGGGAAACAGTTAAAGTTGTCGTGCCAGCCAAGACAAAACAAACCCAATTGGCCTTAACTACTTTTCCCAATGTGATCAGTGGTATTGTTAAAGACAGCAGTAGTAACTATCTGGACGGATGCATTGCAGTTATATATGACAAAGAGGGATTACCGGTCAGGGCTTTAAAAACTAATAAATTGGGTCAGTTTACCGGTTCAACTCCTTTGCCAAATGGTACCTATGTACTGGCTTTGGAAAAGGATAATTATACTTTTGATGTTTTACAAATGGAATTAGCCGGGCAGGTTCTGCCTCCTTTGCAAATAATGGCAAAAACATGAACACCACACAACAACATTTGTTAATATCAGATATCAAAAATGATATCCTGCTTTTAAAAAACGGCGGCGGGGCGCTGGTTTTACAAGTATCTGCTGTTAACTTTGGGTTACTGTCTGATATGGAGCAGGTTGCTATTATCGCAAGCTTTGCTCAGATGCTAAATTCCTTAAGTTTTAGCATCCAGATTGTAGTTCACTCGGAAAGATTAAATATCAGCTCTTATCTGACTTTGATGGATAAAGCCAAACAAGCTCAAACAAACCCGCTTTTATCAGCACTGATCACAAATTACAGACAATTTATTCAAACAACTATCAAAGAAAACGATGTATTGGACAAAAAGTTTTATCTGATTATTCCGCTTTTTGCACTTGAACTTGGCATAACAGCTTCCAAAGAAAATTTGGAACAAAAGATTAAAACCGTTCTTCTGCCAAGAAGAGATCAAATCATCAGACAGCTTAACAGAGTTGGCTTGAAAGCTACTCAACTAACAGAGCAGAAACTAATCGAAGTTTTCTATGATATGTATAATGGCCAGTTTGTGGAAAATATACCAGCTATAATGGCTGAACAGCCAATAGAGGTAACTCTTAAGCAGCCTAAGTTGGCTGCTACAGAAAGCGCACCTCCTTCAATCTCAACTCCTCCTCTAACAAGTCAAACATCTAGAACACATCCATTTGTGGTAGAGGAGCTGGATGAGAAGGTTTAGGGTATTATGAAATTGAATATATTTAAAACTAAAAAGATACAAAGTCAAACCCCTGTTCCTCAACTTACTCTGGAGGACACACTGGCTCCCTCAGAAATTGAGGTTGATTTTAATGACTTAAGAATAGACAGCAGGTTTTTCAGAACATATTTTGTGTCAAATTATCCCCGGTTTGTAGAATCCAACTGGCTGGAACCTTTAATTTCTTTTGATCACTCTTTACTGATTTCTATGTTTATTTATCCTTCCCAGTCTGCGGGAGTTTTGGATGAGTTAAAAAGGAAAGTCGCTGAAATGGAGGCAACAATCCAGACAGACTTTGAAAGGGGCAGGGCTATTGACCCTGCTGTGGAGGTAGCTTTGGAAGATGCCAAAGGATTACAGGATCAACTGGTAAGGGGTGCAGAAAGATTTTTCCAGTTTTCTCTATATATTACTGTACCAGCTTTCTCAAGAGAGGAATTACACAATACTTCTAAATTAGTAGAATCTACCTTATCTTCCCTATCAATGACAGCTCAACCAACTACTTTACAAATGGAGGATGGGTTTAGATCTACCCTGCCTTTGGGACAGGATCTGTTGAATTTAACTCACAATATGGATACAACCTCTTTGGCAACCACTTTTCCGTTTGCCTCATCAGAGCTGACAGCCAATGAAGGCATCATGTATGGAATCAATCAGCACAATGATTCTTTAATTTTATTTGACAGGTTCAGTTTAGAGAATGCCAATTCGGTTATCTTTGCCAAATCCGGAGCCGGCAAGAGTTACCTTGTAAAATTAGAGGCTTTGCGCTCTTTAATGTTTGGTACAGAAATCATTGTGATTGATCCGGAACAGGAATATTTATCTTTAGCTCAAGCTGTGGGAGGAGAGTATATTAATTTCTCCGCCTCTTCTACTGTTAAAATTAATCCTTTTGATTTATCTTCTAATCTAACCTCCGGCGAAAATGAACTAGGCAGGAAAATTTTGTCTCTGACTGTCTTTTTAAAATTAGTATTGGGAAATCTGAGCGCAACTGAGGCAGCTATTTTGGACCGGGCCTTAAAACAAACTTACCTGCTAAAAGGCATTACTGATGATCCCAAAACTCAACTCAATCCTCCAGCCGGCACACCCTTAATGGAGGATCTATACAAAGTCTTAATAGGCATGGAGGAAGCCTCTGCTATGGAGCTGACAGCCCGCTTGGAAAGATTTATTAAAGGATCATTAACCGGCATATTCTCTGCTCAATCAAACATTGATCTTAAAAATTCTTTTACGGTTTTTTCTGTGCGTGATTTGCCTGATCAACTTAGACCTTTAGCCATACATATGATAATGGATTGTGTCTGGACCAAAATCAGAGGCAAATTGAAAAAAAGGATCATGATTGTGGATGAGGCCTGGTACTTAATGAGAAACCCGGATTCTGCTGAGTTTTTGGTAGACATGGCCAAAAGAGCCAGGAAATATTATCTGGGACTGACTACTATTACCCAGGATGTGGAGGATTTTTTAGGATCAGAGAGAGGCAAAGAGATTATCTCAAACTCATCTATTCAAATACTTTTGAAACAAGCACCTTCCTCAATTGAACTTTTGGCGCAGGTTTTTAATTTATCTGAGGGAGAGCAAAGATTGTTATTATCAGAAGGGATAGGAGAAGGGTTATTTTTTGCCGGCAATACTCATGTAGCAATGGGAGTGATAGCCTCACCCCAGGAACATCAATTAGTTACCTCAAACCCGGCAGAACTTATGGCAAGACAAAACGTTTAATGTTACTCTGAAACTATGCATGATCCAAAGATTACAGAAGTCTTATCCCAGCCAACAGTTCCCGAGATTATCGAAACTGTCCCTCCTCCCTTAGACCAACCAGCAAGCCCCAATCAAGCACAATCTGGAGAATCAGCAGCCACCATGGCTTCGGGAATAAGCGCGGGATTTCAAGCCCCCAGAATCCCCTTTTCTTTTATAAGCGGAGCCAAAAATATTGAATCCTCTGCCAAGATTGGGTTGGGGCAGATGATTGGAGCAGCAGGCAGAGGGCTTGGTAACTCCGGTTTAAAGATAGCAAATGGGATAGCAGACAGGTGGCAAAGACTATCTTCTTTTAAGAATAATTTAAAAGCTCCTTCTGTTAAGGGGGCTGGCGGCAAAATATTCTGGGTTTTTTTGGGAGCTTTATTTTTGCTGATGTTTTTTGGAGGAATATTAGGAGGAATAACAGGCACGCCTATTGCCCCAACTACAGAAGCTCCGGCTATTTCCCCTACCCAAGGAATTGCTAATTTAGCCCAATGTTCCTATTATGGCGCCTCGGGGACTTTAAAAACCGGCAATCCAACTCTTGCAGAGCTGGTTTCTGATATTTCATCAAAGGTTGGGATACCCGGATCTTTGTTGATGGGAATTTTGCGCATTGAAAGCATCCCGGGTTTTACCAGCAAAGACCCAAATTATTTAGCAAACGATTACGATGGTACAGTCAGCAGTAAAGATGCAGTTGGTATTGCCCAATTTGAACCTGATACTTTTGCAGGTATTTTTAACAAATATAAAACTGAGTTAGCCAAAATTTTTGGCAAAACCGGTTTTATCAAATATAAAACAGATCCTGTAGTCCCCTCTCCAAATGACAGTATTATGAGAATAACAAGCATAAAAGATTCAATCATCATGGCAGCATACAAAATAAGGGACGACAAAAATGCCGGAGTGGGAAGCGCTGCTGCTTGGGATGAGAATGCAGCCCGGCTTGTAGCCAGAAGATATTACGGAGCTTGTTCTTACGAAGGAGCCAGTGGCAGTTACTGCGAGGATCTAGCCAAGAGTTTTAGTAACTGCAAGAGCGCTACATTTGCTTCGGCTGATGTTGGACAGATCGGACAGATTGTCCAGGGAATACAGAATGCCTGCGCAGGGGCAATAGTTGTGAAAAGTAATCTGGCTTGTTTAAACTCAGCCAGTCCTCCTTTGCCTAAAATAGTTGATGATAAAATCAGAGAATCAGCTATTGCTTATGGCGCTTTGCAGTGCGTTGGGTATGTTAAAGCCCTAGCTTCCTGGGTAAACGGGGAAACCTTAAACGATCACGGAGTTGCCAATGCCTATGATTATCAGAGCATCCCACCAGCCGGATATTATTTTATGTCAAAAACAGATAATAAAGATATAATGGTAGGAGATATTGGCATCTGGAATAATAACCCCAACGGCCACGTAGCTTATGTTGTGGCAGTTGACAGCCCTAGCCGTTTCTTGGTAACTGAGGCCAGCTGGGGACCACAAGGATATGTTAGGATAGATCGCCATATTGACAAATTAAGCGAGCCCGGATTTCAAGGGTTTGCCAGAAAGGGACAATGAGTAAAATTGTTATATTAATTTTGGGATTGTCTATTATTTTTCTGATTCTTTTACTTATTGTTACTACTCGTGGAGGAAAATTTAACAACAAGAATCCGGTTTTGTTTTTTAACCCTAGCCCAACCACTTCAACCAAGCCAGAACTTCCTTCTATTCCTCTGTCTATAGTTTCTGTTTTACCTGAGGATAAATCAACTAATGTTCCTGCTGATACAAAAGTGCAGATTGTCTTTAGCCGGCCACTTGCTCTAAATGAGGTTTATACTTCTTTTGGTCCAGGCATAGTTTTTAAAACAGCTTTAGACGGGAACATAATAACTCTTAATCCGCAATCCTCTCTTGTTTCCGGATTAACATATAAACTGCTGGTTAAATTCAATAAAACCGAACAACTGTCAAACCAGTACCAGTTCACTGTTGCCGGCACTCCCCCGTCAACTCTGCCTGATACCCAACCTCCCGGAGCAGCCCAACAATCTGAAGAATTCAACCGGCAAAACCATCCTGATATATTTTTGGCAGATAAAACTCCAATCAAACAAGCTTCTTTTGACCTATACCAAGGACTGCTTAAGCAAACGCCAAATGAGCATTATTCATTTATACTGGTTCGCAAAAATGACTCAGCAAAAAATGACTTAACAAGCTATCTGCTTTCTCTAAGATTAAAGCAAGACCAAATTGACTCCTTGGATGTTATAGACATTTCTTCAAACCAATTTTCCAAAGTAATTTCTATAAAAGAGAAGTTACCTTTTTACTCTGAAAATGTCTCAATAGGCTATGATGCCAGTTTTGATAAAACTACAATTTATATAAATTCCGCCAACCAGTCTGCCGGAAATCAAAAATTAAATGATTTTCTTAAACAAAATGGAGTTGATTCAGCTGACTGGATTAATAATTTAGCTATAATTTACCAATGAAAAAGTGGTTAGCATTGATCTTTATTTTAATTGCTGCAGGCTTTTTTGTATTTATATCTTTAAAAGGCAAAAAACCTGTTCCTGTTACCAGCAAGCCACCTGATGAATCTGCCCGGATAGTCTCTACCAAACCTGACTCTTTGTCTGATACAATTATTCCTGCAAACCAGGTTATTGAAATTAGCTTTAACAAACCTTTGCAAAATATACCGGAATTTAAGGTCAGGATTGAGCCTAAGATAGAATTTAAAGTAGAATTATCTTCGGATCGTAAAACAGCCAGAATTAAGCCTGTTAAACCTTTTGATTTAGGCACCTCTTATACTTTAACCATTAATCCTGATACTAAATTTGATGGTGTTGGAGAGTGGGGGCAGACTAAAGATTTCCACTTCCGCACCATTACCTACAAAGGAATTTAGGAAAGTCTGACTGGCATTACAATATATTCCAGGAATCTAAGATAAAACCTCGTGTCCTATTAGGGAATGAAAAGGAATTGCTTCAACCTCCGTCTTCTTTGTTTCTGTAGTATCAACTTGAGTTACAAACTTTTCGCCCAAGTGAATGATGAGGCCTTTTTTAGGTTTATAACGGACCAAAAAACTTCTGTAAGATCTGGTTATTTCAACACTTTTCATTTTCGTGTATTTTGCTTCAATAGGTATAACTTCTAAACCCCTCTCTACCACAAAATCAACCTCAGCATTATCTTTTGTTCTCCAAAAATGTACGTGAGTTGAAGCATAGGAAACCTGTTGATTGATTAGAGTAAAAACAAAATTTTCAAAAAGATGGCCACTAAGTGGAGATGGTATTGTAGACAATCCGAATAAGCCAAGAAGATAGTTCCTAAGGCCTGTATCGTTAAAATAATATACTGGCGACTTAACAATTTCTGAACTAGCGCTTCTGGAATACGGAGTTACTTTCTTTAAAACAAAAGTTTCTTGTAAATACCACAAGTAATGCTGTATTGTTTTGTCATTTAACCTGATTGTTTGGGCCAGCTCTGCAAAATTAACGAGGTTTCCAATCTGGGCAGCCATCAACTTGAGAAGATCTGTAAAGGCACCTGGTTTTTCAACTCTTAATAGACCTGTAATGTCTTTTCCAATATAGCTGGTGTAAATTTCTTCCATTACATCCTTTTTTACATTAACAGTTTCGGCTAAAATTACTCGTGGGTAACCTCCAAACATCATGTATTCTTCAAGTAAAAGCTGTGTTTGTATTTCCTGGAGCTCAAAAAAACCTTGAAGTCTGCCCTCATACTTATAATTAGTTTTGAAATTTACGAATTCTTCAAAATTAATTGACTCAATGTAAAAAAGCTGCTTCCTGCCTGCCCCCGACTCTTTAATTTTGGCCTTCAAATCAAGACTTCCAGATCCTGAAACTATGAATTTATATGGCGCTTGCATATCATAGAGCCCTTTGAGAAATAATCCGGCATTTTCCTTGTGTTGGATCTCATCAATAAATACATAGGCCTTACCGCCTACTTGTAAACGAATGTAGTTAATTAGAGCAGTTTGCGTTTCGAAAAAAGGTTTATGCTCATCAATATCAAGATTTAGAAAGACTGTCTTCTCCCCTCTCTCCTCTAATCCTTTTTGCAGCAACTTCATTAGGTATGTTTTCCCTACTTGTCTCGGTCCGATAAGGACTGTCGTTTCCGGCAATTCAAGATGCTTTTCTAACTTCCCTAAGATATTTCTTTTAATCATAAACTACTATTTTAGTACCTATTTTCCAGTAGTCAAGTACCAGAATTCTTGGCTTAACTTAACCTTACTGGCATCACAATATATTCCAGGCCTTCTACCCCAATTGGTTTAATTAAAGTTGCAGATAGTGACCCTGAAAACTCCATCATGATTTGGGAAGAAGGCGCGCTGGAAATAGCATCCAGTAAAAATTTAGTGTTAAAAGCAATTTGCAACGGATCTCCCTCCACATCTCCTTCCACTTCATTCTCCTGACTACCCAATTCTTTAGCATGAGATTCTAGTTTCAAGATGCCTTTCCCGGTGGTTAAAACAACTATATTAGCCTCGCTTTTAACAAATACCGCTGCTAATTTAATAGCTTTCAGGAGCACGTCCTTTTCTACCAAAGCCCTTCCAACTATTTCAGTGGGAATAATTTTCTCCCAGGCCGGAAACTGACCTTCAATTAATCTGGAGGAAATAATAGTTTGGCCCAGGGTAAATATTATCTGATTTTGATTTTCTGAGGTGGCAATTTCCACATTGTCTACTTTTTGCTCTGAAATAAGACGCAGGACCTCTTCAAAAGTTTGCTTTGGTATCAGACTCTTGAATTGCGGCGAAGATGCCGGTAGCTTAACTTGTCTGTGAGCCAACCTGAAACCGTCTGTTGCGATAAAATCCAATTTCCCACCCTTAATCTCTGTTAAAATCCCGGTCAAAACCGGCCTGCCCTCATCTACTGCTGCAGCAAACAGAATCTGTGAGGAGTTTGCAAATACTTCTTTTGGCAAACTAACACCACTACCTTTGGATAAAGGTATGGCCGGAAATTCCTGCGCAGAAATACCGTTGATGGAGGCTTTAAATTTACCAGACTCAATGGTTAACATTTCAGCTGTTGATTCCAAGGTGATCTTCAAAGGACCTAGACCGGAAATCAGCTCAACCAGGGTTTTGGCAGGAACAGTTATCTCCCCGTCTGTTGCGCCGGTCACAGAAACAAACTCAATAACCCCAATCTGCAGATTTGTGGCAGCTATTTTTAATTTCTCACCCTCCACAGACAACAGCAGGTTGTCTAGAACTGGTAAGGTGGAATGAAGCCCTGCGCAGCGCAAGGCTGATTGTAACGGCAGGAGCAAGTCTTGTTGTAATATAGAAAACCTCATCAGTCCTCCTTTCTGGCAGATATAAACTTAGAAATATCTTCTTCTGAAACTTTAATTAACCGGAAATTAACCTGTCCGGCTGCAATCAAGTTTTTAATGTGTTTCTCCTCCAAAGTCAAGATGTGATTTATTCCGGATTTAACTTCGATGAAATCAATCCGCTCATTATTTTTAATACCAATAAAATCTATCGGCCAACCCAAAGGTATAATCCGATCATAATCATAACGCAGTTCAGCATAAACCAGAAGTTCTGCCATTTTACCTTTTTGAGGATTTATTGAGCCTTGTATGGTCTGTAAAACCCTGGCAGGCAAGTCTTGTATCCCTCTGTAAAGATCAATCAGGTCTGTGGGGATATCCTGTGGTTTTTTTGATTGTAATCTACCGAAAAGATAGGCTATTATTAGAAGAAGCAGAAATATTCCAATAGCCCACCAGTTTAATTGCATTTTAAATGTTTCCCACAAAGCCTGTAGATTATACAATATATTATATTAAACAGTAGTCGTATTAATAGGTGATGTGGATATGTTAGTAAGCTAATTTTTTAGGTTTGGGTTTTGGTGAAATTTCGTGTTGAGTATTGGTGGATTTTTAGTGGATAACCTGTGGAAAAGCCATAAGTTTTGTGGACAACTTAACTAGACGTGAGACTTTGTTTAACTTCTGTAAATATTCTTTGCATTTCGCTGTCTTTTAGGATCAATTCCTTAATTTTATCCCTGCCATGCATAACAGTGGTATGGTCACGTCCTCCTAAAACCTGTCCAATCTTTTCCACAGTCATCCCCAATTCCTCACTTAATATATACATAGTGAAATGCCTTGGTAGAACCAGCCCTCTCTGTCTTTTAGGACCTGATAACTCTTTGGAAGTAATATTAAAGTATTCACAAATTGCCGACATTACCTGGGTATGGGTTAAAGACAGAGTTTTCTTCGGGGTTCTGTTTAAATAAGAGGCGATGTTTTCTACAGAAGCTGGTAGATTTTGAGCTTTAAGGATCTGAATGATCTGCAAAAGTTTTCCTTCCAGTTCCCGGATGCTGGATTCAGTTGAGGAGGCAATCAAACGGAGAGAATCCTCAGATAACTCAGTTCCCCATTCAAGACTTTTTGCTTTCAGAATTGCAACCCTGGTGTCAAAGTCAGGTGGTTGAATATCAATCATCAGACCTCCGGCAAAACGGCTTCTAAGCCTATCCTCCAATTTGACTATCTCATTAGGAGGTCTGTCAGAGGTTAAAATCATCTGTGAATTTTTGGATTGCAGTTCATTAAAAGTATGAAAAAATTCTTCCTGTGTGCCTTCCCTGCCTGAGAAAAACTGGATATCATCAATCAGAAGTATTCTGGCTGAGCGGTATTTGGTCCTCAGGTCTGCCATCTTATGATTTTGAATTGCTCCCACATAATCATTCATAAATTTTTCCGAAGAGCAGTAAATAATACTGGCAGAGGGGCTTTTTTTCAAAATAGCATTGCCTATCCCTAACATCAGATGAGTTTTACCAACTCCGGTGCCGCCATAAATAAAAAGCGGATTATAGGAAGTACCGGGGTTCTGGACTACAGCAGAGGCTGCGGCAAAAGCCACATTATTAGAAGGACCTACCACAAAATTTTCTAAGGTATATTTTGGATTTAAAGAATAATTTTGAGATTGGGCTGGTTGAAAAAAATCATCTTCAGACTCTGTTTTTTTTGTCTGCTCAAATTCCTTAACCTGTATTTCAACCTTAACCTTTCTTCCCAAAAGCGTTGCAAGAGTCTGTTCTATTAAGGGGAGGTGTCTCTGCTGCAAGGTTTCTTTTATAAAAGCTGAGGCGCTGGTAAGAATTATTTTATCCTCCTCAACTGATTTTAGAATAGTTTGAGAAAAAAAAGTTCTAAAATTTGCAGCAGAAGTCTTTGGTTTAATAACTTGTAAAAATTTATGCCAGAGTCGTAGATTATCCATAAGTTAAAGAGCAGCGGAAAAGTTATCCACAATGTAATCCACAAGCATTAAACTGACAATATGCAGAAACTATAAATTAGTAGATCAACTTGTGATATACTTCATTTGTGCCAAAGAGAACATACCAGTCTAAAAAGCTTAAAAGAGCCAGAAAACACGGATTTAAAGCCAGAATGGCAACTACCGGAGGCAAAAGAGTTTTGAAAAGACGAAGGGCAGAGGGTAGAGCCAGGTTGACAGTTTAATGCTTTCCAAAGGTAAACGGCTTAATTTAAAAACAGATTTTAAGTGGGTAGCTGCGGGCTCTCCTCGTGGCGAAGCGGGTAAAAAGACTGAGACCAGGTTTGCCAAGTTGTTTATAAAGACAGGTGATAATACTTTTCCAAGAATTGGTATCGCTGTTTCTTCCAAGTCTTTTAAAAAGGCTAACGAAAGAAATAGAGCCAGAAGACTGGTCTCCAGCGTTTTTGAGGCCCTGTACTCATCACTCCCTTCCAGTATTAATATAGTGGTTCTTCCAAAGAGCGGGGTGCTTGAGGTAAAATCATCTGAGGTGCTGCAAGATTTAGAAGCAGCCCTGAAAAGAGCAGAAATAATATAACATTTATAATGATTACAAAAATTATAACGTTTATAATAACTTTTTATCAAACTTATTTGTCCTTTGACAAAGGGGTATTAGTTCTACTCGCTCCGGGTGGGGCTTGCAAATATGAAACCAGTTGTTCGCAGTACACAAAGCAAATGATTATAAAACATGGGGTAAGAAGTGGAATGAGTTTAGGGATAAAAAGAATCTGGAGTTGTAGATGAATATTGGAGATTTTTTTAATTTAATTTTTTTAGGACCGATTATTAATTTGCTGGTACTGATTTTTCAAGCACTTTCTTTTTTACATATTCCCGGTGCTTTGGGATTTTCAGTGATGGTAATGACTATTGTGATCAGGCTTTTGGTATGGCCTTTTATGGCCAGTCAAATTAAAGCCACCCAAAAAATGGCGCAGTTAAAGCCACACCTGGATTTGCTGAAGACCAAGCATAAGGATGATAAACAAGCCTTAGCTTCTGCTCAAATGGCTTTATATAAAGAGCATGGGGTTAATCCTGCAGGAGGTTGTTTGCCTGCTGTAATCCAAATTCCGGTTTTTATTGGTCTTTATCAGTCAATTTTAAAAATTTTGCCGGGGTTAGATAGTAATATTCATTATATAAACTCTCTGCTGTATTTTCCCCAGCTGAAATTGCCTTCCACCCTGGATCCGTATTTTTTAGGTCTAAATTTGGGAGTCAAACCATCCGAATTTGGCAGTCATGGAATATTTTTGCTGCTGATACCTCTTTTAACAGCCGGTTTAACTTTTATTCAATCAAAAATGGCTTTGCCAAAACCAGTTAAACCTTATCCTTCTGATTCTCCAAAAGAAAAAAAGGAAAAAGAGAGCGTAGAAGACAGTATGGGTCAGGTTCAGTCGCAAATGGTGTATATGATGCCGATTATGATTGGTTATTTTGCTTTTAATTTTCCCATAGGGATTGCAATTTATTGGAATACGTATACAATACTCGGGATAATCCAGCAGTATACTGTTTCCGGCTGGGGAGGACTGAGTAGTTTATGGAAGAACAACTAAGTGAGGTTTTAGATAATTTACTGGGTATGCTACTGCTCGAGGGTAGTTATGAGATAGAGGAAAAAGGTGAGGGGTTTTTTGTGTCAATTGAGACAAAAGATGCCGGCAGATTGATTGGAGCAAGAGGGGAATCTTTGGAAGGACTGCAACTTGTTGTTAATCAGATAATGTCTAGAAAGCCAGGAGAAGGAGAATTTAAGAGAGCGGTGTTAGATGTGGAAGGTTGGAGAAAGCAAAAAGAGGAAGAATTAAAAGCTATGGCAAAGGATTTGGCAAAACAGGTTTTAGAAAGCGGAAAGCAGTTAGAACTTGAACCAATGTCTTCCTGGCAAAGAAGAGTGGTGCATATGGTTATTCAAGAAACAGACGGGGTATTTTCAGAAAGTACTGGAGAGGATAGAGATAGGCACATTGTGATAAAACCAGGATGAAACTTATCATCTACACAGACGGCGCTTCCCGCGGAAATCCCGGGCATGCCTCATACGGTTTTTCGATCAGAAACGACAAAGGACACATTTTATATGAGGAAGGTAAATATCTCGGGGTAGCCACTAATAATTTTGCCGAATATAGCGCTGTTTTAAATGCTTTAGAATATGTGGTAAAGGAAATGAAAAAGGCTGGAGAAATCAATTTTCTGATGGATTCCAAACTGGTAGTAGAACAATTATCACGCAGATACAAAATCAAAAGTCCTAACCTGAAGCCTTTAATTTATAAAATAAAGCAGCTGGAAAGTAACTTCCCGGTAACTTATAAACATATTAAAAGGGAATTGAATAAGGATGCGGATTTTCTGGCAAATCAAGCTCTAGACAGTAGATAATTCCTCAAACGCTACACTAAGATATGTTTTATCTCTCTTGTAATCTAGCTCTTAAGTGATACGATTTACGCGTGGCCCGCATAGACGAAAATATCAATCATAATTCAAGGATTTTACTATCGCGAAACACTCCGGTGGCTTTAACTTTGGGGGCTGCATCCTTTTTGGGTTCTCATTTGACAGATGGGTTGCTTTTAAAAGATATCCAGGTTATTGGAGTTGATGATTTGGAAGCGGGCAAAAAGGAAAATCTATCGCAGGCTTCGGAAAATAAAAACTTTCATTTGATTATAGAATCAGCAGAAAATTTGGATTTGGATCTGGAAAGACTGGATTATATATTTGTAACCCTTCAAAAAAATTCAAATTTAAAAAAGGTTTTGGATTTGTTTAAAAAGTTTAAATCCAGGCTGCTGCTTATTTCCTCAATTGAGCTTTATGATAAAACAGAGCAGGATTTAAGGTGGCTCGAAAAAATTGAGATAGATTTTGCGCAAGTTGCCAAGGACCATAAACTAAATGCCAGGATCTTAAGATTGGGCCCTGTTTTTGGTCCCAGGATGAGCTTTGATCCCGCACCGAACGGCGCGGGACTGGATCCATTAATCAAGTTAATTCAACAAAGTTTAACAGAAGATTTACAAAAAGACACCTCATTGGAATTTTCCTCCAGGGCTTTATATATAGATGATGCCATAGATTTGGCAATTAAGTGTATATTAAGCGGCGCAACAGCCCAAAAGATTTTTGACGGAGTAGCACTTAGTCCTGTTAAAATATCAGAGATTAAACAGGTGCTGTTGGACCCTGTTTGGTATGAGAACAAGGATTTTTCCCCCAGTGAACTGCCTCCCTGGCCAACTCCTAACTTAGAAAAAACCTCTAAATTTTTGAACTGGCAACCAAAAACTAAACTGGTTTCAAGCTTAAAAGAAACATTAAATTACTTCAAGGATCACGAAATTAGGGTTCCGAAACTGGAAGCGGAGGAGTTAAACGAAGAGAAAATGGGAGATGGAAGGTGGAAGATGGGAAAGGAAGAGGATATTAAGGGGTTAAAATTAAGCGGAGAAGAAAAAAAGATAATCAAAAAAGGGACCGGGAAAAAGTTCGCAGTACCGGGATTATCTTTTTTTATAGTTCTTGCTTTGGTTGGATTTGCTTTGGTTTGGCCAATTGCGCAACTTAGCTTTGGAGTATTAACTTTTAGGTTTCAGCTGACACAGGCTGTCAAGGATTTGGAAAAAGGGGAGTTTGAGAAAAGTTTATCCAAAGTAAAACAGGCCAGTAGTGGGATAGGGAAGGCAAAGGCCATTTTTTATTCTTTGGACGAAGTCCGCAGTACGGGAATTTTGAAAAGTCAATTTGAACTGGGGGATAATCTGGTTAGTTTAGCAACTTTATCATCGGACTGCGCTCAAAATACTATTTTGGGAATTCAGGCTTTGTATCAAAGTTTAAAAAGTATCAGCGGAGAGTTAAATGATTCTCCCAAAAGTTATTTTGATTTGGCTAAATCTTATCTGGCCTTGGCAGATGAGGATTTATCTAAAGCGCAGGCTTTGATCAACAGCCAGGATTTTAAATCCAATTTACCAACTATATTAAAGTCACAAGTAGACAGTTTGTCAGAGCGTTTGTTGCTCTATTCTAATTTAGTAAAAAAGAGCAGGGTTTTGAGTGTATTAATGCCGGAAATTGTGGCTTTAGATGGAAGCAAAAGCTACCTGGTTCTTTTACAAAATAACATGGAACTTAGGCCGACAGGAGGATTTATCGATTCTTTTGCCAAAGTATCGTTTGAAAATGGTAAGTTAAAAAAATTGGAAGTAAATGATACTTATGCCATAGATGGGCAACTGAAAATGCATGTTGAGCCTCCCAAAGAAATAAAACAAGATTTGGATCAAAAAGATTATTTTTTAAGGGATTCAAACTGGGAGCCTGATTTTCCTACTGCTGCCAGGCAGGCAGAGTGGTTTTATACCAAAGAAACAGGGGAGCGGGTAGAAGGAGTAGTGGCTCTGGATATCTCAGCAATAGAGGATTTGTTGTCTGTTTTGGGTTCTTTGGATTTGGCTGACTATAATGAGAAAGTTGATTCCACTAATTTATTTGAAAAAGCTATCAGCCATGCCGAGCTCAATTTTTTCCCGGGCACCCAAGCTAAAAAAAGTTTCTTAACAGCCCTAACAAATGGTTTATTTAATAAATTATTTTTCCTGCCAAATCAAAACTGGCCGGGTATTGTAACTTCTCTGGGTAAATCTTTGGAAAGAAAGCACATGAGTATTTATCTGGATAATCCGCCTCTTTTTTCCTATCTGATCTCTCAAAACTGGGCCGGCGTTTTACCCCGGGGTAATGCTGACAACAGTTCATTTGATTTTTTAGCGCCGGTTGAGGCTAATTTAGGTGCTGATAAAGCTAATTACTACTTAGATAGAAGTTACAACCTGGAAACAGTTATCAACAAAGACGGGGAAGTAAATCATAGACTAAGGATTGCCTATACTAACAGAAGTCCCTCAAATGCTTTTCCGGCTGGAAAATATAAAAACAGGATGAGAGTATATTTGCCAACAGGCACGAAATTAACCAGGGCTCTGTGGGGAGAGAAAGAGATTACCACAGATGTATCCGGATTTGTAGATTATGGCAGGACAGGCTATTCTGTGCTTTTAGAGCTTTTGC
>Ga0209541_10005537_pt1 | contig 21985 bp, 33 predicted proteins | sample RifCSPlowO2_01_FD_184027 | JGI IMG/M metagenome (GOLD analysis project Ga0209541, IMG submission 184027) | Groundwater microbial communities from Rifle, Colorado - Rifle CSP2_plank lowO2_0.1 (SPAdes) (version 2) | ecosystem: Environmental > Aquatic > Deep subsurface > Groundwater | place...
TTTAAATCCTGCAGATTGGAAAATAGTTTTAGATAATGAACGAGGGTACGCAATTCTTGCACAAATTTCTCCTCCTGGCAATTGGAAAAGCTGGGCATTAGCAGGAGCATCAGCGGTGAGTATTCCCGTGGGTGCAGCATTTTTAGCGTCGGGCATTGGGGCTCCGGTTGGTTTTACTATTTTGGGATTGAGCAGTGCTGCTGGCGCCATTACTGGAGGAGCTGTATTATGGTATTCGTATCCAGAGAAATATGATTATGCCCCTCCATTTATTTATGAATTTGATATCGATAAATTAAAGAATATAGGTGTTTACAGCTTTGAAATTGCTCCGTCATAATGAAACAAAAAAGAAAATTAAGGAAAGGTAAAGTATTCACTTTTATACTTACATTGGTTATTATGAAGATTATTCTTTTATTAGAAATTATAGATGCCAAAAAGGAATATTTTGATGCCTCTCCTATTCATATAGGGTTTATTATGTTATTTTTGTTTTTAGCAATAGGAGCAGGGTCATTTGTACTAGTGAAATTTTTGTTTCATAATGATTTTTTGGGGTATTAATGAAAAAATCTGAAACTCTTTTAATGGAATATTTGGTTTTTATTTTACTTGTACTTATTTTTATTGTAGGGGTGACGTCCTCTGTTATTCGGGTAACTAATAATACGGCAATTCATGAACAGATTCTTGCGAAACAGCTTATGCTGTTAACCAATAAAGCAGAACCTGGAATGACTATAAAAATTGATCTTACTCATTATTACAATATTGCTGCAAAAAATAAATTTCGTGAATCGGTAATATCATTTGACAATTCCGCAAAACAGCTGACTGTAAGATTAATTGATGGTAAGGGCTACTCGGCTAATTATTTTAATGATGTCTTAATTGCATGGAATATTGATAGAGATAAACGTATTTTGATAATGGAGATAGGAATTGATGAAAATTAATACAACGATTAAAACACCATTTTCAAGCATTTATTCTCGTGAGAGAATGAATAAGAAAGCATTTCGTTATGCAGATATTCCTATGGTATTTCTCTGTTTTTTAGTTATAGGGGTTGGGATTGCGATTGGGATGTATGTTTTTTTTTCATATACTGTTGATGTTCGAGGACTAGAAGCTCAAATATTAGGTGAAAAATTAGTGAACGGTTTAGTAGATCAAGGACATTTACGGGATAATGTTTTAACAAATAATTTTAATATTTATCATGAGGCACATATTTCTAAAAAAATTATTGATCAAAATGAACATTATTTTTCGTTAGATATTATTAAAAATGGGGAGATCATTAAAAATATTGATGGAGGTAATCGAGAGTATAAAGTTTTATGTCACCTATCTGGAGAAAAATTACCTCGATGCTTTTCACAGTCTATAAAAATTGATGGTTATACAATAAATATTCTTTCGGCATCAAATTATCAAGGAGCAGGCGTATGACTGCAGCAAAAGGAGACGTTGATTTTTTTGTTTGGATTCCTGCATTTCTAATAATTATTTTTGTTATGATTATCTTTTTATTAATTCTTTTTATCAATTTTGGAAAAAATACTATTTTTGACGGACACGAAGTAACTGTTGTTGAATATTCGCAAAGTGTCTATCTATTAGAATCTTCATTTATTAATTTGCTTCACTATTCAACTACTCTTAATGGTAAAGAGGAAATTATTCTTAATCATTTTACCAAAAGTTTGGATCCTCTTTTCGATATATCTAATGATGAAGGAAAAAATTTTATTGAGGTGTTCGGATTATCGGGCCTGGAAAAACCTAATCATGAATTACGAGAATTATGGGACCGAGAAGGATTTGACGAGAATGATTGGATAGTATATTTAGATGCTCGTAAAAAAATTCAAGAGAGTGATTTAATTACAACATTATCAAAAGAAATATCTTTTTTTTGTCTGAATAAAAAAAATGGATTTTACCTTGAATTGCCGTATGGTTACGTTACTGCTGATGGTTTGAAAGAAAAATATTTTTATTCTGATGTAATCTTTGATGAAGGCTTTCATAAACCATTCGTTTTTTCTATAATTTATCGCGAACAAGCAATAAATATTTTGTTGTATCTTCGTGATTCATGTATTTCAGGAGGAACAGATGTATAAAAAAGGAGTTGCATTGGCAGTTTTAATTTTAGTATTTGCAAGTATTTTTTTGAGCGGATTAAGTCTTATTTATTTTTTTTCAGTTGATAAGAAAATTAGTGAACGTATCGATATGTATACTGTTAGCGATAGTGTTTTGATACAGGAACAATTATTTGATCTTAAAGTAGGCGATATTTTTACACGGGCAAGTGCTACTATAAGTCCATCAAGTAGTCGTGAAGAATTTTTAGGACTATTCAAGAAAGAATTAGACAGCTCTATGAATAGTGCTGGAACTGTTCCTGATACTCTTTCTCAATTGTATAGTAACTTGCAAGTTGAACGAGTACACATTAGCGATGATAAACTAACTTTTACGGTAGATGTAGAGTTCTCGAATGAAAAAAGCGACATTACCATCTTATATAAGAAATCGAGGACTTTAGAAAAGATTTTTAAATGAGGAAACTTATTATATGATATGAAAAAGGGGATGGTCATGAATAAACGTGCAGCTGAAATGGCTGTAGGGACGATTGTTATCATAATTATTGCAATTATTTTGTTGGTGTTATTGGTGTTTGCTGCTTCAGGCGCATTTGGAGATTTCTATAATAAGTATTTTGTTTTAGGCGGAGGCCAGGTTAATTTTCCAACTCATATAAATGCTTGTAAAACTGCGTGTGCAACAGGAGATGAGGGGAGTTATTGTTTAAAGAGGGATGTTGTTTTCACAAAAGATAGGAAAGATACTAACTTATACGCCATGAATAGTGATCAGGGTCAAAAAATAAAATATACGTGTGATATGTTAGAGGAATATAACATTAAACAGATAAATCCTGCTATTGAAACCGGCTTAGATGATTGCATCAATATCGAAGGTTGTTCAAGCCAAGTTTCCAATTAATGGGTTAGTTAACCATAGTTTTATAAATAATTTTAACATTTATTCTTTATGAGCGATTATTCAATGCCAGAGCGACGGAAAACAAAGACTGATAAAAGAGCCAAAGCTAGATATAATCAATACAAAAAAGGCGGCGGGAAAACAGTTCGCAGTCAGGGAAAAAAATATGAATACAATGAAAATTAAAAAACAATTTTCAAGCATTCATTCTCTCACGAGAATGAATAAAAAAGGGTTTGAGTTGACGATAACAACTTTAGTTTTAATTATTATTGCTATCTTAGTTTTAGCTGTATTGATTTATGGATTTGGTTTTGGATGGAGTGTTTTCTGGAATAAAATTACTGCGTTTTCCGGCGGGAAGGATAATGCAGAATCAGTTAAGCAATCTTGCACCATTGCATGTGACACCGAAAAATCATATGATTATTGTCAATTATTACGCAAAGTCATTTTGAATGATGTTGAACAAAAAAGTACATGCAATGACTTGGAAGATACTTTGAATTTTAATTGTGAAGCTATCGTATGTTAGTTACGTTTATATATTATTTTATTTTGATATAAAAAAGGTGTGAAATGATATTAGCAGAAGAAAATTTATTTTTGATTGTGCTTGCTGTTGTTTGGATTATTGGCGCGATTATGCAGGACATGAAGCGACGAGAAGTCGATAATATATGGAATTTTTCGCTGCTCTTATTTGCACTGGCTTACCGCTTGGCGTATTCGATTCATAGTCAGGAATACTGGTTTTTTGTTAATGGAATTTTAGGATTAATAGTATTTGTAGTCTTAGGGAATTTATTTTATTATTCTCAGGTTTTTGCGGGAGGAGACGCAAAATTATTAATAGCATTAGGAGGAATTATGCCGCTAAGTTATGACTGGATTATAAATTTAAAACTATTTGGATCTTTCATCGGATTATTTCTTTTTGGCGGGGCAGTTTACGTGTTATTTTTTGCGTTGGTATTAGTTTGTCTTCATTGGAAAAAATTTTCAATGGAATTTATTAAAAGGTCTCTTAAAATTAAGACGGCTTATATTTTTGGTTTCTTGTTGTTTTTAATTTGGGCAATAATATCTTTTTTTATTGGAACCGAGGTAATTTTATTTGGAGTTATTTTTATTTTGTTTCCTATTTTATTGGCTTTTTCTAAAGCTGTCGAAGAATCCTGCTTAATAGTTAATACCCCATTAAATAAAATTACCGAAGGAGATTGGCTGTATAAAGATATTACCGTAGGAGGGAAAAAGATTAAGGCACATTGGGAAGGTTTGTCAAAACAACAATTAATCTTTATTCAAAAAAAGCACCGAGGACCTATCTTAATCAAACAAGGAATTCCGTTTACTCCTAGTTTTTTGATTGGGCTAATAGGAATTATTTTATTGGATTATTGGTGGGGATGGTTTTAATTTAGTAGAATTTTGGAGACCTTGATTTTAATACTAAGGTGTTAGATTTTTTCTCTCCTTTGGGTTTCCTTTCTCGCGGAGGACTTTTTTTTATTTCCAATAATGCATGAAGTTTTTTCAATTCTTCCTCTGATGCTTTTTCTTTTTTCAAAGGCTTTTCTTTATACACTGGAATTATGTTAATAGCCGCATACTCTTGAAATGCAAACGTTTCTACTTTTATTTCATCTGGTTTTAACTTTGCTTTAATTTTTTTCGCAATTTTTTGTGTTAATGAGAAAGCTTGTTTTGGAATTTTTTCCATAGTTGTTTTTTGTTTTGGGATAATAAGCACATGTCCTCTTGAAAAAGGATTTATTTCTAAAATTGCAATGGCTTCTTTATTTTCATCTATTTTATAGGAGGGTAATTCATTATTAACAAGCATTTGGAAAACTAGCTTTTCATCTTGAGTTGCTGTTTTTCCTTTGAATTGAATTTTGTTTTGAGTCAAAAATTCTTCTAAACCTTCTTCATCAAGAGACAAAATGTATTTTTTTATATCCTCTTTTTTTGGATCATTAAGTTTATCAATTTCAGGTAATAATTGTTTTTTGATTTCTTCGGATTCTTCTTTTGATAATGGCATACTAACAAGAATTAATTGGTAATTATAAATTTATTGCGTTAATGGCTTTATCCAAACGCTTTACTCGCTTTCTGATATAGAATCCATTTCTATTTGGCTTTACCCAAAAGTTCGTCCTCGCATTTGTGCAATGAAATAATTTTTTGATTGTCATTACCCAAAAGCTCGTCTAAAATCAATTACACTGACTGAACTTATATCTTTTAATTGCTTTAAATTTTCTTCGAAATCATCAGTAGGAATTGATTCATCCATCATAAATGTAGCAATTAATGCAACTAAACCAAAAGCAACTGGCTCTTTTTCAAAACGGAGATTACTCCCTTTATTATCTTCTATGATTTTTTGAGCTTCTTCTTGGATTTTAGATAAATCTGCTGTAGGAGATTCAGGCATTATTTTTATTTTTAAAATTGCAGTTCCCATTTTATGAGATTGAAATAGGGCTATATAAAGTTTTGTTTTATAAGTTATTGTTTTTTACCATAATTCTTATAAAGAAGACTTGTTTATAGAATTTATAAAAGATGGAAGGAAATTATCAAAAATTGGTTGAATTAATTGCACAATATTCTGGACTTGATGTAGGAGAGATTGAGAGACGAATAGAAGCGAAACAAGCGAAGCTTTCTGGTTTGATTAGTAAGGAAGGCGCTGCACAAGTTATTGCTGCAGAATTAAACATTAATTTTGACCGACAAATTATAAAAATTTCTCATGTTGTTTCAGGTATGAGAAAAATAAATATTATTGGCAAGGTTCTTGAACTTTTTCCTATACGTGAATATAATAAAAACGGGCGAAGTGGGAGAATTGCTAGCATGATTCTTGCTGATGATACGAGCAACATTCGAACTGTTTTATGGGATGAAAATCATATTGAGCTTTTTGCTGACGGTAAGATAAATAAAGGAGATGTAGTGGAGATTAATAATGCCAGCTTAAGAAATGGTGAGTTACATCTGGGTAGTTTTTCAGACATTAAAATTTCCGAAAATAAAATTGATATTGTTGTTGTAGATAAGCCAATTTTAAAAAAAACAATTTATGAATTTAATGTTAATGAAAATATTTGCACTCGTGCTTTTATTGTACAAATGTATGAACCTAAATTTTTTGAAATTTGTACCACGTGCAAGAAAAAGGTGAATGAAGCAAAAGAATGCCCGGAACATGGAAAGGTTTTTCCGGAAAAAAGAGTTTTACTAAGTGTAGTGATTGACGACGGCACTGAATCAATTCGCGGAACAGTTTTTCATGAGCAGCTTTCTAAAATTATGACTCCTGAAGAATTAGAAAATAATGAATTATTCTCTAAGAAAAAATCTGATTTTGTTGGGAAAGAAGTTATGATAACTGGAAATGTCAAGAGAAACACTTTGTTTAACACAAATGATTTTGTAATTAATGAAATTAAAGATGTTGATTTGGATGCTTTGATTGAAGAGTTGGAAAAATAACTCGGAATATTTATATAGTATTTTATTCTTATATCATAAAGATGGTGAAAAGAAAAGTTTCTCAGAATTTATCCCATAATACTAAAAATATTTCGATAAGAAAATCTAATAACATAAATTGGAAAAGAATTTTGATTTTGTTAGGAATTGTGTTATTTGGATTAGTTATTTACAAGTTGATGATGTAATCGTAACTTTTATAATGCTTTCTTTCTTTAGTTTTAGAAGAGGGGTTGATATGTTAATTAGGACACACGTTGCATTTGCTATTTTATTCATTCTATTTTTTATTCGAAATATTGAAAATAAATTTATTTTTGTTATTTTTGTTTTGATTGCAACTATTATTCCAGATCTTGATAGTAAGTTTTCAAGTTATGGAAGGCATTTAATTTTTAGGCCTTTACAATTTTTTACTGTGCATCGAGGGATTTTACATAGTTTTACGACGGCAGTTATTGTATCTGGAATTCTAGCAGTTTTTTGGCCGAAGATTAGTTTTGCTGTTTTTATTGGCTATAGCATTCATTTGTTGTGCGATTGTTTTACGAAGGAAGGTGTGCAGCCATTCTGGCCTTTGAAGATGAAAGCTTGCGGTTCGCTCCGTTCAGGAGGAAAAGTTGAATCTTTATTATTTATTGGAATTATTTTTGTCGATATATTTTTATTTTTTACACTTTTGATTTTTGGTTTGGGTTGATTTTGAGAAGATTTAAATAGTTCTTGAGTTTTATTTGATAGAAAAAGATGGTGAAAAGAAAAGTTTCTCAGAATTTATCCCGTAATACTAAAAATATTTCGATAAGAAAATCTAATAACATAAATTGGAAAAGAATTTTGATTTTGTTAGGAATTGTGTTATTTGGATTAGTTATTTACAAGTTGATGATGTAATTCGTAACTTTTATAATGCTTTCTTTCTTTAGTTTTGAATGAAGGTTAAACTGGATGCATATTTTTATTTCTTAATAATTTTCGAAATTATCCATTATTGATTTTTCGAACAAAACTCTATATATCTATAATATATTCTTTAATTCGGCAATATTTATAAGGAGCTTCATTTTAGGTTTTTAATGACTGAAAAAGAAGACGAGGAAAAAGTAAAAGATAAAAAGAAAAAGAGCGAGAAAGCTGAACAAGTTAGTGTAAAGATTTCTGACCTTCCAGGAATAGGACCTGCCGCTGTTGAAAAATTGGAATCTGCTGGAATTTTTGATCTAATGGGAATTGCAGTGATGGGTCCCAAAGAATTAAGCGAAATTGCCGGATTAGGTGAAGCAGTTGCTCGAAAAGCAATACAAGCTGCAAGAAAAATGATGGATCTTGGATTTCAAGACGGATTAGAATTTGCGGAAAAGCGAAAAGAAGTTTTTTTTATTACAACGAGCAGCAGGGAATTAGATAATTTGTTGGGTGGTAAGGGAGTAGAAACTAAAGCTATTACAGAAGTTTTTGGGGCATATGGAAGTGGGAAAACGCAAATTGGTTTGACATTAGCAGTTAATACCCAAATGCCTATCGATAAAGGCGGCGCTGAAGGTAAGGTTGCTTTTATTGATACTGAAGGAACCTTTAGACCAGAACGAATCAAACAAATTGCAGAAAAAAAAGGATTGAATGCAGATGCAGTATTAAAAAATATATTGGTAGCAAGAGCTTTTAATAGCGATCATCAAATCTTGTTAATTGATAGAATTGGGGAATTAATAAAAAATGGTGAACCTATAAAACTGGTTATTGTAGATTCTTTGACTGCTCATTTTCGTGCAGAATTTTCTGGGAGAGGACAACTCGCTGATCGACAGCAGAAATTGAATAGATATTTACATAGTTTGATGAGAATGGCTGAACAATTTAATCTCGGTATTTATGTAACTAATCAGGTTATGGCGAATCCTGCAATGATGTTTGGTGATCCGACAACTGCTATTGGCGGTAATATTGTAGGTCATGCATCGACTTATAGATTATATGTGCGTCGTGGGAAAAAAAGTTCTCGTGTTGCAAAATTAATTGACTCTCCTAATCTCCCAGATAATGAATGCGTTTTTTTTATCAGTGAAGGTGGTGTTACTGATGGAGATAGCGAAGAATAAAATAATCAAAAATATAATTAATCAAATTTTTATTGAACATTAACGCCTAGTCTTTTTAATTCTTTTTTATCGTGTTCATATTGTTCTTTTAATTGTCTTACTCGGCTGTCTTTATTTTTTATTTGTTCAATTTCTCTTTTTGCTTCTTCAATTCTTTTTTCTGCGTCTCTTAATTTTCTATCAGTGTAGTGATCTCCTTTAATATCTGAAAGTTTTCTTACTTTAAATGAGTCTGTCATAGAATCTTTTGATTTTATTTTTTTCCTTACAAAAAAGAAAATGCAGACTATTACTATAAGTGCAATTATTATTCCTAAGCCATAATATATTTTCTTTGTAGTTTCTTTATTAGAAAATATTGCTAAACCTGATACCTTGCTATTTTTTAATTCTTCAACACTTTCTGTTTGCGTTTCAGCAGCTGATTCTGTTTCTACAGGAGTTTCTTCTGATGCTGTTTCCTCGACGGGTGCTTTTGGTTCTGGAGTTTCAGCTGCTGCTTGTGCAGCTGCTTCAGCATCAATTTCGGCCTGTGTTTTAAGACTTACATCTCCGGGAACAAAGTTAATTACTAATTTTTCTCCAGATTTTACTGCCTCAAATTTTTTATTTAAAATAGTAATAGTATCTTTTTTTAATGTAACAAGGAGGTCTAATGAGGTTGGATCTTGATTAGTCAAAATTTGCACTTCCCCCCCGGCAGTATCTTTATGGAAGCTTTCTAATGTTGTTAGTTTTCCTGCTTCACGGACAATTACTGAAACTCGATGATTTGACAAAGTTTTTATTGTCATCGAGGTTTCCAATGCAAATACTATTGGCAACAATACTATTATTACTGCAATAAGTAATTTTTTACTCGCCATCTTTTGTTTAATTAATTATTCATCATTTATAAATTTTATTTTTCTATAACAATTGTTTTGGGAAAAATTTATATATGGTTTATTCTTTGAAGAATTGAAAAGAGGATTGGATATAAAATTCATTATATGGTTGAAACTATAGCCAATGGGACTTTTTATTTTCCTATTTTGAATAATAGCGATTATGCTGAGGTTTCCGCATTCCCGAATGATGCACCTCCTATTGTGAAAAAACTAAATTTGAGCAGAAATGAAAATAATATCACTTTAATATCTATAGAATTTGGTGGCTAGGGTGATAAATGGTTACGTCAATTTAATGCATCTGGCGATTTAGAGGAAGTTAATTTTACAGCATTTCCTATTCAACTCAGATTTTTACGATGGGGAACAACATCGGTTATTACTGAAATGAACGCCTCTCGTTTTAATCCGCTTAAGGCATTGGTTGCTGGACAAGTTGATTTGGAGCTTAAGGTTCTTTCTTCAAATGTTACAATGCGCTTCAATAATTTTGACATGTTCTCAACAAAACAGCCTCCAATGTTTGCAGTTATGGATGATGCAAAAGCAAATTCATCAACTCAAAATTGGAAATTTGGTAATTTTGTTCCGAAAGATGTCTATGATAATGTTACGCTAATTATACCTTATAATGAAGGGGATATCTCTGAATCTGGGACATTTAATATTTCAATTTTATATACTGAAGATCCGAGTGAGTCTCACCAACTCATTGCTTGGTGGAATCGTTCTCGAGGAGATGATTATAACAATTTGACTGATGAGTTTATTGCATATAATGCCTCACGCTATAGGGATTATTTAACTACCACAGGTATAAATTGCAGCAAAAATAATTCAAATTATGTCTGTTTTATTAATACCAGCTCCAATGAATTGATCATAGAGATTCCTCATTTTTCAGGAGTTGAATCGATGATGGCTATTACAACATTAGCTAAATCATCTTCATCAACAGGATCTGGTGGTGAAAGCGGCGGCGGAATCGGAAGTTATTGGGATAAAACGGAAAGTATTGATAATGCTGAATTAGATGAGGGAGTAGAAAAAATTATTCAGGTAAAACATAGACTAAAAATTAATTTAAGTGGAGAGACTCACTATCTTGGTGTAGTCGAAATAAATGACTCTTTTGTTACGATAAACATTTCTTCTGATCCTATTCAGGAAATTTTTTCCGTTGGTGAGAAAAATAAATTTGAGTTAAACGGAGATGATTATTATGATTTGTTCGTGAAACTTAATGAAATTGAAGGAAACAATAAAGCGCGTTTGACTATAAAGAAAATTCATGAAAAGATCCCTTCATTATCTCCTTCTGATGATGAATTTACAAAATCTGACACGCGAGAAAATCCTCAAATGATTGATGAAAATAAATCTTATTTGTGGCTTTTTGTTGGAATAATTATTGTTTTAATCGTAATTGGATTTTGGTTGATGCGAAGAAGAAACGAATAAAAAATTTTAACAATAATATTAGTTTCTATACTCTGATTTTTATTATTACTATATTTATTTTTCAGCTTCATAAAAGCATTTGTTCTTTTTTGCTTCTTTTTCTATAAAAGTTAATGCACTATTCATATGACTTCCTAATTCTTTAAGATTTTCTCCCTGAATTGAAATTCTGTATCTTCCTGCAGCTATGTAACTAATCTTACATTTTGAATTTTTTATTGAATCTAGAAGAATCCTTTTAATAAGAATCATTCCGTTATTTGATTTATTTGAAAATTTAAAAAATTGTTTAATTTCTTTCGGCTTTTCTTTTTTGGATTCAATTATTTTTTTAATTTTATCTGCATATTCTTTATTGACATATTTTTCTAATATTTTTGAATTTTCCTTAATTTCACTAAAAAAATTCGTTAAGGAATAATTTTTTTGAATTTTCTCAATTGTATCTTCAAAATTTTCTCTAAGTACCGTTTTTAAAATTGCTTGAAAACTTTTTTCCTTTGAAATTTTATCTAATAGTTCTTTTTTTTCATTTTGTTTAACTCTTCTTAAAGATAAATAAATTCGGTCTCCTTGGATTTTTAGAATTTTGCACGCTATTTTTTTTCCTGGTGAAACAAATTCTCTTAGATTTCTAATTCTTCCGGGAGATATTTCTGACATCGTAATTGTGCCTTCAAGTCTATTATCACTATTACCTTTGTCAATATGAAATTGTTCACCATCATTCTCAAGTTTGACAAATACTGTTGTCCCGACAATTTTATCAACGGTACATAATACAATTTCTCCTTCTTCTAATTCATGTTTCATATAGAATTACAAATTATTCATATTATAAATCTTTTCTAATGAAGAAATTCTCCAAGAAATATGAACATGACATATATATCGATTTTTTCATTTTGTTTTTATAAATTACCATTTAAATGTTACTTATTTCGTATTGGATTTTCATAGCGCGAGAATACAGAGAAGGAAGAATTATTAAATCAACTAAGAATACGGAAGTCTCATCAAGAATCAGTTAAATTAGAAAAAAGAATATCTTATTTTTATTATGAATATAGCACTGATTGATATCAGTTTAACATTTCTACAACACGTGCTTTGATTTCTGCTTTTCCACCCTTTGGTTCTGCAATAATGGTATCACAAACGAGGCACTTTACTTTTGTTGTAGCGCCCTCAAAGATAATCTGATCATTTTTACAACTAGAACAGCGAACTTTTATGAATCGATATTTGTTTTTTCCCATCTTCTATTGCTTGTTATTTACTCAATCCTAAGAAAAATTGAGTTTTTAAAGCTGTTGGTTTTTCGTGGCGTAAATCTAATGTTGCATAAATGGCTTTTTACTTTCTAAATGCTCTTTTCATCCATCTACCAATTGTTGTACAAGGAAGTTTAATTCTTTCTGCACCTGCAAGATTGTCTAAATCAAAAGTTAAAACTGCCAATTTGCTGTCTCCGTCGTGGTTTCCAGCAGACATACTCCAAGTATCACTGATTTTTGTTTTATACTCTTTTGACATATCAACAGTTTCGTGAATATGTCCATGAAGAGTAAGATATGGCTGATGTTGTTCAATGAATTGTCTGACTGCAAAACTTCCAACATGCTTTTCATCTTCTGTTATGTCTAATGGTGTATTATTCGGTGGCGTGTGAAAAACATAAATAGTTCTCTTTGGGTTAGCGTTGAATAAACTATTTTCAAGGTCTTTCTGAATTGAATCTGCTCTATCCTCGTCTGTAAATTGGATACCTTGCCATTTTTCATCGTCTCCTTCTCCTACGCTGACTATTCCTTGTAGGTTATAATCTCTTTGACGTTTTGCATATTCTATAGCAATTTCTTCTGGAACATTTGTTAAAGTCTACGCAAGAAATCCGAACCTTTTAAGGGGCGGATGAATTGCGTTACTCCGTCGATAAATATTTATTTCTAATAAAATTAATCCAATAGAGCTAGACAGTTAGCCCCATTGAAATCAGTAATCATAGGGAGAACTAGCTCATTCTAAATAAACTTTGCGGCGCGCGCACCGCGCTGTCGCGCGGAGAAAAAATGGAAACACAAATAACTTTGAGCGGAGGCTCTACAAAAATAGAAATAAAAAATTATAAACATTATGAGAATTCCGTCGGGAATAATCTGAAAACAATTCAGATAACTCCAAAATATCGGTATCACATGATGCGAAAAGAAAAAATAAAAATTTTTTGCAAAATTTCAATTGAAGAAGCATGCAAGCGACACAAGATAGAAATTATTATTTTGAAAGTTCTGCCGAATCATGTCCACTTGATTGTGAACTGTCCCAGAACTTTTTCTGACGCTATGCTGATGCAGATAATTAAGGGATTGTCATCGTACATTCTCTTTTGATTATGTCCAGCGTTACGAAAAAGATATCCGAAAGGACATTTTTGGAATGATGGATATTTTTGTAAGGATGTGGAAGTGATTTTGAAAGAGCGTTGAGGTATGTTGAGAATCAAGAAAGGCATCATGGTCTAGCATAAAATGAAATGACGCCGTCCTCCACCGCAGTGGATTTTTTGCCACAGCAAAAAACCTTTAGGGGACGGAGGATGTCACATATTTAAATGATGGAGGGATTGTATTAACATCACACTTCACCCGTTCAATAAAATTCTAAAATGAAAGGAAAATTAAGCATTCATTATGACGAAGAAGGAGACTATTTAGAGATATTTATAAAAACTAAGAGGCCAACTTATGGGGAAGATTTTGTCTCAGGAGTTACTATTTTCAAAGATGAAGAAACTGATGAAATTATTGGAGTTGGAATACTCAATTTTAAAAAAATGGCTGGAGATTTAGATGAGCTAAATCTCCCGTTTGAAATTAATTTTCATATGTAATTATATTTAATGAAAAATCAATTGCAAATCTATTATGATATTGAAGAAGATATCCTTGAAATAAAATTAGGCGAGCATGATGAAGCGTATTATGATGAAATTGAAGATGATGTTTTTGAAGGGCATGTTGAAAAAACTGGAGAATTAGCCGGATATAAAATATTTAATTTCAAAAAACGCGGCGGTATGAAGAATATAACTATCCAACTTCCTGCTCATGTGAATATCTCTACTCAATAAAATTCTAAAATGAAAGGAAAATATGAATATTTATTATGACGAAGAAGGAGATTTTCTAGAAATCTCTAAAGGAGATATTTCTAATTGTTATTTTGATAATTTAGGAGAGGGTATTTTCCAAATTGTTGACAAATCTACTAAAGAAATAAAAGGAATAGCCATTCATAGTTTTAAAAAGAGAACTAAAAATTTAGATGAAATCAAATTAAAATTGCCATTCAAATTTAATTTTTCATAATGGTAGAAACATTATAAGTTCACATTCCTATTGATTTTACCATTACTTCTTTATCCAATTTATCGAGAAATTCTTGAGCTCTAATTGAAAGCTCTACAGAATACATTATAATCTCCTTGTTTTTCCTTTTTTCAAATCGTCTTCAGCTTTAGCTAACGAATGAATATCATCTTGAGTTAAAGTTATGTTCATTTCTTCAAACCACTGCCTAAAGGCAGTGGACGATTCTTTCCAGAATCATCGTGAAATTCCTGCCCCAAAAAATCTAATGATAACATAAAAAGATTTTTTGGTATTGTCTATAAAAATAGAAAACATCGCGATGCAGTGAATAAGAAAGTTATGAGCGACCCTTTTGTTAAAAAATACGACGGAAAACTAATGCCTTTTTATATGAAGCGCATGACCTATGGCGGTTTCGACGTTATTGTTGAATAATTCTTGTATCACCATAAAATTTATATATTAAGTAAGATACATCTTACTATGGTACAAATTGATACAACGAAAATAAGTTCAAAAGGACAGATTGTTATACCGGCGAGTATGCGGGGTGATTTTAAAGAAGGAGATACTTTGCTCATCATTAAAGATAACCATACTTTATTATTGAAAAAAGCTGATGATTTGGACGAAGCATTTAAAGAAGATATTGAATTCGCCAAGAGAACTGAAGAAGCGTATAAAAGACATGAGCGAGGAGAATTCAGAAAAATGTCTGCTGATAAGTTTCTTGAAGAACTTGAGAAATGGTAGAGGTAATATTTGACGAACATTTTCAAAAAACTATTTCTAAAATAAAAGATAATAATGTGCAAAAAACTATTAAAAACAAAATTAAAAAAATAATTGAAAATCCCGAAATTGGAAAACCTATGAGAAATGTTAGAAAAGGTACGCGTGAAGTATATGCAGGAAGTTTTAGAATTTCATATGCATATTACAAAGGTAAAGATACTATTGAGTTTCTCGAGTTTTATCATAAAGATGAACAGTAATTATTAGCGATGATCTAATTTTGAGATATCACAAATAAAATTACTTGAACCCTAATTTCTTCCAATAAAATAATCCAAGAAGAACAGATAAAACCGTCGTAGAAAATAAAGTTATAATAAGGAACGTAACATGTTCTTCGAAATAAGCATTGGACAATGCAGGAATACCAAAAATAGCGCCGACAGTTCCAGGAACATTAACAACAATACTAACAATAGTCAAAAAGGTCATAATAACCGTAAGCTTCTTCATTGTATCATTTAACTCGCGATTCGACCTTATTTCAGATTTTGTTCGCAAAGAGGCAATTCGATAAACGTGACTTCTACATCGTTCAAGCCAATAACGCGCTTCCGTCGTGAAAAGATCATACTCAAATGAAACTAAAGAAAAATTAAACCATTTGATATCTTCTTCTTTTAATTCGATGATTATTTGGAACAATCCTTCCATTCGGTCAGTTAATTTTCGCAAAATTCTTCCAGTATCTTCAATAGAATCTAAAACAGGATCCATCTCAAGTGTGTTCATAACCTCTCGAATACGAACAAATTCATGCGAATAATTTTTTAAAACCGCGCGCAGCAACATGAAAATACTAATAGTGCTCCGCCCAAATTTTTTATTCATTATTCGCTCATATTTTTTATCAATCTCTTTGCCATTTCCAGACGAGAACATAAGAATTTTATCATCTGCCATGAAAATAAGATTATGGCCCTGATGTCCATACGATGGAATGTTTATCACAGCAAAATCACTGTGGCTGTCAATAAACGGCGTATCAATAGCAAGAATCTGGTTAATATCGACTTCTTTTTTCAATCGAGAAATCTCCTCTTTAAGTTCCTCAATATTCTCAATATTTTTTATCATGTTAGATTTACCTTTTATCCATTTATAAATTTTTAGAGTAAATATATTTTTAATATACAGAAACATAATTCTATTATGAAAAAGTTTTACAAAAGAATTATTTCTATTCTTGTCTTGATTGTGCTGACAACTTTGGCTTATCTATATCTCAAAAATAATATAGAAACGTTCAGATCACTGAAAATTGTTTCTCCTATATTGTTGCTATTATTAATAGCCCTATTTTTGTCAACTTATATTTTAATTGCTTATTTAACAAGAATGATTCTAAAAACAATGAAAATATCTATATCTAATCGCGAATCATTCATGTTATCGATAGTTACTGGCTTTTACAATCTTATTACACCATTAAGAGGGGGTTTAGCAGCCAGAGCCTTATATCTTAAGAAAAATCACCAATTCTCCTATACTGATTTCATTTCTTCGGTTGCCGCAAGTTACGTAATAATTTTCTTGGTAGCAAGTGTTACAGGATTAAGTACAGCTTTACTAATTTTCATAAAAAAACAAATAATCAATTGGATTTTAGTCACTATCTTTTTTATTGTATTTTTGGCGATGATGTCTATCATTCTTTTTTCAAAAAAATTAAAAGAATCAAAATATTTTCTAATCAACAAAATAATAATGATATCTAATAGCTGGAACATTATAAGAAAAAAGCCGCGAATAATTATTGCAGTGAGTTTGATTGCAATTACCCAATTGCTTATTTCTGCTCTTATGCTCAAATTACAATTCAGCGTATTTGGTTTCCACATTTCTTTTGTTGAAGCTTTATTTATTAGCTCAATTGGATCTCTCAGTTTGTTAATCTCTATAACGCCGGCAGGTTTAGGAATTAATGAAGCAATAACTGTGTTTTCTGCATTAACTCTGGGCATTTCCCCAGCACAAAGTTTGTCAGCAGCTTTACTGGGAAGAGCAGCTCAAATAATTATATTATTTATTCTTGGCCCAATATTTTCTTTCATTCTTTTTAGAATAAAATCTCCAATGAAATAGTACAATACACAAATGCCTTTAAACTCGCGGTATATGTAAAAAATAATGATACGGAAAGTTGTGCAGAGTAGTTTCTTCCAACTGCTTTTCGTTTATACCTTTATTGTTCTAATTATTTCTATGAATCTTATATACAGATACAGTTTTCATCTAGAAGTGTTAGCGCTTTTTCTCGGCGTCATAAGTTTTTTCATTATTAACTCTTTAGAAACAAAACAAACAGATAAATACATTCATTATTTCTTCATAATATTTTCATTCGTTCTCATTATTTTCTTCAGGCTTGTTCCTTACATTAACAATTCCATTCCGATAGGATATGATGCCGGAATTTACAAATATATAATTGAACATGGAACCAATTACGATCAATGGATTCTCCAAGGAACTGAACCCGGATTTTTATATTTCATGACCTTTCTTTCTTTCTTTTTATCTTCAGAATTCATCTTAATCTGGTTATTTACCGCTTTTTCTGTACTGTTAGGATATGCAATCTACATGACGACCAAAATTTATTTCGACGATTTTACCGCGATAATAGCACTATTAATTTATTCCTTATCCTCCGTTCAATTTCTAACATTTAGTTATTTGTATTACAAGAATATAACAGCCTTATCCACAGTATTATTTTCCCTCTGTTTCTTGAAAAAATTTGAAACTAATCCAAAAAAAATTAATTTTATTTTGTTCATCTTAATGGCTATTTTGACAGGGATATTGCATCGCCCAACATTTTACATTTTCGGATTAAGTTATTTTTTCTATGTATTCATAGCACCATTTTCAAAAAAAGATTACTATTATAATTTTGCTAAATTAATCGTATATATTTGCGCTGGAATTCTTATCCTTTTTTTTACCATCATCTTTTACCTAGGAAAATTTAGCCCGGCAATTCTTGTCATGTTTGATCCTGTTTTAAATGCATTTTTTCAACCCGGCGAGGCTCCCGGAACTTTCATAAATTTTTTCACTTATCAATTTGCAACACTCGCATATCTACCATTTGCATTCATAGGATTATTCTGGCTACTTAAAAATAAAAAAATAAATGTAATTTTCCTTTGGACTCTAATCGTACTCATAATAGTGTATTTCAAATTTTTCTTTTTCAATCGTTTCATAATCCATCTGGATATAATGCTTATAATAGTTGCTTCAGTTGGATTTTCGCTGGTTATTAGCCAAAAAAGAAATGTTGGCTTTTTTATTCTTACTATCATGCTGATGTCTTCATTTATTGTAATATATAATGAATCCTCCAAGGCAGCGCCAATTGTTTCAGAGCGGGAAATTGAGGCAATATCTTATTTGCAAAATACAGAAGCAAATGCGTATGTTATTGCTACCTCATCATTATACTCTCCAGTAGTTTTAGGGTACAGCCAGAGAAAAACTATTGCTCCAGGTCTTTTTGACGATAACAAACACTCAAGAGAGCAATGGATAGAATTCTGGAAGACCAATAATCTAACGTATATAAAACAATTCATGAATGCTTATAAAACCAACAATAATCCACTATACGTGTTTATTGGAGAAAAACAAAAAGACAACATAGCGCAGTTCAAACCGTGCTTTGATCTCGTGTTCAATAAAAATAACAACAAAATTTACAAATACAAATGTTAAAGAGGAAAAATGGGATGGTATACCGAGCAGTACAAAAAGGGGCATAAAAAAGAAATTAATTCTATAAAAGAAGCTGTATCAAATCCATTTGCCGAACAAAAAAAAGTTTTCGAAAGTCCAGACCAAATTTTCAAAGAAGTTCGGTTACACATGCGCAACGAAAGAAAAATTAAAATATTCAAAATTATTATAATTCTAATACCGATAATTCTAATATCTTTTATTTTATACAGCAATTTATTTGCCAACCATATTTTTAATTATTTTTATGATATCGGGGAGAATGAAAAATATCTTTCACCTGAATCAAGAATATCCTCGCCAATTCAGGAAGAAATAGGATATCGCAATCTCACCGCGAGCCTCGTTTATTTTTCAGTACTAATTCCCAGAAACGCAGAGACGATCACGGTACAAACAAAATTTAAACCCAACTTTCCAGAAGATTATGTTTTTATTTTAGGCGCAAAAGACAGGGAAGACTGGCATTACAAATGGAATCAAGTGTATAACCCATCATTGAATAATTTATCTCAGTTCGAACGCATTGACAAAGTATATCTGATCAACAAAAATCTCTACTTAGTTCCATATGACGAATTAAAATACGAAAGAAACGTAATCGTTGCCTCAGATAACTATTATACTCTATTGCCGAACATAATAACAGAGTATACGAAAAAAAATACGTCAATAAATCATTCATTGCGCGGAGGACATATTTTTTATATCTATACCGAGGAAGATCTTGAAATTACTATAAAAAAACAGGACATAAATTGGTATCCAGGTGAGGATGTTCTGGAAATTTTAGTGTACGATGCAAATGAAAATATTAAGGGAAATTTCACGATAGAAGATGATGGCATTTCTGAAGTGAGCAAAATTCCAGCACCAATTCAGGAAAAAACATACACTATTAAAAATCTTGAAAAAGGAGTATATAAACTGCAGCTTTCAAATTTTGACGGTCTGATCCGATATATAGAAGTTAATACAAATAAAATAGTTTCAACAAAATTATTTTTAGCAGACAATCCTATTTACTCAGTTAACGAATCCAATGTAACTTTATTTTTTGATACTCAGCGTCCAACTAGAATCTCGATGAGAACCTGGCATTACCAAGGACTCCAAAATATTTCTATTAATAACCAATCAGTTCCGATTAAGCATTTAGTCAATGCAACTTATTATAACGCTACTTCAGGAAGGTATGTCATTATAAGCTATGAGAATGATATAATTTTAGAATCTACCCGTTATTTTTCTTTTACAGAAGAAAGTTTATTTGAACCATTTAAGCAAACCCTTATTTCAATAAAAAATGATCTGGAATGGATGACGAGCAACGTTGATTACTTAGTCACGAATTATAAAAGGCCGAAAGAAGATAACGGCTGGCTAACAGCCGAAACAAATTTTAATATAAAAGAAGATAATATTTTTATAAAAGATAATAAAATAAATTTTGTGTACAACGTTCCGCATTTGTCGAATCCAGAATATGCGAATTACAGCATTCCTGTAGACTGGATAAATATAACTGTTTACAAAAAAGGCCTACTATGATCAAAGGAAACTCAGCAATTATTATAAACCATTTATTTCAGACACTTCTAGCAACCTGTCTCTTATTACTGCTAGTTGAACAAATCTGGCAGGGAACAGTATCTGTCTATATAAATTTAAACTACCTTCTTGTTATAGTAGTTATCACTGGAATTATCGATGTTTTTTCTGAAAAGCCTGTTTTGTTCAAAGAAAAACCAACAACCAAAGATTATTTGTTCGTTTTCGCTTTGGGAATAATCGGTTTTGCTATAATTAAATATAAAACACACCAATTAGGAAATCTATCATGGATAATTTCATTGGTCGCCGGAATTCTCATAATATTATTATCAATAATGGTGCTGAATGATGAATAAAACTAACGTCTTAGCGTTTATAGGACTCGTGTGTATATTAGGCATAATATCAGTCATAATTCCTTTTTTTACTTCGCTGCGGCCTTTAGAATCGATGAGAATCGTATTTGGATCAGTGTATGTATTATTTCTTCCAGGATTCATAATGAGCTATATTTTTTTCCCGAAAAAAAAACATGAACATTTTGAAACAGATAAAAACTCTATAGATTTTATAGAAAGAATTGCATTAAGTTTTGCTCTGTCAATTGCCGTCGTGCCATTAGCAGTTTTTTATTTGAATCTAATCGGCGTAAAAATAAATTTGTTGAATAGTTTTTTAACAATTCTTGGAATTATAATTATCAGTTTATTGATAATTGGATTCAAAATGAGAAGATTTTAATAATAATTCAGATTAGATTAATATGCAGGATTTAAAGATACGCCTAATTGAAAACAAAGACTTGATAGAACTTGCTGATATTTATAATGAAACATATAGAGTTTTTGATGTCGGAGAAAAATGGACAAAAAAATCTTCATATGATCTTCTAAAATATTAGTTAAACAGGCAACCAGATTTATGTTTTTTGATAGAATATAAAAATAGAATTATGGGAGGATTTGTTGCAGGAATTAAGCCATGGTGGGACGGCAATCACTTGGTTGATGGAGAAATATTCATTCATCCAAAATTTCAAAAGAAAGGATTTGGAAAGCTTTTATCGAAATATATGTACGAAACTGCAATAAAAAAATACAATGTGGTTAGTTTTAATACAATAACTTTTAAATGCTACGCAGGAAATCCGCACCTTTTAAGGTGACGGATGAATTGCGTCACCCGCAGCTAAATATTTATTTCTAGAAAAATTAATCCAATAGAGCTAGACAGCAGCCCCTTTGAATTCAGTACACTTAGAGATAACTGGCTCATTCTAAATAAACTTTGTGGTGCGCGCATGCGCGCGCCGCGCGGAGAAAAAATGGAAACACAATTAACCTTTAGCGGAAGCTCTGTTGGAGCAAATAAAAAACACATTCAGCTGACACCAAAATATCGGTATCATATGATGCAAAAAGAAAAAATAAATATTTTTTGCAAAATTTCAATTGAAGAAGCATGCAAGCGACACAAGATAGAAATTATTATTTTGAAAGTTCTGCCGAATCATGTCCACTTGATTGTGAAC
>Ga0209541_10005539_pt1 | contig 21974 bp, 15 predicted proteins | sample RifCSPlowO2_01_FD_184027 | JGI IMG/M metagenome (GOLD analysis project Ga0209541, IMG submission 184027) | Groundwater microbial communities from Rifle, Colorado - Rifle CSP2_plank lowO2_0.1 (SPAdes) (version 2) | ecosystem: Environmental > Aquatic > Deep subsurface > Groundwater | place...
ATGCGGGGCAAGCCGTTCTTTTTACCACTCTATCGGTTTTTCGCCGATTGATTTCAAGTACTCGTTTGTCTTGCTGAAATGCTTACATCCAAAAAAGCCGCTCGCGGCAGAATAGGGTGACGGGTGCGCGGCTACGAGAACACAATGTTTCGCCCTATCTATAATCCTTCCTTTCTCCTGCGCGTATTTCCCCCACAAAAGAAACACGAGGCGCTCTTTATCGCGCGAAAGTTTTTCTATCACCGCGTCGGTAAACTGCTCCCAGCCCTTGTGCTGGTGCGACCCGGGACTTCCCGCGCGTACGGTAAGTGTCGCATTTAAAAGAAGCACTCCCTGCCCAGCCCATCGCGCAAGGTTTCCCTCTCCACGTACCGGAATACCGAGGTCACTCTTGATTTCCTTGTAGATATTCTGAAGCGACGGCGGCACAGAAACATTTTCTGGCACGGAAAAAGAGAGCCCGTGCGCCTGTCCCTTTCCATGATAGGGGTCTTGTCCGAGAATAACGACGCGGACCTTGCCTAGGGGACACAGCTCAAACGCGCGGAATATATGTTTCGCAGGAGGATATACCGTGGCGCCGAGATATTCCTTGCGAACAAATTCTCTAAGCTCGGCAAAATACTGCTTTTCAAATTCACCTGCGAGAGCTTTTTTCCAAGAAGATTCTATTTTTACTTCCATAGCACCTTTATGATACCGAAACATCGGAACAATTAAACTTCCGTACACCTACTGCTCTTTAGCTGTACGGACAAAAAGCCCGCCACTGGCAAAATACCACATGGCGGGCTTTGAGAACATACGCTCTAGCGACCAAAGAACTCCAGGGCCTTCGCCTGTGTCATCTCCGTCATACGGAGCACAAGGGTCTTGAAGGCAGTTTGGATTGCCGGAGGCGCTTCATTGAGCAGATGCAGGAACTCGGCGCGAGGAATCTTTTCAGCGATAATCTCGGTCTTCGCCTGTACCGTAGCAGAACAACGGCCATCGGGAGTCATGACTGCCATTTCTCCCACTGACTGTCCTTCGGAAACAACCGCGATCTGTCTGCCGAAAATCTCCACTATCGCGGTCCCCTTCAGGATGATGAGCATGAAATCCCCCAGGTCGCCTTGCTTACAGATGACTTCCCCTGGAGAAAAACGGACCGTCTCTTCTGTTTTCATGTATGTCCCCTTTACAAAAAGATGATACTAGGGTGTCTCGTCACATAGTAATACTCCAGTAGATATTGTCAAGGGGTGACCTTGGAGATACTAGCTCGCCTTTTGCGGCGAAATGATTTCTTGTGCCTCGCGGACAATCTTTACTCCGCGCTTCTCCGAAATACCAAACTCTTTCAAAAGCATCCCTGCAGTGTAAGGCGCAATGTCTTGGGCAAGCATCATGTTCGCTCGTGCAAACTGCTCTCGCGCAAACCTATCCACCGAAGGCAAGACCGTGACGGGGTAGAGCGCATACTCTGCGATGAGCGATTCAAGTCCGCCCTCCTTGGGATACCGCCAGCCGGTGAGCTTCAGATTTCTGCATTTCGCATACTGGATTGCATTCTCGGTAAACTTGGTATTCGTGAACACCCACATGGTGCACGGCCGCCCTGCCCGTTCAATGTCTTCATGGCGCGCGTCGGCATACATGACGACATCGGTCGCCACTTTAATGCCAAACTCATGATGGAGTTTTACTTCCAGGAGAAAACACTCCCCGCCTTTTTCGCCGGTGACATCCACTTCGTGCGGCACACACTTGCCGGGAATCATTTGGTTTCGTTTTGTCTCGTACCCCATCGCCTGCAAGAGCGTCTCTACATATTGCTCAAAAAGAAACCCTGCCGGACCAAGTGCGATGATGGCGTAGCGCATATTGTACCGGGCGGCGACGGGGAGATTTTTCTTTGCGAGATACCGCAGAGCCTCCCGCCAGATATGGGTAGTCGTTGACCCTGGGGTAAGTTTCTCTGTAACAGCTCTGCAGGTCTCGTCTACGAGGTCTTGTGGCGCACCCGCAGCGGAAAGCGAGTTGCATAATTTGTGCTCACTAAACGCCTCTTGCGCTCCTGATGCCTTAGTGATTTCCATTGCACTGTATTATATCAAATACCACACAGAAAAAGAAAAAGCCGGGTATGCTCTACTGCATACCCGGGACAAACTTCTCGTTGCTTTCTATGAGCCTTCCACATTCCTGAATTTCTGGTACGGAGGGTCAAGCAACGCACCCGCTTTGATTCTCTCTCTCCTTGTCTGGAGATCGGTCCAGAAAAGATGAACTGCATTGAGGGCGAGATGCGCATTGTGCCGGAAAGTCCATTCGTCGTGACTTCCGCCCGTGAGAGAGGGCTTATTCACCTGTGCAAGGCACTGTTTTCCCGCACAACGAGCAATCATTAGATTTGCCCCAAAAAACCCCGTGGGGAGAGACGGCACACCCCCTAACCAGGAGTTGGATTTTTGAAACCCGAGAAGAAGCTCGTGCCATACGTTCCCGTATCCATCTCCTGAACGTCCTTCGTGGCACAGCCATGTCCAGAGCGCGGCCCGGGCACCGGCACTGCGCCACTGTGATGCGCTTCTGCTCAGCGGGCGTTCAAGCATATGCACGGCGTGTTCGGTTGCCCGAGTGGCAAGTGCTCTGTTTCTCACCTTCATCGTCTCAATCGGCACCGCAGAGGCGATTTCAGCAAGACCTTGCGTGAGGAAGTCCTGCAATGCCTGTTCCGTCATGTATCCATCATAAATCCTCGGAAGGAACACGTCCGCAAAGATAGAAAACTGCACCAAGAAGTCAGCGATCTCTGTGCGCCCAACCACCCCCTCTTTCAACGCACTCGTGTAAGGATTCTGGACAATCGCCGGGTGCGCCCCGATGTCTTTCAAGAACTGTTCTCTTGATGGCATATCCTTGCCCTCCCTTTCGCGTAGGCGGCAGTATCTGCTCGGACACGGAAGAAACGAGTTTTCCTCCCTACCCCTTTGACTCTGTTCAGAGACTAGCAACAAAAAGACAGAAAGTCAACCAACCGCAATGGTTCAGCACCTTGGAAACACTTTCGCTACACCTTGGGATAACTATACAGATTTAAGAAATTGTGGTATTTTTGAGCGAGAACGAGTACCTTCACCTTAAAAGGAGGCCTCATGTGCGGCATTGTGGGCATTGTCGGACATCCTCACCTTTTTGACACACTCCACGACGCAGGAAATAAGCTCCAGCATCGAGGCACTGACGGAACGGGAATCATCCTTTCAGACGGTACCTCATTCCTTGTCCCATCGCCGCATCGTGTCACCGGCCTCGTCTCAAGTTGTTTTGACGCATGGCCCGGAACAAAGCCGGAGGATGTTCACATTGGGCTTCTTCACGTGCGCTATGGTACCAGCGGGAAACGGCAGAGTTTTGAAAATATCCAGCCTTTTATCATTGATTCACCGCGCCACGGGAAGTTCGCCATCGCGCACAATGGAGATTCGCAGGACATAGAGGCGATACGAGATGCCTTCGTAGGGGGAGGCATCGGCTTTGCAAGCACTTCGGATACCGAGGTGCTTGGGCAACTCATCGCACATGCCAAAAACCAGACACTTCCCGAAGCAATCGTATGCGCGCTTGAAAAAGTGAAGAGTGCATTTGCGCTTGTCATTGCGACGCCGTCATCTCTCATAGCGGTGCGCGACCCGTATGGCTACCGCCCACTCTCTCTGGGAAAGTTTAGGGACGGAGGATACATTGTCGCGTCAGAGACTGCCTCGTTTGAGATAGTCGGTGCGGAATACGTGCGCGATATTGATCCTGGGGAGGTGCTCGTAATAGACAAAAACGGTCTTCACGAGGGATGCAACAAGCCATTTCAATTCACTCCGCAAAAGCACGCCCAGTGCGTGTTTGAGCTCATCTACTTTTCTTATCCAACCTCATTGGTTTTCGGATACCGTGCGAGTGTTTTTCGCCATACACTGGGGAAACGGCTCGCAATGGAGGCGGCTCACATCTTAACTGATGGCAATCCCGTGCTCATACCCGTACCGGAGTCGGGGCTTCATTATGCGCAGGGCGTGTCGCATCAGAGTGGAATTCCGCTCACGTTTGCTCTTTCGCGAAGCCGCTATTCACATTCGGGCCGCACATTCATAATTGCCGAAGAAGCGGAACGAGGCAAGAAATTACTGGCGAAGTTCAACATCAACACAGAGTTCGTCAAAGGAAAGGATTGCGTACTCGTGGACGATTCAGTGGTACGGGGCAATACCATGCGTGCGCTCGTTCAGAAGTTCCGCGAGCATGGCGCACGGAAAGTGAGCGTCCTCGTTGGTTCTCCTCCTATCATGCACCCATGCCGCTATGGCATTGACTTCAAGACCTCGCGGGAACTCCTTGCCGCCGAACATCATGCAGATGTCCAAGCAATGTGCGCATTCCTCGGGGCTGATGCCTTGCACTATCTGGCGCTTGAAACACTCTACGAAGAAGTACGTGACCGCGACAATTTCTGTTTTGCCTGTTTCAACGGAGAATATGCACTCTAGACATCCACACCCCCCCTCGCTTTCCACGCGAGGGGTTTTTGCGGTAAAAATCCAGTGGGCTTGACCACAACCCCTTCATTTGATATAACACTTCGCAGATAGTCGGACAGTTTCTTCATTCACGCTATAAAGAACAAGGAGATACGGGATGAAAAATCTTGCGCTTTTTGTCGCAACGGTGGCTGGCTACTTCGGCATCTGGTGGTATTTCGGAGGAGCGCCGGAAGGATTCTCGGGGTATGCGATGCGCCTCGGCATACTCGCACTGCTCTCGGCGCCCTTCAACGTGAAGGGAACCATTTGGACGGTGCTCGGGAATGCGGAGAGCGAGAAAAGCATCTACTCGCTGTTTTCTCTCTACCAAAAAGCGGGACAGCATGCGTTCATGTTCTGCGGCGTCGCGCTCTATCAGGATGCGAGGTGGGATGCGTTCGTGGGCTTCGGCGTCGCGCTCTATCAGGAAGCAGGGCGGGATGCGGTCGTGGGCTTCGGCGTCGCGCTCTATCAGGAAGCAGAGGAGGAGGCGGGCGTGTTCTGTGGCGTCGCGCTCTATCAGGAAGCAGGGAGGGCGCTCGTGTTCTGCGGCGTCGCGTTCTATCAGAGGGCGGGGCAGGATGCGGGCGTGTTCTGCGGCGTCGCGTTCTATCAGAGGGCGGGGCAGGATGCGGGCGTGTTCTGCGGCGTCGCATTCTATCAGAGGGCGGGAGCACAGACCGAAACCCCCTATGGTCTTGCCGTCATCCAAACTGTCGGGCGGGGCATAGGCGCTTCTGCCCAATCCAAAGTGCGGTGTTTCGGGGTATTCGGGGAGTTCTCCGCTTCATGATACCCGTACCTCTTCGCGAAACCACGCCTTTCCTAAAAAAGAAGGGCGTGGTTTTTTCATTACCAAGAAACCGCGTGTGTGCGAGTGCGGTCACAAGCATAGTGGTAGCCCACATTTTTGTTTTACATAACGCTGTGAAAAAAGTGAGCGGAGGCGGAAGAGATCTTAAACCCATCATCTTGAGAACAAGAATGCGGTCTTTTTTGTATACAGAAATTCTATGCTATACTTTAAAAATTGTTACTAATACTCTTCTTATGGAACCCACTACTGAACAAAACAAAAACAACAATAATTTTAATGTCCCTCTTGCGATTATCATTGCCGGCGTGCTCGTCGCAGGTTCAATTATGTATGTCGGATTCGGCGGCAAAGGAGGAGGAGCGAATACCGCGGCGGTTGACACTGCAGGCGACGCACCTAAGGTCACCGTTTCTGCCGATGACCACATTCTCGGGAAACCTGATGCACCCGTCATCCTCGTTGAATTCTCCGACCTTGAATGTCCTTTCTGCAAAACGTTCCACCAGACCATGAAGCAGGTCATGGAAACATACGGAGGCGATGGAAAAGTCGCATGGGTATACAAACACTTCCCGATAGATAGCATTCACCCGAAAGCACGCAAAGAAGCGGCGGCGGCGGAATGCGCCGGAAAACTCGGCGGCCCCACAAAGTTCTGGGAATATACGGATGCGGTGTTTGCCATTACTCCCTCCAACAACGGTCTTGACGCAAACCTCCTGCCAAAGATTGCAGGAGACATCGGTATAGATAAAACCGCGTTCATCTCTTGTCTTGATGCCTCCGCGGAAAATGGTGTTGATGATACCGTCCAAAAAGATTTGGATGAGGGTATCGCCGCAGGAGTGCGGGGAACTCCATTCACCCTCATACTCACAAAAAATGGGGGTATACCTGTCCCGATAAATGGCGCAGAACCATTTGAGATGGTGAAGGAAAAGATTGACGCAGCGCTCGGAAAGTAACGCTCAAAAAACACCGCACTAAAGCGCGGTGTTTTTTTGAGCGCGTTAACGAAGCATATCTCGCAGGGCACAATAGCGGCATTTCTCCCTTGTCTTAAATGATGCTCGCGGAGTACAGCGCGCGTTCCAAAACGCGAGGGTGTATATTTCTTTAGAAACTCTCCTTATTTCCTCCTTGAGCACTTCTACCTCGTCGTCACTGATACAAAATACTTCTTCGCGATAGCGGCCACCCTGGTCTGGCTCTATGAAAGCGATGACTCCTTCTGTCATCGTGTAGGGCTTTTCTCTCGTCTGAAGCGAGAGAAGAAGCTTGTAGAAAACAAGTTGGCGCTTATATCCCCCATCTCCTGTCTGCGTTTTACCCTCTATTTCATTCCTGCTTTTTGGCCTCCCTGTTTTGTAATCGGTGACACGCGCCTCACCGGTGTGAAGAAACTCAACCTTGTCCAACAACCCACGGAGTGGGACGCTAAAACCACCGAGAGAGAACGGCGCTTCCAGTTTCATTTCTGCGCGGGCATCTCCCGTCTCTTCATCTTTGTGGGCATCAAAATAACCGCCAAGAACTTCCTTCCCTTTGTTCACGCAATCAGTAAAATCCTCAAGCGAAAGCGGTTCTTTCTTGAGCGCGGAAAGAAATGCATCAATGAAGACTTTTTTGCCGAAGCGGACGCCTTTTCTTCGCGCATCACCGTACACCTTGAGCGCCGCGTGCACCGCCGTGCCAAATGAGGCATGCTTTCCTGCCACGCGCGGTATACGGAGGAGATTATTGTAAAAATAGTTCCACGGGCACGTAAGGTAATTGTTTAGGGCCGTTACCGAAAGTCCTTGCTCTAGAAAAAGCGTGTTCAGAAATGCTTTGTCCTTGAGGGACGAGGGTGTGCCAGAAGGGGGCATGAAAAAAAACTGGGGTGCGAGACGTTCCTCAAAATCCTTCGTGGGCAGCTCTCTCCGGTACGTTTCGTCAATCTCTCCTACAAACTGGGCTGGCAAGCGCTCTTTCCCATCTGCGCTTTCTTTTGCGTAGGACGCAAAGACTTCTTTCCGCGCCCGAGTAAGCGCGACGTAAAAAAGCCGCCGTTCGTCATCATTTTTGTCAACCTCCATGGAGCCAGAGAAAGCGGTAGGAGACGCATCCTTCATCCGGAGTGTGTATGCCGATGCCGGTGTAAAATACCGCACCTCCCGCTTATTTCCCCATTTCCCGTCATGGGCATCTATGAGGTAGACAAAGTCAAACTCAAGCCCTTTCGCCTTGTGGGCAGTCATGAGGCGCACTTTTCCCGGTCGCCCCGCAGTTGCCGGGTGCGAGACGAGTGAAAGGTTGTGCTCCTCAAGCGTGTCAAAATACGCAACCACTTCTTTAAGCAAAGAAGCTCTTCCGTTCTTCCTATCCGGAGAGATAATCGTTTTTACCCAGTCAAACACCGTGGTGAGCGCGTCCAACCGATCCATGGGTTCCGAACCAGACAAGAGCGAGGCAAGAAACCCCGATTCATCCACGAGCGTCTCAAAAAAGGAGAGCGGAGAGGTATTTTCGCCAGATGTCTTCCATCTATCAAGTTGCGTCGCAAGTAAAAGAAGGCGCGCACTGTCTTCTACCCCTGCCGCGCGAAGATGCGTTTTGCTTTCAATTGTCTCGTAGAGGCTCAGGCGCTTGCCTCCTGCATAGCGGAGCACCTTATACACATCACTATTCTTTTGCTTCAAAAAATCAAGGTGGAGAACTCCTAAAAGCCGCCCATCATCGCCGTAGTGACACACCGCGCGAACGAGAAGAAAGAGTTTCCGAATAAGCGGGTCGTGGAGAACATTCTGCTCCGACTCTATGGCAAACGGCACACCCGATTTTAAAAAGACTGGCCCCACGGAGTGCGCATCTTTATTGTCTCGGTAAAGTACCGCGATTTCTTCCGCAGGAACTCCCGCGGCAATTTTCTTTTTTATATCTTGAGCGATATAGGCATACTGGAACTCGGGACGAGAAAAAACGGCAGAGAGAGGCGGCGAGGCGGTCTTTTTTTCTTGCGAAAGAAGCCTCACACGAATGCTCGCCTGCTCGCCTCCCTTCGCAATCACTGCATGCGCCGCGTCAAGAATCGGCTGGGTAGAGCGGTAATTTTCTTTGAGCGCAATCTTCACGGCCTTGGGGTAGAGGCGCATAAAATTGCTAAAGTTTTGCAGTGACGCCCCCTGGAAACGGTAAATCGCCTGCTTCTCATCGCCGACGATAAAGAGGTTCGGGTTCTCGTGGTACGAGGCAAGGAGCTCAAGCATCCGGTTCTGCGATTGGTTCGCATCCTGGTGCTCGTCGGCAAGAATATACTGATGCTCCTCCTGAAGAGAAAGAAGAAGGTCTGCGTTTTTTTCAAGTGCGCGAACTGCATGAAGCACCATGTCGTCGTAGTCGTACCGGCGGCGCGAAAGGAGCGCCGCCTCATACTTTTCATACACATCGGCGAGTTCCAGATCGCGCTCTAGGAGCTTTGCGGCAAGCGCATACTTCCCTTTTATTTTCCCTTTGTGCGCTCCGTGTTCATGAGAGAGGTCGGGGGTACGCTTCCACTCCCGTATGCGCTCTCGCGCGAGCTTTTTCATGCGCGCGGGAGTGACGTACTCGCGCTTCAGGTCGCTCACAGCGCCGAGTATCTTCGTGACATAAAAGAATGGGTCGCCAAAAGGACGCAGGTGTTCACCCTTGTGCTTCTGTATAATTTCTTTAACGAGGTCTATTTTTTCTACCTCGTGAATGTGCGTTGCACCGATGATCTCTGGAAACTCATCGGGATAGCCCTGTATGAGACCGTTGGCGAACCCATGGAAGGTATGAATCCGCACACGGTACCCCACCTCCCCCGCAATTTCCACAAGCCGCCTGCGCATAGAAAAGACACCGGATTCAGTGAAAGTAAGAGCGAGAATATTTTCCGGCGCGGTGTCGGTGAGTCGGAGAATGTTTGCGATACGGAGTGTCAAAATCTGCGTCTTCCCCGTCCCGGGCCCGGCGATGACCATGACTGGCCCTTCTATGGAATCAACCGCTTTTTTCTGCGCAGGATTGAGCTTTTTATAAGAAGATAAAAATGACGAGGAGATCATAATGGGGGTCATTGACTCATCACTGCGCGTTCTTTATGCTCTCTCTAGATAGATTCAACAAAAACGATACCACACTCAAGACCGCACGACTGCCTAGGCAGTCGTGCGGTTTTCTTTTGAGAGGAACTAGTAGTTTTCCAGACGCTTCGCCTTATCATGCTGGCGGATTTTTTCGTGTGCTTTCGCTTCAATCTGTCGTATACGCTCGCGGGTAACGCCAAACTCTTGGCCCACTTCTTCAAGGGTGTGCATCACTCCGTCCTTCAGGCCGTGCCGCATCTCAAGAATCTTCTGCTCTTTGGGAGTAAGCTCCGAGAGTATGTCATTGATTTGTTCCTGGAGAATACGGTGTGATGCTTCCTGCGATGGAGACGGGATATCCTCATCGGGAATGAAGTCGCCGAGCGTTGATTTCTCATTATCATCGCCCACCGGGTTTTCAAGCGAGGTTGTCTCTTGGTCAATCGTTTGAATGGTGTAAATCTTCTCCACATCAAGTCCCATTTCCGCTGCGATTTCCTCCGGAAGAGGGTCTCTGCCGAGGTCTTGTGAGAGTCGCCGTACCGCTTGCTTATACTTCGCAATCGTTTCCACCATGTGTACGGGGATGCGGATGGTGCGTGACTGGTCTGCAAGTGCGCGGGTGATAGCCTGCCGTATCCACCATGTCGCGTAGGTAGAAAACTTGTATCCCTTTGTCCAGTCAAACTTCTCTATAGCCCTGAAAAGCCCTAGGTTCCCCTCTTGGATGAGGTCTAAAAGCGTGAGGTCCTGACTCCGATTCACATACCGTTTCGCGATAGAGACGACAAGCCGTAAGTTCGCCTTCGCGAGGAGGTTCTTCGCTTCCTCATCCCCCGCCTGAATACGCTTCGCGAGTGTCTTTTCTTCGGCACCCGTCAAGAGCGGCGATTTGCCAATCTCTTTCAAGTACATCTGTATGGAATCAAACGAATGGCTTCCCTCTCCGTAGGACCCTTTCTCGTCGGGCACATCTGCTTCGGGAGCATCCAAAAATGAGCCACTCTGAACAACCTCTATACCCTCTTTGTTGAGACGGTCATAGAATGAATCAAGAAACGCCACATCGTCCTCTATCGTCGGGAACTCTTTTAAAATCTCGTCCTGGGTCACAAACTTCCGTTCTTTGCCTTTCTCCAAGAGTTTTGCGACCTTCGCTTCTCGTACGCGCTCTTCTTCTTTTCGCAGGCGAGGAGGTTTCCGCCCCGTCCCCAAAAGCGCATCCTTTTTTACTGCACCCTTGGCGAGAGTTGCAGGGGGGGCTGTTTTCTTCTTTTTTGCACTATCCGCTTTTTTCCCTTGAAGAGACCGGGGCTTTGTCGCTTTGCGAACGACAGGAATTTTCTTTGCTCTTTTTTTCGCCCGTGAGGGGCTTCTCGTCTTGCTCCTTCGCGCCGCAAGACGCACCCCTTGTTTTGGTGTGCGTGCTCCTTTCCTTTTTTTAGAAACGTGGGTGTTCTTTTTTTTCATACGTGAATCATCGGACAGACATCGCTCTGTTCAGAGGAAAGCGGATTTCGTGAGCGTGCGTATCTCCTCGGATATTTCCCGCGCCTGCGTTTCGTCTCCAGCTTTTTCGGCACGCGCCAGATCCATGGTCCTTTGCGTAAGTTTCGTCCGTACCACGGTTTTTTTAAGATTCTCCAATAGTTCTTTTATATCATGTTCAAGAGATGTATGCGCGCCTTCTGTGCGGAGCGCATCAAAAACCAATCGCTCTCGGACGCTTGCGGGCAGCGCCTCTGCATACTCCCGTGGAGACATGCCGATCAGATTTTCAAATTCTTTTTCTGCATTTTTTAAAAATAAAGTGGTGGGGGTATCATCATTTTTCCGTGCGTTCTGCAAAAGAATCCCTGTGATTTTCTGCGCGATAACGTCTTTCCGCGCGCGGGGAGGAGGAATCGTTGCTTTCTTTTCTTCCGCGACACGCGCAGTGGAAACGTTGGGGATTCTCCGGAGCTCCTCCCAAAGCACCTCCTCTCCCACACCTATCCGCCGAGATGTTTCTGTAATAAAGTGCGCTTGTTCTATCCTATTTTTTATATGCGCGATAATCGGCAGGACTTTCTTCCCTGCTTCAATCTTCAGTCTCCGCGGGTCAGTAATCTTTTCTTCACATACCGTGAGAAAGAAATCCACGGCATGCTTAGACCGTTCTATCCTTTTTATCAGTTCCTGCGGCGCTGATACGCCAAGCTCCGCTGGGTCACTTCCTCCGGGGAGATGCGCGAGAGACACATCCATGCCTTCCGTAAGGGCGATCTTCAATGCCCGCTCTGTCGCGGCAATGCCCGCCGCATCGGCATCAAACGCGAATACCACCTTTTCCGTAAACCGGCGTATATAGTGCACATGTTCTACGGTGAGTGCCGTTCCTGAAGTGGCAACCGTATTCCTGATTCCCACTTGATGCGCCACCACCGCGTCCATCTGCCCTTCTACGACAACACACGCGCCCTTTTCCCGTATGTACTGCTTTGCCTTGTCAAAACCATAGAGAGCGCGTGATTTGTCGTAAAGCTTCGTTTCAGGACTATTGATATATTTCGCCTCATGCCTGCCCGCCGAAGCCATGGCGGAGGAGGGCTTGCCCGCCGAAGCCATGGCGGAGGAGGGCCTATCTGCCGGAGCGGCTTTTCTTGCAGGGTCCGCCCCTGGAGAAAGGTCCGCCTCAGGCTGAAAAAACCGCCCGGAGAATGCAACAACTCGCCCCGTACTGTCGGCAATAGGAAACATAACCCTTCCCCGAAAACGATCATAATACCTCCCCGAATCCGCGCGGATGACAAGACCTGCCTTCACCAGCATCTCCGGAGAGACTTTTTTCTCTGAAAAAAAAGAAAAAAGCGTCTGCCATGACGAAGGCGCGTACCCCAACCTCCACATGCGTATACTTTCCTCGGAGAGGCCTCGTTTTTTAAGATACTCCCGTGCGGAAGGCGATGCGAGCAATGTCCGCGCGTAAAACGCGGCGGCTTCATCCAGTATGCCGAAGAGATATTCCCGCTCGTCACGAAGGCGGGGATCGGTCCGCTCCAGCTCAACTCCTGCCTTCACCGCAAGAAGTTTGAGGGCGCCGTAAAAATCAACTCCTTCAAATTCTTTCGTGAATTCAAAGATGTCACCTCCCTTGCTACACCCAAAACAATGGAACGTACCTCGCTCCGGTGACACAAAGAAAGAAGGCGTGCGCTCATTGTGGAAAGGACAGCGCGCTCTGAAATTTTTCCCCGCTCTTTCCAGAGTGATATAGGCACCAATTACATCCGCTATATTCAACCTATCCTTAATCTGTTCAACAGAGGAAGACATAGCAAAATTTATGATTTAGGATTTAAGATTTATGATTGAGGAACAAAACCACAATTTGAAGTTCCTTAATCTTTTTTTAAATCTTACATTGTATATTTTAAATCTTAAATTCTTTTACTCCTCCCCTCCTCCAAGCATCTCTCCACCCCCCAAAACCTCCTCTGCCCGTGCTACCACTACTCCTTTTTTAAACCCGGTCCCCACCGGAATAAGGCGTCCGACGATAACGTTTTCCTTGAGTCCCTTCAAGGTATCTTTTGCTCCACGCAATGCTGCTTGGATGAGGATGCGAGTCGTATTCTGGAATGAAGCCGCGGATAAGAAGCTCCCTGCCGAGAGGGCAACGCTTGAAATGCCGAGTACGAGCGGGTCCGCTTTGATGAGCTCTTTGCCTTCTTTGGTGAGGCGAATGTTCTCCTCCATGAAATGAGCACGTTCTATCATGTCACCTGCCGCGAAACGACTGCCACCCGGGTTTTTAATTTTGAGACGGGAAAACATCTGCCGCACAATTATTTCCACGTGCTTGTGAGACACGGATGCTCCTTGAAGCGCGTAGATACGGACGATTTCGTCAATCACGTAATCCTCTGTGCGCTCTTTCCCTGCTACCTTAAAGAGTTCAAGGAGATCGGTGGAACCATCAGAGAGCTGTTGTCCTTTTTCCACTTTGTCTCCTACCTTCACCACAGGAGTTCTTCCAAACGGCACCGCGTATTCGGTCGCTTCTTTTGTCTTACTCCCGACATCCGGCAAAATGACAATCGTGTGTTCCGAGTTTTGTTTCTTCATATCAAGCACGATGCCGTCCGTACGCGCGATGACCGCGGGTGCCTTGGGAGTCCGGCGCTCAAACACTTCTTCTACTCGAGGAAGACCCATAGTGATGTTTTCCCCTGCAACTCCGCCCATGTGGAACGTTCTCATGGTAAGCTGTGTCCCCGGCTCACCGATTGCCTGTGCCGCGATAATACCGACTGCCTCTCCAAGCTCAACAAGTTTATTGCGCCCGAGATCAAGCCCATAGCAGGCACGGCACAATCCGCGAATCGTTTTACACGAAAGCACCGAGCGAACGAACACCTCTTCCACGGTACTCTCTTCAAGAAGTTCTATATCCTTTTTCTTAAGTATCGCGCCTTTTTTGAAGAGCGTTTTTCCAGACTCATCTTTTGCGTCCTTTGCGAGGGCACGTCCAAACGCGCGTTTCAGGAATGACGCCTCAACGCCTCCTGCGTCCTTTCCGTCATGCACGCGTACGGAGAGACCGGCAGTCTCTCCGCAATCGTCTTCAAGAATGGTGCAATCCTGGGCAACATCAACAAGACGGCGAGTAAGATACCCTGCTTTTGCCGTCTGGAGCGCTGTCGCCGCAAGTCCGTACCGTGCGCCGTGTGTGGTCACGAAATATTCCACTGGTGTAAGTCCTTCCTTGTATGAAGAGATCACAGGGAAAGAAAGCACGCGTCCTACGGTGTTTGTAATAAGCCCTTTCATTCCTGCCATTTGAGAAATGGAACCTACCTGACCTCGGGCACCCGACTTCAACATGTCATATACCGGGCCGTTTGGGTCAAGAGTATCGGGCATCAATTTTTCAATCTCCGCCCTCACGTCCTGCCATATCTCTATCGTTTTCCGATATCGTTCGTCTTCGGAAAGAAGCCCCTCGTCATACGAACGTGATATTTCGTCTGCACTCTGGAGCGCCTTGTCTACAATTTCTTTTTTCTCTTTCGGCACTTCTATGTCATCAAGCCCCCAGGTAATACCGGACTTTGTCGCGTATTTAAAACCAAATTCCTTGATGCGGTCCATGAGGTGCGCCGTCGTACGGAGGTCTGTCGTCTCAATCATCGTGTTCACGATATCTTGAAGCACTTTCCTATCAACCTCCTTGTTCACATATGGGTAGTGTGAAGGGAGCACGCTGTTAAAAAGCAGGCGGCCAACCGTCGTGGTGAAAAGTTTCCCCTCAAACGCCTTGTATTTTTCCGTGTCAGTGCTCAACACCTCTATCTGTGCGCGCAATCCCACCTCACCGAAATCATATGCAGTGATTGCCACATTGGGACTCGGGAAAATCTTACCCTCTCCTTTCTCTCCCGATATAATTTTCGTTACCCAAAAACATCCAAGAAGAATGTCCAACATTTTTGCGGATACTGTCGGATCGCCGCTTCCCGGCTTCAGAATGTTTTTATCCGCCGCCATTATCTCCCGCGCTTCTTCCTGCGCTTTTTCCGAGAGCGGTACGTGCACCGCGACTTGGTCACCGTCAAAGTCCGCGTTGAATGCAGGGCAGACAAGCGGATGGAACTCTATCGCGTTTCCTTCTATAAGCACCGGCTTAAACGCCTGGATACCCAGGCGGTGAAGGGTTGGCGCGCGGTTCAAAAGCACATACTTGTTTTTGATGACCTCCTCAAGAATCGCCCATACCTCGGGCGCCCCCTCCTCTATGAGGCGGTTGGCACCGCGGATGTTAAACGCGAGTTCTCGTAGAAGAATCTTAGAGATGACAAAAGGACGGAAGAGCTCAAGCGCCATGTGCTTCGGGAGACCGCACTGGTCAAGCGAAAGATTCGGGCCGACGACAATCACGGAGCGTCCGGAATAGTCAACGCGCTTTCCCAGAAGGTTTTGGCGGAAAAGACCCTGCTTCCCTTTTAGGTTTTCGGCAAGCGATTTGAGTTCTCTGCGTCCCGCACCGGCACCCATTGCCTGTGTGGAGCCACGACGCATCGCATTGTCTATAAGCGAGTCAACCGCCTCCTGCAGGATTCTTTTTTCATTTCTTAAAATAACTTCAGGGGCTTTTACCTCCAAAAGTTTTCTCAAACGGTTGTTGCGGTTAATAACCCGTCGGTACAGGTCGTTAATGTCTGACGTCGCATGCCGCCCGCCGTCAAGCGCAATCATGGGCCGCAGTGCCGGTGGCATCACGGGGATGGTGGTGAGGAACATCCATTCGGGACGTACCCCTGCACGGCGCATCTGTCGTACGAGCCCTACGCGCTTGTTCAATTTTGCCCGGAGAACTGCGGGGGCATCCTCGCGCGCCGCCTCAATCTCTTTCTCAAGCTTCTCCATGTCTATTCGCGAAAAGAGCTTATAGATTGCCTCCGCACCAATCTCCGCAGAAAACACCGAGCCGTAACGAAGTGAGTAACGATAGTATTTTACTTCATCCAAAACGACACCGGAACGAATCTGTTCCAATTCATCCAGTGTTGCGTCAAAAAGACCCTTGAGCCGCGCAAGCTCTTCTTTGTTCGTCGTTGTCTTTATCTTCGCCTTGTACTCGCTCATGAGTTCTTTGCGGATGCGGGCGCGCTCTTCTTCGTGCACTTCTACGATAATGTAACCGGCGAAGTAGATAACTTTTGCGATATCAGCAAGCGGAAGATCAAGAAGGAGCCCTACGCGAGAAGGGATACCGCGCACAAACCAAATGTGTGCCACGGGCGCCGCGAGTTCAATGTGGCCCATGCGCTCATGACGAACAATCGCGCGGGTTACTTCAACTCCGCACTTTTCACAGATGATGTTCTTGTACCGGATTCTGCGGTATTTTCCGCAATAACATTCGTAATCCTTTGTCGGTCCGAATACGCGCTCGTCAAAGAGCCCGCCCCGCTCGGCGCGCCCAGTGCGGTAGTTTATCGTTTCTGCTTTCGTAATCTCGCCGAAAGACCACTCGCGGATATCCTCGGGGGATGCAAGCCGTAAAACGACTGTATTGAAATCTCGTGTATCCGGAACTTTTGCCATATATCGGTTTTACGTTATAAGCTCTAATCTCATACTCGTACGGCTTACTGCTTTATTGGCGCGATTCTTTTATGAGTTCCACATTAAGCGCGAGCGACCGTAGGTTGTTCAAAAGCACCTTGAATGATTCGGGTGTGTTCGGCGATTTTATGTCTTCTCCCTTTATAATGGAGTCAAACGCCGCGGCACGGCCCATGATGTCGTCTGATTTCACCGTCATCATTTCACGCAGAATATGCGCGGCACCGTACCCTTCAAGAGCCCAGACCTCCATTTCTCCGAACCGCTGTCCTCCGCCCTGTGCCTTGCCTCCAAGCGGCTGTTGGTGGATGAGAGAATAGGGGCCAATGGAGCGCATGTGAATCTTGTCTTCAACCATGTGGTGAAGCTTCATAATGTACATGAACCCGACCGCAACATCCTGTGTGAATGCCTCTCCGGTGCGTCCGTCAAAAAGCTTCATCTTGCCGTTTCTGTTGTATCCAGCTTTTTCCAATTCATCGCGGATCTCGGCAACGGTAGCGCCAAGAAACGACGGAGAAATCGCCTGATAGTCAAGCGTGCGCGCCGCAAGACCCAAATGGAGCTCCAAAATCTGTCCGAGGTTCATACGAGAAGGAACACCGAGCGGGGTGAGCACGACATCAACGGGCGTCCCGTTAGGAAGATACGGCATGTCTTCCGCTGGCAAAATCTTTGAGATGACACCTTTGTTGCCGTGACGTCCTGCGAGTTTGTCGCCAACGGAAATGTTCCTAAGCTCCGCAACCTCAATGTGTACTCGCTTGATGATTCCCGGTTCAAGATTGTCTCCCTTCTCGCGCGAGAACACGCGGACACCGATGACACGGCCTTTCTTCCCGTGTTCCATTCTCCGCGAAGTGTCTTTTACATCACGAGCCTTCTCGCCGAAAATGGAACGGAGAAGCCGCTCCTCGGGGGTGAGTTCTGATTCGCCTTTTGGAGTAATCTTGCCAACGAGAATGTCGTTTTGCCCCACTTCCGCGCCCACGCGCACGATACCCTCTTCATCCAAATCCTTGAGCTTCATCTCTCCGACGTTTGGAATGTCAGGCGTGGTGACCTCAGGGCCAAGTTTCGTGTCGCGCACGTTCACCTCAAATTCCTCAATGTGTATTGAGGTAAATACTTTATCGCGCACCAAACGGTCAGAGATGATGATGGCATCTTCGTAGTTTGCCCCACCCCATGAAAGAAACGCAACCGCAACGTTCTGTCCGAGCGCGAGCTCACCGTCGACAGTAGAGGAGGTATCGGCGAGCACTGTCTTTTTCTTTACTTTATCCCCGAGAGACACAACAGGGCGCTGATGAAACACGGTGAAGTCATTTGTTCGTGAAAAATTCGCGAGGTGATATTCCTTTATCTTTCCCTTTGAGTTCTTAACTGCGATCTGCCGCGCATCGGCGCGCACCACCTCCCCTTCTTCCGTAGAGACCATGAGGCGTCCCGAATCAACACCTACCGTCCTCTCAATACCTGTCGCGACAAGAGGCGCGTCAGGCACAAGACACGGCACCGCTTGTTTCTGCATGTTGGAACCCATGAGCGCGCGGTTTGCGTCATCGTGCTCAAGGAAAGGAATGAGCGAGGTCGCGGCAGAAAATGGCTGGTTTGCGGCAACGTCTATGAAATCCACCTCGTGCTTGCTCACGAGCCGCACTTCACCCGCTTTGTCTTTTGCGCGTGCTTCCACAAAGTCCTTGCTGATTTCTCCCGAGTCGCTGTCGTACGGAGTTGCCGCGTGTGCAATGTTGTATCCCTCTTCTTCAAGCGCGTTCAGATATTTTACTTCTTTAGTAACTTTCCCCTCTTTTACGCGTGCATACGGCGTCTCAATGATGCCGAACTCATTCACGATGGCGTAGAGCGACAAACGGAGAATAAGACCGATGTTCTGTCCTTCAGGGGTCTGGATAGGGCATACCCGACCGTAGTGAGAAGGATGCACATCGCGAACCTCAAAACCTGCTCGTTCGCGGGTAAGTCCGCCGGGACCAAGCGCAGAGAGCGTGCGAAGCTGTTCCAGCTCATCCAAAATATTCTTTTGGTTCATGTGCTGGGAGAGAGAGTTCGTGTTGAAAAATTCTTTGATTGAAGTCTGGAGCGGACGCGGGTTCAGGAGCTGTACCGGAAGTGTCGTATCGGTGCTTACGGTGGACATTTTGTTCTGGATATTGCGCTTCATGCGCGTCATGCCCACGCGGAGCCGCTGTTGGAGCATTTCTCCGACAAACCGCACGCGCCGAATACCCAAATGGTCTATGTCGTCGGCGCTCGCGTCCGGCGTGTTGTTGAGCATGATGACATGCGATACCACATCGGCAATATCCTCAAGCGAAAGTGTCCGCAACTCGGAATTCTTCTTGAAAAGTTTATTGAAACGATACCGTCCCACAACGGAGAGATCGTACTTCTCCGCAGTAAACAAAGAGTCAATAAACTCCTTTGCATTCTCTGCGGTCGCAAGCGTTCCGTCGCGAAGTCGGCGATACACATCCACATATGACTCCTCGGTGGTCTGTGCGGTGTCCTTCTCAAACGAAAGCTTTAGGCTCGCCTCCGCATGTGGATTGCCGCTAAAAAGCGAGAGGATCTCCTTGTCGCTCTTTCCGTGTCCGAAAATACGAAGCAAAGAAGAAACAGGGAACTTTCTCTTTTTATCTATATGCACCGTGACAGACCCGTCTCCCTCTGATTCAATCTCTATCCATGCGCCGCGTGAAGGGATGATTTTCGCGCCGAAACATTTCTTCTCCTTGAGCATCTCTTCAGTGAAAGAAACGCCGAATGAGCGGGTGAGTTGGGAGACGATGACTCGTTCGTGGCCGTTTATAATAAACGTACCGTGGAGGGTCTGGAGCGGGAGGTCGGCAAGAAAAATTTCCTGCTCTTTCTCCGTATGCAAAATCTTGTTCTTCAGCTTCGCAGTTACACGAAAGGGCGCCTCGTACGTAAGGCGATGGTCTTTGGCATAAAACTCATCAATCTTTGACTCTCCGATTTCAAAATTCTTGAATGACAGTTCAAACTTTTTACCGGAGTAATCTTCTATTGGGGAAATTTCGTCAAAGAGAGTTTTGAGTCCTTCTTCCGCGAGGAGCCACTTATAAGAAGTCACCTGTGTCTCCACGAGGTTAGGAAGCTCAATAAATGGCTTCTTATAGCGGGAAAAATATTTTTTCTGCATGAGGGGGCGGAGGGTTCCTTGCAAGCGGTACCACGAGGATACGCTTAGCGAACTACTAAAAAAGCCTTTTCCGTAGGGAGGGATAAAGGTCTTTTCGTAATAATAGTCGTGTTATTTTGCTCGCATGAAGTCGCACGCCCGACCTCCCGCAACAGGCGTGGAGACGGGGACAACGCACGGTGCCTATGGGGATTAACCAAAAGGCAGAAAAGTGCTTGAATTACCAAGGCAACTCAAGGAAGAAGAGGAGTCCATCCGCTACTCAATCATACCAGAGAACGGTTAATGAGGTTATTCTACTGTACCCAAAAAATATGTCAAGTTGACAATAAGAGAGTTTTCATTATAAACACTACTTACGATTTTGTCAATATCTTGCGGTAAAAAGTGCTCCCGCTACGAAGCCGCGCCATTCTTTCTCAGTGCGCGCCACTCCTCTATTTTCTTGTGGTCGCCGGAAAGGAGTACTTCGGGGACGCGGTATTTCTTTTTTTTGTAGGTAAATGACTCTGGGCGGGTATAGGTTTCCGGAGACGCGATGCGAGTTTCTTCAAGTGACTCCAGCTTGCCGAGTACACCCGGTATGTGCCGTGCCACTGCGTCTATGAAAACCATGGCGGGCAGTTCGCCGCCCGAAAGAACGTAGGGGCCGATTGAGATTTTCTTCACCTCTATTCCCCTATCACGAAGTACGTCTACGACACGCTCGTCCACTCCTTCGTAGCGTCCGCAGACGAGAACAATGTCTTTACCCGCGCGCGCAAAATCGCGCGCGGTTTCTTTCTCAAACAGTTTTCCGGTTGGCGTAAACATGACCACGGTCGCATTCTTTTTTCCCGCCTCATTGGCGAGTCGCCGACGAGGCGACTTTTTTCCGATTGCCTTGTCCACCGCTTTCAAAACCGGCTCTGCTTTCATCACCATCCCCGGCCCGCCGCCGTATGCCTTGTCGTCCGTGACGCGATGCGTATCTGTCGTAAAGTCACGCGGGTTCAAGAAAGACACCGCGATTTTTTTCGCTTCCTGCGCGCGACCGATTATGGATTCCCCGAGATAGGAAAAACTCTCGGGGAAAAGCGTGATGACGTGAAAGCGTAACATGAGTTTTAGGGTATAGGGTTAGGGTATAGATGAAAGTGGAACGACTCGTTGCTCTATGACGGTTTTGACATATTGCGCCTCTGTCGAGGGCTATTGACACACCACAAATAAGACGCTAACTTTACAAAAGAACACCGTAACGATTACTAACGAAAGGATGGCGAAATGTTTCTAAAAATCCCCGTGCTTGTATGGGTCGGGCTTCTCGTCGGCATAGTTGTCGTCGCAACTGAACTTTTGTTTTCTATACCATCTGTCGTAACGTTTGCTGTTCTTTTTGTCATATTCTGGATATTTCTATATAGTACCGAGTACAAACTGCCGTTTGGTAATTTTCTGGCCATCTCGGCACTTTTGTGGCTCGGTTATGCTATTGTCTTTTTTCTCTTCAAAGCCACAGTTTTTCTCTTCCATCTCTTCTAAACTACAAAAACAAACAATGATTCTTCCCGACACAACAACTATGTCGGGTTTTTTTCCTGCAATAATTTCTCCTGCTAAATGACGACGAAATTTCATTGATTTATTTTTCATACCTTCTCCTCCACGACATTCCAACATTCTACAGAATGTTGGAATGTCGTAACCTCTTCATGCTATCTTTTATTTTTCCTCGCTATACTATTCTAGTATTTTGCAAAATACTAGAATAGTATTTCCTATAACTTTTGTATTTCTCCGATAAATCACATTCTCACATTCTTGAGAATGTGATTTTTCATGGCACTTTTTATACTTCCCTTCCCCTACATATAATATACAACATACAAAACAGCGAACCCCTCGCCCACATCCCGCAAAGCGCGAGGTGCGAATAAGGGGTTCGCTCTTTTTCGTGAAATTTCGTGTTTATATTCGTGCCTATTCGTGTTTTCCTAGAGCTTGAATTCTTCGTCAACCATCGGAACCGCCGCCATGCTTCTCTTGCCGCCGACCGGCTCGTTAATCTTCAGGTTCACGCGTGCGTGGTTTCTAAGTCCCACAACACGGAGAAGTGTCCGTATTGCTTTCGCGGTGTTTCCCCCTTGTCCGATGACGGTACCCATGTCGGACGCATCTACATCAAGTGTCAAGAGGACGCCCATCTCATCAACAACACGATTTAC
>Ga0209541_10005541_pt1 | contig 21969 bp, 20 predicted proteins | sample RifCSPlowO2_01_FD_184027 | JGI IMG/M metagenome (GOLD analysis project Ga0209541, IMG submission 184027) | Groundwater microbial communities from Rifle, Colorado - Rifle CSP2_plank lowO2_0.1 (SPAdes) (version 2) | ecosystem: Environmental > Aquatic > Deep subsurface > Groundwater | place...
CAATCTCCTCGCCATTTTTTGCAGACAAAAAAATCGAACCAGGTTTCTCCTCTAACGAAATTAAATCTCCTTTCTTCAATTTATTCTGCTTCACCCAGGTCTTCGGCAACGACACCACATAACTATTCTTTCCAAATGATATTAATTTTCGATATTCCATTATATTCCCCCCATAAATTTAAATTTAACTTCTATCACTCTTTCAAACCAGTTGATTATATTAGCCACATAAACATATACTAACTATATAGTATTAGGACAAAGTATATATATTTAAATGTTTTGCAACTAAATACGTACAAGATATAGCGCTCTTGGATATCTTGTATGTTAAATCGGGGGGTGGGACATATGCAAACAACTAGAAAAGAGACTATACTACAAAAAGTAGAGATAGAACAACCAACGTACGAAGACCATTTCTACGCCAGATACGTACGCGAAAAACTACTTGAAGAAGATGAACTAAGTTATGAAGAAGAAGCATTCATGAAAGGATATGAAGAAGAAGACCTCAGTAGTGAATATACCTCATTTGATCGACCCGAGGGTATCATATAAAATGAGTGTAAAACAACTGCTTGGCCTTGAACAATGTCCAATTAGTGAAGAAGACATTTTAGAACAAATCGAAGAAAGCCGACGCCGTATGCGTTCAGACCTAGAATTTAAAACCCCTTCAGGATCAATTCACCTGCATCTTTCATCTATTAATCCCCGGGGCATGACCTACGGCTATTGGGACTACTTCAGTAAACGATAACAACAAATGAAACAAAGAGAAGAGAGAAAAGAGAATTATTTATACACCTCTTCACAGTATAGACAGTTCTGTGTTATTTGTCATATATCTTACAGAATTATCTATAAATAGAAAACTCTTTAAACCCTCTTTCTTTTCTTATATTCTATATGAATTTCCTTAAAAATAACATCAAAGAGACAGCCCAAACAATAACTAAACATAAAAAATTCTTCATTCTCTTACTCCTCCTCCAAATTTTTGTTTTCACTCTTTTTGCTATTGTAACATTCAACTACGCAATCAAAATAATTTCCAATCTTGAAACACTCACAAACCCAACACTGCACCAAGACCTCAACACAAATAGTGAACAACAACTCCAGAACGCTCTTCACCTCACAACCCAATTTACCCAAATTATCGACAACCTCATCTCGATGAGTATAACCCTCACGCTAATATATCTGCTCGGCAACGGCCTGTTATGGTCGTTATCTCACGAACTCATAACCCAAAATAACAACAAAATTCAATGGAAAACATTTTTAAAAAATCTAAGTCAACAATGGCTCAAATTCATCACCACAACTCTTCTAATCTTCACCCCCTTCGTAATCCTTGCCTATTATATCCTCACCTACAACATCAATCACGCAATCGCGCCAGAAACCTTCGCAACCATCTTAAAATCCCTCATCACAATTAAAATCATCCTCTACCTCTTTTTTCTCCTCTGCTGCGCCCATCTCTTTGAGCAATCTTGGAAAAAATATCTCCAACAGATCATCACCTCATTCAAAAAAATCCATTATATTCTTCTCACAACAGCCATAAACCTCCTCCTCCTCACAAGTACCATCTACGTAATCTACCTCACAATAACTATTCCCCAACTCGAAACCCTTTCCATCATCCTCACCTTCCTCTTCATCATTCTTCTCACATTTACTCGCCTATTTTGGATTGTATCACTCAAAAACATAACCATAACCCTGCCAAACCAAAAACCCTAACTCCACAAACACAAAAACATAACTTCTCACACATGAACAAACCACCAACAAAAATCATCATCGATACCAACGCCCTTCTCGCCATAGTAGAATACAACATCGACCTCCTCTCCGAATTACAACGTGTTCTCGATATTCCCTATAAAATCTACATCCTCACCGCAACAGTAGACGAACTCCAAACATTAAAACAAACAGAAACATTAAAAATAAAACGTCGCATCCTCCTGCTCGAATCCCTTATCCCAAAACTTCACATCGACACTCTTCCCGACCAAGGCTACGTCGATGAAATCTTAATCAACTATTCTTTGCAGCATAACCTCATTCTCACCCAAGACCAAGCATTAAAACAAAAATTGAAAAAACCATATTTAACTATACGACAAAAAAATAGATTAATCCTAGTGCAATAAACCAACCACATTTCACTCAAAAAATATTTAAAAACTATTTCTCCCCTTACTACTTCTTCTCATGCTTAACCGATATATGATGTTTAAATAACAAATCTTTCAACTCATCTAAATCTTTTTGTATATTTTGAATCTCTTTCTCCGCTTTTCGATTCACCTGATAATCATAATGCGCATAAATCCTATCCCGCTCTGCCTGCCTATTCTGCGCCATTAAAATGATCGGCGCCTGAATCGCCGCAAGCATTGATAGTATTAAATTTAACAAAATAAAAGGATACGGATCATACCCTCGAACTAATATAATCGCATTCAAAATCATCCACCCAAATAAAAAAACAAAGAAAAAAACAATAAACGTCCAACTCCCACCAAAACTCGCAATCACATCCGCCGCCCTCTGCCCAAGCGTTAATTTCGCTCTAAACACCGGATGTTTAGGATGCTTATGAATCAAAGCTTTAGAATTAGTACGTTTAAGATTAATACTAACACCTCTTTTCACCATTCATCTAAGAACATTTTTTCTCTTTATAATACTTATCCTTATTTCTTACTTACTTTAAAAGAACAACAGCATTTCTCATCTCATTAATCTTTCATTAATCTTTCAACCACATACTCTGCATTTGCAAGCGAACTCGTAAGGGACGGTGAACCTGCAATAATATGAATTACTTGACCACATCGAACATCCCGCTCAATCACAAAATCACTTGTCTCTTTCAATTTAACCTGCACACCTACTTGATCAGGTTCAATATCCTCTGCTCGTAAACTTGGAAAATACCACAAATCGTTCAAAAATTTCTCAACACCGCTTGATACCGCGCCATAATACGACCTATCCTCTTGTGCAAACGCATACGGCCCAACTAACACCGTATCCCCAAGCGTTAACTTCCCCAACAAATCAGATGAATCAACACTAAACGTCGGTGTCAGATGCGTTCCTGCAACTTTCTGCGCGCGTCCTAACACATCCACAAACGCCACCTGTGGCACCGGATAGACATTAAACCCCGTCATCCCAATCTCCTCACGCCCAGATTTGCGAAACTTCATATATTCCCCACGTACCGGCTGCACGTGATATTTAAAATCAGGATTAATCAATTTTGCCACATCATCCGCCCACAATCCTGCCGCATTAATCACCCACTTCGTCTTAAAATCATAGATTCCATTTGATTTCGCATCAACCTGCACAATCACACTCTTGCCATCAACATCAGCTTCTAATCCCACTACTCGTTCAGATTTAAACAACATGCCATCTTCTTTCTTCACCAATTTCTCAAGCATCGCCGCATATCCAGCCCCATCAACCACAAACGAACTGGGCACCCGCATTGCAAACGGCGCAATAACATTTGGTTCTAATTGTCTAATCTCTTCACCAGAAATTATCTCTAAGCCTTGCACCCCATTCACTCTCCCCCGCTCTAGATACATCTCTAATTCATCTCTCGTCTGCGACACAACCAACTTCTCCCCATGCACTGCCGCAATGGTATACTCCTTACAAAAATCCCATAACATAGAATTGCCACGCACACATAACTGCGCTTTCAACGAACCCGGCTCATACACCCATCCTCCATGACCCGCACCACTATTATGCCCTGATTGTTCAGAACCAAAATACTTCTCTTTCTCAAACAACACCACACTGATACCAGGCTTATGCTGCAATAAATAATGTGCAACCGCAAGACCATTCACTCCGCCGCCAATAATCGTCACATCAAATGAATCATCTAAATGGGTAATTGTTGTCATGAGTGTAGTTTTCCTTGTGTAATCTCTCCATCTTAATCCAAACTCAAATCTCTAATGTGCATTCATCAGGTCCGGTAGGCGGACGCGTCGGCCCAAGAACAGGATATTGTGTTGGACCAATAACACGAGGAGGCGCTTGTAATACTGACGCTTGAGAACCAAGATCACGAACTAATTGCCTATCAACCGGATTAGGAATTTGTACAGATTCAACAACCCCCACCTCGCGACGTACTCCTCGAAATTGATTTTTTTCATTCCCAACATCGCGATACCCTGCATCAAATCCAGCTCCCAAAACTCTTCCATCTTTGTAAAGACTCACCTCAAAATTATGTAACAATGACGCTCGCGCAATCGTACTCTTTCGTTCCCTTTCACTTGATACTGCTTCTCGACGCACATAATAAGGAGTAAGAACCTGTATTGATGTATCCGTAATTCCTGCATCTTGCAACATATTTAGATTTTCAAGAGTATACCCCAATCGTGTCATCGCTTTCTGCTCATCATCATTAGGTACTTCATACCCTTTTGTCGTGCGAATATACCCATCAGTTGTTCGTATCGTAAAAGCACTCCATTCACCCAAAAACCTCAATTCTTCTGCCCTGTACTCTTTCAATCGTAATTTAGTTAAATTAATAGCAACAGTATCACGAGCCGCTTTCACCGCTTCAAAATCCTCAGCAGAAACTCTATAATTGCCACTCCCTCCAATTAAAGCATTATACGCAGGACCATTGGGATAAAGTTGCGGTGATTGACCTGTCCTCAAAAACTCCTGATACACTCGCGCAGTATTTTTAAGAATCGGATTAAGTAGAACACGTTGACCATCTACTTCTGTTGTTTCTCGACAAATTCGCCAAGTTGGCACACCATTATCCATAGAATATAAGTTACAATCACCAGACAAAAGAGATAAATTACGCAAAAGCGGATTTGTTCGACGTGCATTCTGTATATCATCGGCACATGAAACCGTGCCAGGTACAATTCGATTATACGCATCACGTAAATTTCCTTCAATAATTAATAAATTGTCAAGTGGCATAATAAGTATCTCCGAATAATTATAACACTCAAAACACTGCCCATTTATAAATCTTTCTATAAAATTACCACTAAACAAGAGTAACTAAGATTTCATCCCCAACTTCTTCATCTTACGCTGCAGCGTCTCCACCCTCAAACCAATCTTTTGCGCCGCACTCTTCACATTCCCTTTTTCCTCAACCATATGATGCAAAAAAAACTGCCGCTCAAACTCCCGCTGTGCCTCTTTTAACGACAACTGCTCAAGCGGCAATATGTTCGCAATATTTCTCGATAAGAGCGGCACATCTTTATACATATCCTCCATCCTCGCCGGATGAAAAATACTCTTATACTGCTCAAGCGCTCCCCGAATCGTCTGATCAACCACCTGCTCTTTATACTTCATCTCCCCCTCCCCTTCATCACGTAACACATCCACATCGAGTTTCATCTCTTTAATTGCCCGATGCACACTTCGTCTATCCACCCCAAGCAGCTTCGCCAACTGCGACACATTCCCTCGCTTCAGCAGCAACTCACGACGTAAAAACTCCTGCTTAAACTTTTTCTTCGCAAGCTTATACGACGCAACCAGCGGCACATAAATATTCATTGCAGGCGCAGACAATCTATCTGTAATATCCTGCTCAAGCTTTGGAATCACAACCCCAAAACTCTTCTCAAGCGTCTCCTCTAACAGCGGTGCAACCTTCTCTTTGATCGTCGCTTCCAAATCTTTCTTTGCTTTATTCTCAGTCATGCTTCTTTATACCTATTCTCCAATACTTTAATAACATACTAATTATAAAAAACTTTGTCTCAGACCATATTTAATATTCAACAACGTCCCAACAACAATCCCATACATAAATAACAGCGACACAAATAATAATTTCAACTCAACCTCTGTATCCACCCAAATTAAAACAACGACTGTTGCCCACACAAAACAAAATAATTCAAACAGAACTTCTCGTAAAAAAGAAACCCTCTTTAAAAAAAAATGAACAATTCGTAAACCAACCCCTAAAACCCATAACAAAATAAAAAAAGAAGTGAAATTCTTAAAGACGAAAATCCCAAAAACTACCCCCACACCCAAAAATAATCCCCACCGCAGCCACTCAAAATACTTCTTGCCAAAAGCCATCTCTTCCTCTGCAACAATTGCAAGCAGCCAACCCGCAATAACACTACACCACATCACAAATATAATAAGCCAATCCATCATAAACCAATCCATCGCCTATCTCTATAACATAAATAGGTATAACAAAGAGAAGTAAGAGTATATATTTAAAACCTTTCTATTTCAGAACCTATTCCTTCAATTCTTTCTTAAAATTCTCTAAAAACCGCTCCCAATCCTCTTCTTTTATGACTGCACCACACGCATTCTGATGCCCTCCACCATACCCCTGAACCCCAACTAACGCGTTTTCAACCGCCGGCAATATCGGAAACTGCGCTCGCAAACTAGATTTATATTCGCCAGATTTATTGCGCGCAATGATGACAACTTTATCCGGATACGTCGCAGTTAATTCATTTGCCAAATTCGCCGTAAACGACCACTGCTGCTCTGTATAATAAAACAATAACAGCTTGCTTTTCGTCACATGCTTCTTCGCTTCTTTCAACAAACTTTCATACCGTCGATTAATATCTTCAAAACGCTTCCATAAAAATTTCCCCTGCGCTGATTCCTGTTTAAAAATCTCATCCGGACTCTCAATTCGCGTCAACACTTTAAGCGACTTATGCACATCCTGACTCTTTCCTTTCAACAAAAAGAAAAACATCTTCACAAGCAGCCCAACCTGATTATGATATAACGCATCCGTTAAATCTTTCTTCTCTGCTAAATAAGAATTATACCGCACACTAAACTCTTCTGCAAAATCAGGCATATACCAATCCGCTAAACACCCCGCCATCGCAATCCATAAATCAGCTGGATTTCCCTCAATTCCTCCTGTCACCTGATACGCCATGCGTGATGTAGGTACATACGCATTAACATCTGCAAGCCGCGGATTATAATAATGAATATGTTCTCGCACAAGCGGCTGATGATGATCAATCCAAAATATCGGCCGCTTCACCGCATCAATAAATTCCTGTTCAACAATGGGCACATCTAACACAAAAATCTTATCCGGATTAAGTTCAATAATTTTTGCTGCAAGTCGCATATCAAGCTTTGGTGCCGTCTTTAAAATAAACCCTCTCCCTTTCCCACACTTGCGAAAAAGCAACAAATAAGAACATAATCCATCCGCATCATCATCATGAATAAATAACGGATTCTGTGCACTCATTAGTTCATCATGCAAAAATTTTGCTTGTTCAGATGTTAACATACTTCTGCTAATTAACACCCTCTTTTTAAATGTTGAGGTCGAGAAGATTTCGTGTCGAAAGAACTCGCACTTTCATTTGTTTTTTGAAATGTTCATCAAATGACCAAATCCCATCTGCTTTGATTGCCAATGCTCCTGCAATAAATGGTGCATCATTCAAATGAATTAGTCTCATAATCTCAACCGCTTCATCAAAATATTCTTTCACTTTTTCAGCAGGAATTATTTCTATATGTTCAAGCAGCATTAAAATTACCTGCTCTATTTCAGAAGAAGACATCTTTGATTTCTCCATTAACTCTGGAATATGCTTTTCAACCTCAGATAAGCCACCATCAGGAATATAAAAATCAACATCAGAAGAAAGAAGAACTTTTCGAACGATACCCTCTTTCAGTATACCCGCCATCAACACATTCGTATCAATAACAACTTTCATTGCGTATATTTCGCAAACAGCCCCTCTTTTATTTTCTCATTAATCTTCTCAACATCTTTCATTGTAAGCGTGCTCTTAGCGGTCAAACTATCCATTAACGCAAGCTTCTTTGCTTCACTAGAGATAGCTCTACGCGCAACTTCGCTCCATCTAATCTCTGTATGCTTCTTCATAATTAGATGGATGTCCTCTGGTATTGCTAAAGTCATATTTACCATAATAAGTAGGATATGTGATAGCACATATATAAATCTTGCGCAATTAATGTAACTACTATAGAAAAACAAAAACAGAAAACTTTATAAATCAACCTCATTCTACCACCCTAATGAAAACAGACCTTCTCACAACTCCCCCTCTCCTCGCCACACTCACCACAAAAGACGGCAAACGCACATTTGTCATTGAGAATCAGCCCTATCAAGAACTCTCATCGCTGGGCAATACAACCACAAACCATACCTTTCTCGTCCAAGGGCCAGAGAAAAAAGCCGTCATCAAATCATTGCACGAATGCCTAAATGAAACCGCCAACCCTCAAGACCGCACCAAAGTCTTAGAATTATTTCAACGCGAAGCCACGGTTCTATCACGTCTGCAACACCCCCAGATCCCCACGCTCTATCAAACATTTCAAACAACGGAAAACAATATCACCAAATTCTATCTCATGCAGCAGCACTTCGACGCCCAAAATCTCGAAACCATCCTGCGCGAACGCACAAAGCTACCCATCCAAGAAGCCATCTCTATCATTCTCTCCGCCATGAAACCTCTTGAATACCTTCATAACCAACAACCCGCCATCATCCATCGCGACGTAAAACCCGCAAATATCCTCTGGAACGGTATAGAAGCCAAACTCGTTGACCTCGGCTCCGTCAATAAACCCGATGCAGATTCATTCAACCTCGGCAGTTCCACCATCGCCGGCACAAAAGGCTATATGGCTCCTGAACAAATGATTGGCTTATCCTCTCCCCAATCAGATATCTACAGCTTTGGTGCAACGTTGCTTCGCCTCGTTTCCGGCGTCAACATCGAAACACTCTACGATGACAAAGCCCAATCCTTCGAAAAACGCTTCGCCATCCAATACAAACCTCAGCTTGGCAAAACCCTCGATGCACATCTCCAAACCATCCTCGATACCTGCCTCAAATTCAACCCCGAAGAACGCTATACCTCCCTCGCGGAATTACGCACCGCTTTAGAACAATATCTAGACACCCCAATCAAACCAAAAACCAAGAAAAAAGAGAAAGGAGATAACAACTCTCAATCAAGCTTGAATAATACGGTCAATAGAGGGATAATCCTATCAATACTTGGAGTCATCGGATTCATTGCTGTAGACGGGTACAAGGATTACAAACACAAGCACACTCTCTCAGAAAACGAAGTCGCCGTGCTAATAGACGAAAGAGGCACAATAGTTGAAGATAAAATATGCAAATACAAACCCGGCATCGAAACAAGACACGTTGACCACACAATCGTCGAATATTCCAGCCCTGCAAAACTCGCAATCCCCTACACGATTACAAAAACTACCCGTACAACTAACTTAAGTTATCCTGTATACATGACAATTGACTATGAAATAACTGACCCTGCCAACATCCACTCCATTATGGATATGTACGATAGGATATGTAAATGGAGTGATGGTACCCCCATGGAAAATTGGAATGGCACACCCCTGCAATATCCTAACCCCGAAAAACTGACGCTCTATCTCACAGACTTCATCGAACAAGAAGCTAACAATTACCTCAAAAGCCATTACGATATCGAACCCAAACCCACATCCCTCATGGAAATCGATCCCTTCACCGCCCACATCAAACACGCCTTTGAAACAAAACTACCAAAAGGATTAGAATATCGCGGATTTGAATGGACAAAAGGCCTGCCTCAACCTCTGAAAAAAGAATAATAGCACAATCCTCCTGTTCATAATTTTTTTCATTCCTGCATTCTATCAAAACATATTTGCAAAGATGAAAGAGAAAGCTTTATAAATAAATCCAGAACCAATCACACTATAAGTCAACAAATCGTTGGTCTTATACTACAAAAAACAAAAAAAGAGAATAAAAACAAAAACCTAAAAAATCACATTAAAGGAGGAAAATAAACAATGGCAAAAACAAAAGAACACATTAACTTAGTATTTATTGGTCACGTCGATCACGGTAAATCAACCACCGTTGGACGATTATTATTTGACACCGGAAACGTTGACGAGCAAGCAATGCGTAAATTGAAAGAGAAAGCAGAAATGTTAGGAAAGAAAGGTTTCGAATTCGCGTTTGTTATGGACAATTTAAAAGAAGAGCAGGAACGTGGGGTTACAATTGACCTATCTCACAAGCGTTTCGATACCGACAAATACTACTTCACAATTATCGACGCACCAGGGCACAAGGATTTCATTAAAAACATGATTACCGGCGCATCGCAAGCAGACTGTGCAGTGATTGTAGTTGCTGCAAACGACGGTGTTAACTCCCAAACAATTGAGCACTTACGTCTATCCAAAATCTTTGGTGTAGGACAATTATTAGTAGCAGTCAACAAAATGGATATGCCTGGTGTTGACTTCGCTGAAAAACGCTTCAATGAAGTAGTCGAAGAAGTTAAAAAACACGCAGCGCAAGCTGGCTGGAAAGTCGACAAATTACGCTTCCTTCCAATCGCATCATTACCTGGTGAAAATATCACTAAAAAATGTGCAAAAATGGCTTGGTGGACTGGCGACACATTATTAGAAGCTATTAATAAATTCGAAGTACCATTAAAACCAACCGGCTTACCATTACGTATGCCAATCCAAGATGTATACAACATCACAGGTATCGGCGTTGTTCCAGTTGGACGTATTGAAACAGGTATCATGAAAGTCAACGACAAAATCAAAATTGTTCCTGGACGTGAAGGTAAAGGTGTTCCTGGTGAAATCAAATCAATTGAAATGCATCACGAACAAGTTCCTCAAGCTGAACCTGGTGACAACGTTGGAATTAACGTCCGTGGTTTAGGTAAAAAAGACATCGCTCGTGGAGACGTACTTGGTCACGCTGACAAAGAACCTTCAGTTGCAGTCGAATTCACCGCCCAAGTGGTTATCATGAACCATCCAAGCGTTGTAACCGTCGGATACACACCAGTATTTCACATCCACACCGCGCAAGTTGCCTGTCAATTTATGGAAATCATCAAAAAGATCAATCCAGCAACAGGAGCAGAAATTACTGAGAACAAAGAAATCTTGCGTAACGGTGATGCAGCAATTGTCAAATTACGACCAGTACAACCATTAGTAATTGAGAAACAATCAGAAATTCCTCAATTATCAAGATTCGCAATCCGAGACTCCGGCTCAACCGTAGGCGCAGGAATGTGTATAGATATGGTTAAAAAACAGATGTAATTTTTTTTATTTTAATTATTTAATATATTAAACAAAAAAATCAAAGCAAAAAAAGAAAAGGTTTATATATAACATCTTTTCAAAAGAAGTTTACACTTCAAAAACAGTAAACAAAAACAAGTAAGAAGTATGATGAAACAACGTATCGTTCACCATACTTAAACATGAGACAAATAAAAATACCATGGTCCAACGCGCACGAATTAAATTAGCAAGTACAGAAATTGAAAAGATCAACCAGATCTGCACTGAAATAAAAGACATCGTGCAAAAAACCGGTGTAGATATGAAAGGCCCAATCCCTTTACCTACTAAAAAATTAAAGATTACCACGCGTAAATCTCCTTCAGGTGAAGGAAAAGCTTCTTGGGAACGTTACGAAATGCGTATTCATAAAAGATTAATTGATTTAGGCGCAGACGAACGAACATTACGTTTAGTTATGAGAGTTGCCATCCCAGAAGGATTGAATATCGAAATTGAAATGGTTGATAATTGATTTTAAAAAATAAATAATTACGTTCTAAAAAATATTTTTCTTGATATAAATAAAATGTGGTATCCATCGCCATGACCCCGCCTCTTTCTCTCACCCCGTATCTTTAATCATCTTACAAAATTCTCTATTTTCTTTTGCGAAAATCAACCACAACTCCGTATTTTTCCTCATCTTTCGCCATCCGCAACGGCCGCTCATGAAAATAATTTCTCACAATTTGCAATAATTCCTCCGCGCGACGTTCATATCTGCCACTCCCTTCAACAGCAAGACAATATGAATGCTCTCGCACTACCATCTCCATCTCAAAACGTTCATGATGTACTCGTGAAGAAAACGAAAACGGCACCGATCGAGGATGCATCAACCCCGCAACCCATTGCTCAAGCAGCTTTGGATGCATACCAATAAAATAACGCGTACGAAACCCTGTAAACGAATCCCCTTTCAGTGGAAGTACAATTGCATCTAATTGCGCATCCTCTTTCTGTTTTGCAGACAACCATCGCTGCGCTCCTCGTAAATACGTTATATTTTCCCGCCGCGTATCCTCTACAAATGAATCATAGACATTCTGTGTATCTTTCAACACATCATACGTCAAACACACTGCGCGACTAATCACATCCCATTCATGTTGAATTTTTAATGAAGTATAAACCATTTACAAAACCTCACACAAAATTATTCATTTAAAAGTTTTATGATTTAATTCTAAGCGCCTCATGTAACGCCGCAACATCAAAATCTCCTTCTTGGAATGTATCAGTTACCTTCTTTTGTTCACGTTCAACTTTCAGATTTGTTGTCGGCAATGCCGCTGTCTGTTTAAATTGCGCTCGTGTATCTCCTACTTTTATTACCTGCAACCGCTTTGTCGTTTCATCTACAGAACTAGAACGATATATATCACCTTGCAACAGCAATTGCAGCGACACGTCTTTCAATCCTACTAAATCTCTCTTCCTCCCATCATCAGATAACAATAATAGAACTGCATCTAAAAAATCATATTGAAACGGCACTTTTGCTCGATATAACCTATCCCGCGCCCATTCAACCATAGACGAAGTAACCTCTTTATAATGTGTGTTAAACGGCACTTGCCCCACAATTTCCGAATATAACAACGCACCAAGCGACCATGCATCTGAAAAAGAATTGGGACCATACGCTTTCATCACTTCCGGTGCCCGATACCCATCTGTTCCCACAAGCAAATGCGTATCAACTATCTCTTGATTAAATCGTGCCGATCCAAAATCAACTAAATGAAATTGTGAACCACCTGGCACTTCACCGATTTCGCGCAAAACATTTGCCCGCTTCACATCATTATGAAAAATAGTATGTGCTCGCAGCACCAATAGATCCTCTGCTAAATCTGCTGCACAACGCACAATATCACGAGGATCCATAATTTCAAATTTCTTTTCATACTCATTTACGTAACGCACATCCCTATCCCCTAAACAATGCCCTGGCTTTTGCTCCATAAGCGTCCGTAAATACAAATCCCCACCTGCAAAAAATAATTCATGATCTTGACCTGTATCCGGACAATACCTCCGCTGCACAAATCTATCTCCTAACCCCGCTCGCGCCAAATAATCTAACACTTTTACTTCACGAAACGCATTCTCGATACGAAATCTCTCTTTCTTATCAGAAACATCATACAATTGCCCATCACACACTAAACCCTCAGGCACAAATTGATATTCAGTAACACATGCAATCCCAGAACTCTCACACACATCTTTCAAAATCGGCTGCACTTTCAACAACACATCTTTACCCGTAGCTCCAAAATATCCTTCACGAAATACAACTCCCATACTCTCCCATAACTTTGGCTTTTGATAAAACCGCAGCCGTTCCGGTACCTCACCCAACTGCGAACATCGTACTAACTTATCATACAAAGATTCTTTCGATCCCACATCCATACTCTTTAAAATCTAACTTCCATTTATAAATCTTTCGCTTTTAAACTACTCTAAAGTAACAAAAATATCTAAAAGATATCAACCTAACATTTATAAAGAAAAGTAACTTAAGTATACCATGCCAAAAACTGACTTCTACCCACACACCTGGCAATGGCTCTTCTACATTCTTGGCTGGTTCTTTGGCACACTTACAATCGTCTTCTGGTTCATGATGTATATGGCCTACTCAACATACGACAAACCAAAGAATCTCAAATTCATCAACAACAATTTTCATAGACGCGTATATTTATTTGGCTTAATAACAAGTATTACTCTTATAATCCTAAGTACTATATTTCTTCTAATTTAAAGCTCAGAAAAAACCACATCCTCTCGCAATAAATATTTCTCAATCAATGTATCCAATCGTTCCCTACTTAAAGTCCCAAATTCTACTCCTTGTGCAACCCCTCTCTTCACAAACAACGTCTTGGGATAAAAATCATCATCTTTGCTATAATGCATCAACGCTTCGTGTAACGGACGCGAAAGCCGTCCCACATATGCATTCCCTAACCGTATTCCTTTTGCCAAATACACATTTTCCCACTCCTCAAACTTTCCCACATATTCTTCCGAAGCCGTTCCTCCCACAATACCAATTCCCAACACCACAAACGGATGTTCCCGCACAAAATCCATATAATGATGAATATGCTCGCCATTATTTCCTTCATCTTCAATTTGCGAATCTGTGTTCCAACCTTGCCATATTCGTTCATCCATCCTACGCAGCAAAGAGATTCACATTTAAAAAGGTAGTGACATAAACAGAAAGACACGAAACAAAAAAATACATTAAAATTTCAAAAAAACCATCCCAACTACTACCCCGCAACACTTAGTACACTTTTTACACTAACTCCCTCTTCAACTCCTCTAAATAATCCCGCAACTCAATTGCTTTCTCAAAATTAAGTTGCTCCGCCGCCATCTTCATCTCTGCTTCAACCTCAATCATCCTCTTCGCAATCTCAGATTTAGCCATATGTTTCATCCCTTTAATCTCTCGCTGTTTTACCACAACACTCTTTAAAATTGTTTGTGGTACAATCCCATGTTCAGTATTATATCGAATCTGCGCCTCACGACGTGATCTAGTCACTCCAATCGCTCGTCGCATCGACTCCGTCACTTTATTCGCATACATCACTACACGACCTCGTACATTACGCGCCGCTCGTCCAATCGTTTGAATTAAACTCGATTCATCCCGCAAAAACCCTTCCTTATCCGCATCAAGAATCGCAACCAAACTCACTTCCGGCACATCCAATCCCTCACGCAACAAATTGATTCCAACTAATACATCATACTCACAAGCCCGCAACGCCCGCAACAATTCAATTCGATCTAAACTCTCAATCTCTGAGTGCATATAACGCACTCGAACTCCCTGCTCCGCTAAATACTCCGTCAAATCCTCCGCCATTTTCTTAGTTAACGTCGTCACAAACACCCGCTCCCCTCGCCCAACCACAACTGTAATCTCAGAAATCAAATCCGCAATCTGCCCTTCAATCGGCTTCACCTCAATTAGCGGATCAACTAACCCAGTGGGACGAATAATCAACTCCACAATCTGCCCACTCCCTTTCATCTCATAGCGCGCAGGAGTAGCAGACACATACACCACATGCTTCAAATACTTTTCAAACTCCTCAAACTTCAACGGCCGATTATCAAACGCGCTAGGCAATCGAAATCCATACTCAACTAAATTCTTCTTGCGCGAATAATCCCCTTTATACATCCCTTGCGCCTGCGGGATCGTGCGATGACTCTCATCAATAATCATTAAAAATTCATCCGGAAAATAATCAAGTAAACAATACGGCGCACTCCCTGCACTCCGACCATCCAAATGCCGCGAATAATTTTCAATCCCGCTGCAATACCCAACCTCATCAATCATCTCCAGATCATACGTAACACGTTTACGTATCCGCTCCTGTTCAAGTAATCCAAGTGTCGGTGCATGCTCCTCTAACTCCGCAAGTATCGCCTGTTTCGCTTCAATCATCTTCGATTCCGGTGCCACGAACTGTTTTGCCGGAAATAGAGAAATTGCATCAAGTGAAGCAATCTTCTCAAGTGTCACCGCATGCAATTCTGATATCTTCTCAATTTCATCACCAAATAATTCAATGCGAATAATCGATTTGTCATACGCCAAAAACACATCAATCGCATCCCCCCTCACCCTAAATCGCCCCGATTCTAAAATATCATCATTACGCATATATTGCATCGCAACTAACCTATCAATCAGAACATCTCGCTTCACCCGTTCCCCCACTCGTATCTTCAGCGCCATCTGCTTGAAATCAAACGGATTCCCCGCACCATAAATACACGAAATCGATGCCACCACAATCACATCATCACGAGACAACAACGCCGCCATTGTCTTAAGCCGCATCTTCTCAATTTCCACATTTACTGTCGACTCTTTTTCAATATACGTATCCGTAGTTGGAATATAACTCTCCGGCTGATAATAATCAAAATAGGAAATAAAATACTCAACCCGATTCTGCGGAAAAAACTCTTTAAACTCTGTATAAAGCTGCGCCGCCAGCGTCTTATTATGTGCAAGCACAAGCGTCGGCTTCTGCACCGCTGCAATCACATTCGCCATCACAAACGTTTTGCCGGATCCCGTAATCCCAAGCAACGTCTGCTGCCCATGCTTCGTATAGCCATCCACGAGTTTCTTAATAGCCTCTGGCTGTCCTCCGGCAGGGTTCATGTGGGAAATGAGTTTGAATTTCATATTACTTGTTTTTTTCCCCTTTTTCTTTATTAATCTGTGTCTTAGTAATCTGTATCTTATTAATCTGCTCCACCTCTTCACGTACATCAAGCTCCCTCTTCTTCCTATTATACGACAACACAAATCGATGCACACTATCGCGAATCGCTCGAATCAACAACATCATCGGACTATTAACATCAAATCGCAACCCCTCAGATGACCCCGGAATATAAATCTCCTCCTCCTGCTTCGCTAATCCAATAATCGGAATATGCAACCTTAACTCTTCCAAAGCCCCAACTGCCACCCCCAACTGCCCTAACCCCCCATCAATAATAATCAAATCCGGCATCTCTTTCCCCTCATCTCGCAATCGAAGATACCGTCGATAAACCACTTCTTTCATCGCTGCAAAATCATCCTGCGTATCAATCGAACGTACCTCAAAACGACGATACTCTTTTGTATTCGGCTTCCCCGCCACCCACTGCGTCATCCCCCCTACAATAAATTGATCCCCTAAATTCGAAATATCAAAACATTCAATCACATACGGAATATTTGGCAAATTTAACTTCTCTTGTATCGTTCTCAACACCACATTTTCAAGTGCCATACGCGCATTCTTAAGCGCCATCTCAACCAACTGCTTTTTCTCCCCGCGAATCGGCAGCGTAATCGTAACAGACCGATGCGAAAACGTGGCCAAATATTCTTCAATTCCCGAACGCTCCTCACCCAAATCAACATTCACAATAATCTCATGCGGCACATAATTTTGCGAATAATACATCGTAATAAAACTACGAAATACATCAATTGAATTATCAAAACGAAACTCTTTTTTACCCGAAATAACTCCGCGCGATATCGAAAACAACACAATCACAACTTTTCCTTCATCACACACCATCACAACCACATCCTGATCAAACGATTTTACAAGATCGACTTTTTGTTTCTCATCTAAAGACCCAATCACCTCAATCATTCGTTTCTTCTCAAGAGCCACTTCATATTTCTGTGCAATACTTGCATCTTTCATCTCCTGTTGTAATTTTGTAACAACACTAGAAACATCCCCTTTCAAAAAAGAACGAGCCTCAGAAACCTGCAACCCATACTCCTCCTCACTCACTGCACCAATACACGGCGCCGTACATAACCCAATATGATAATTCAAACACGCCCGCTTTGGCAGCGTTCGACACACTCGCAATTTAAACAATCGCACAGATAAATCAATCAACTGCCGCCGCGCATACCCATCCGTATACGGCCCAAATAACTGCACACATTTTGACACCGACCGCGTTGAAAAAATCCGTGGAAACTTCTCCAAACTTAACCCAATATACGCAAACGTCTTGCCATCCTTCAAACTAATATTATACTTTGGCTTGTGCTGCTTAATCAACTTATTCTCAAGCAGCAACGCCTCAACCTCAGAATCTACAATAATGAAATCGATATCTGCAATATGACGAACTAACAACTCCGTTTTAATATGCTTTTCCGTAGAATTAAAATACGACCCCACCCGTTTATGTAAATTCTTCGCTTTCCCAATATAAATAATAGTCCCAGCACTATCTTTGAATTGATACACGCCTGGATTTTGAGGTATGGTTGAGAGAGGGATCATAGTTTCAAAAGCATATTTTATTTATCTCATCGTTCATTACCCACCACTCTCCCCAAAAACATTCCCGTATGCGACTTTACAACGCAAGCAACCTCCTCCGGCGTCCCACACGCAATAACTTCCCCGCCGCCATCTCCTCCCTCTGGTCCCATATCAATCACATAATCGCACGACTTAATCACATCTAAATTATGCTCAATCACATAAATGGTATTTCCTTTCTCAACCAATCGATTTAACACTTGTATCAATTTGCGTACATCTTCAAAGTGTAATCCCGTTGTTGGCTCATCTAATAAATACACACAATTCCCCCGCTTCACCTTCGCAAGTTCCCGCGTCAATTTAATCCGCTGCGACTCCCCGCCAGATAATGTCGTCGCACTCTGCCCCAATTTAATATACCCTAACCCCACATCAAATAACGTCTGCAATTTACGTTTAATCGAACTATGTGCATCAAAATAGGGCAACGCCTCCTCAACACTCATATTCAAAATATCCGCAATATTTTTCTCTTTATATAACACCTCAAGCGTATCTTTATTATATCGCTTGCCTCGGCAATCCTCACACTGCACATAGACATCCGGTAAAAAATTCATCTCAATTTTAATCAACCCATCACCAAAACATTTCTCACATCTGCCCCCTTCCACATTAAACGAAAACCGACCCGCACTATACCCTCGTGCCTTCGCCTGTTTCGTAGATGAAAATAATATCCGTACCTCATCAAAAATTTTCGTATATGTTGCTGGATTCGACCGCGGCGTTTTCCCAATCGGATCTTGATCAATAATAATCGTATCACGAATTTCAGAAGGCACCTCCAGTCCATCATGCGCACCAATTTTACCAACCTGTGCTCCAAACTTCTTCTGCAGTGCTGGAATAAACGTCTGCGACATTAACGTAGATTTCCCCGATCCCGACACACCCGTGATTGCACATAACACACCCACTGGTAACTTAACCGTCACATTCTTCAAATTATGTTCAAACGCATTCGTAACAACAATCCATTTCTCCACCCTCCTTCGCACCCCAGGAACAGTTATCCCAATCTTTCCCGCCAAATATTGCCCCGTCAAACTCGATTTGTTACTCATAATCTGCGCAGGACTTCCCTGCGCACAAATATGTCCGCCATGAATCCCCGCCCCCGGACCGATATCCACAATATGATCTGCCGCTTTCATCGTATCTTCATCATGCTCAACCACAATCAACGTATTGCCCAAATCCCGCAACCGATGCAACGTTGAAATCAACTTCGCATTATCACGTTGATGCAACCCAATCGACGGCTCATCAAGAACATATAAAACTCCCATCAAATTCGCCCCAATTTGCGTCGCAAGTCTAATCCGTTGCGCCTCCCCCCCCGAAAGAGTTCGCGCCGTTCGTGATAAATTCAAATACCCTAACCCCACATTCTTCAAAAACCCTAATCGATCACAAATTTCTTTCAACACCTGTTTAGCAATAAATAATTCTTTCACACTAAGCTTCCCTGCCAACCCATCAAAAAACGCAACCGACTGCTCAATACTCATATCAGTAACATCAATAATTGATTTCCCCAATATCTGAACATAAAGCATCTTCTCTTTCAATCGCTTCCCCTTACACTCCCCACAAGGGCGCGAATCCATTAACTGCTCAAATTTCACTTTACGATGCTCAGATTCTGTATCACGAAACAACCTCATCGTCTGCGGAATCACCCCTTCCCATCCAGAATCCATATTCATCGACGCACCATTACTCCAAGATCCTTTCAATTTTTTCGTCGTTCCATATAACAACACATCTAATTGCTTCGCATTCAAATCTTTAATTGGCGTAAATAAATCAAATCCATACTCCTTTGCCACAACTTGCATCTGCTGCGCCCGCCATTTCAAATCAAGTCGCCCATACACAACTAACGCCCCATCCATAATCGACTTATGTTTATCCGGAATCAATAAATCAGGGGAAATATCTAAATGCTCCCCTAACCCTAAACACGTCGTACACGCCCCAAACGGTGAATTGAATGAAAACATCCGCGGTTCCAGCTGTTCAAACACAAAATGCGGATGTTGTGGACACGCCCCAAACGTAGAATAAATAGTTTCACCAACCCCTCGCCCAATCTCCCCCCCGCTTTCCCCTTTCTTTACTTTCGTATCCACTTTCTCAACTTTTGGATCAAGTACAATCAACGTCCCATTCCCTTTATGCAACGCCTGTTCCACCGCTTCAGACAACCGCAACCGATTCTCATCACTAATCACCACACGATCAACCACCGCTTCAATCCAATGCTTCTCATACCGCTCCAACTTCACATCTTGTACATCCAACTCATCCATTCGATAAATCTGCCCATCCACTCGCACCCGTATAAAACCTGCTTTTTTCAAATCCTCAACTATTTTCTCATGCGTCCCTTTAATACCACGAATAACAGGAGCCAACACCACAATCTCTCGACCCGCATCCGCCATCAGTAAAGCCACAATATTCTCCGCCGACTGCGGTTTCAACATACTCCCACACTCTGGACAACAAATCACCCCAATGCGCGCAAATAATAAACGTAAATAATCATAAATCTCTGTCACCGTCCCAACCGTCGAACGCGGATTCTTCGACGTCGTCTTCTGCTCAATCGAAATCGCCGGCGACAGTCCTTCAATCGAATCAATATCCGGTTTATTCATCAAACCAAGAAACTGCCGCGCATACGCCGACAACGATTCCACATATCTGCGCTGCCCCTCTGCATAAATCGTATCAAACGCAAGCGTAGACTTCCCCGACCCAGATAAGCCAGTAATAACTATAAGTTTATTTCGTGGTAACTCTAATGAAATATTCTTCAAATTATGTTCCCGCGCTCCTCGAATAATGATTTTATCTAACATAGTATAAAACCCCTAATTTTGTTTATAAAGATTATCTAAGTAACCTACATGCCATATTCATTTCAAACGATTTATTTCAATCCTAATTTATCAAGCAATGTAAATGCTTCTTTCTCAAATGTTGAAAACGCAAACCATTTCTTACCCAAATCTTTAAGTGATGCGCCAAAATGATATATCTTACAATCATCAATTATCAGAAAACGATCATGTGACAAAGTAAATTCTTTTACTTCAATAGGATAATACTGTGAATTGTATTTCGCAACATCAAGCGCTAATTGTTTTGAAACCTCTTTCGTAAATATAATTATTTTAACATCTTTATTTCTTTTGCTCAACAACGTTAATACAGAATCATCTATAAAATTATCAAGCAGAATAATAGAATCTTGAGCCGTTCTAATAATATCCGAAACAAACGTATACGCATCAAATATCTGCCCATCGAAAAATATCCCTTTCTCCGGTTTAATATCTTTACTTTGGATAGCATCAAACACTTTTTCAAAATTATAATCCGTTTTTACTTTAAATTCAATTTGTTTTCTCTCAACAGAGTCAAGCCGATAAAATATTTCAGCATTTTTAGAAATAAATTGCCTCATTGATACGAATGCCCGCATAATTTTAATGTTGACCTCTATTGCCCGTTTACTTTTCAGTACACCTGAAAGCGTTGCAATTCCTTGTTCTGTAAACACATAGGGGTTATTAGGCGAAAATTTTAGATTTGTAAGGTAGTCACAGTTTGTGACCAGCTCATTTTTCTCTAATTTTGTCAATTGAAACATAAAATCATCGGGAAATCTTTCTTTATTTCTCTTTACTGCTTGATTTAGAGCTTTTACAGCAACACAATAAAGTTCAGCTAAATCACTATCCACCATCACTTGAATTCCCCTAATTGTGTGGATTCT
>Ga0209541_10005543_pt1 | contig 21966 bp, 32 predicted proteins | sample RifCSPlowO2_01_FD_184027 | JGI IMG/M metagenome (GOLD analysis project Ga0209541, IMG submission 184027) | Groundwater microbial communities from Rifle, Colorado - Rifle CSP2_plank lowO2_0.1 (SPAdes) (version 2) | ecosystem: Environmental > Aquatic > Deep subsurface > Groundwater | place...
TCAGTTCGTTTCTTTTCTCGAATCTTTGGTGTTGAGTGTGTGTTTGAAAAAATCCACGTGTCTGTGGCTATTCGGTTTGTCTTCAATTTTGCATTTCGTTATTCAAAGTATTTAGAAAAAGGCAGATGTATAAGTTTTTTAATATAGCGGCCGCCAGTCGAGAAGTGTTGCGCTGTCTGCGAAATATATTTAGTTTTAAGCTCCACAACAAGGAAGAAAAGAAGTGAGAGAGCAATCAGACCGGCGGTAAAATAATCTCCATTTTCTTTGAAGAAGATTTCAAAAAGAAAAGGGGAAAGAATGTATGAGAAAGCGAGTGTGATAAAAAGTGTTCTGTTCATTTGTGTTCTCCTTTAAGTTCGTGGATAAGTTCTAGTAAGTGAGCGACGCTATGTTGGAACCAGTGTTTTTTTAGGAAGAAGTAGGCAATCGTAAACATAACGAGATAATAGCTTGCGAATCCTATTACACTGTAAATAATAAATTTCATTTTAGAAAAGTGGGAAGTGTTTTATTTCTTCCCACTTACGGCCTAATATTCCTTGTGGCCAGTCTTTGAGCCGCCACCGTTTCCAGTGATAAGGCCAGAGAGCCAACTTTGAGAATCAACATTCATGATTCCTCCTATAGTTGAAGGTTGTTGTTTCGGCCTCTCTTCACTCGAAGGAGGTCGGCTCTGTTAAGAGCTTTAACTTTTCACGCTCAACCTCTCCCGAAGTAGAGCTTGAAACTGTGTAGAGAATTTCGGGCTCAAGAAGTAAGTCTCCCGAACACTCTGTTTTTCTTATGTTGCCTACAAGTGGAACGAAAAGAATCATACCTATGCTTATTTTACGGCCTAATAGAGGCCTGTTTTGGTGTGCACACCAAGGGAATCGTTGTGATTCCCGTGGTCTGATTAAAGTATACGCTGACACCCCTACCCCTGTCAAGTTTTAGATAATATATTTATACTTATGTCAATCTGTGTATAACTTTTTAATTTTTTGCTTGAAATGGTATAATTGGATATATTTTTAATCTAAAAATAATCAAAACTCCAAGGTTGAACCTTGGATTTTTTCTTCATTTTTTTAAAAGCTAGCGAAGCTTTGGAAGCTACTGCGGCTAAAAGCTCCTCTTAATACTCGCGCATGGACACCTGTGCGTCAATGCGCTTGATCAAATCGAGGACTACAGAAACCACGATGAGAAGAGCTGTGCCGCCGATTGCGAGAGACGCGATATTCGTAAGCGCTTGCACAATCAAAGGAAGCACCGCGATAAGACCGAGGAAAAGCGCGCCAACTAGCGTAATTCTGGTCAACACTTTTGCAAGATACTCCGACGTCGGCTGGCCCGGGCGAACGCCCGGCACGAAGGCGCCGCTTTTCTGAAGATTTTCAGAAATAGAATCGGGGTCGAAGGTAACAGCGGTGTAAAAATAGGTAAAAAGAAACACAAAAACAAAGTACATAATAGCGTACAGCCAACTGTTTGAGAGAATACTCAAGCCGACGGACGCGATACTCGAAAGAAGCGGGTTTGGAATTGTCTGGAGAAAATTGAGAACCATTTGCGGCAAGAGCAAGATGGAAAGCGCGAAGATGATTGGGATAACACCTGCTTGATTAACCCGAAGTGGTAGGTACGTCGAGATACCGCCATAGACTTTCGCGCCGCGAACACGTTTGGCATACGTTACCGGAATCGGCCGCTCGGCTTCCGTGACTACAACCACACCAAGCACAATAAGTAGGGCAGCCGCCAAAAACGCGATGTACATCGGGATTTGAGATACATCAAAAAGGAAAATGGATTGCTGGACAATACTTGGCAGTCCAGCGACGATACCAGCAAAAATTAAAAGCGACACGCCATTACCAATGCCAAATTCAGTGATAAGTTCGCCAATCCACATAAGAAGGAGCGACCCTGCAACAACCACAACCACGTTCACGACGAAATCAAATGTGGTTAAAGGCAAAAGTACCCCTTGCCGCTCTAAAATAATTAAGAAACTCAAGCCTTGGATAATCGCAAGTGGCACGGTTAAAAATCTTGAGTATTGGGTAAATCGGAGCCGGCCGGCCTCGCCTTCTTCGTGATAAAGCGCTTTCAGTTTCGGCGACATCATGGTTAAAAGTTGCATAATGATTGACGAGGTAATGTATGGACCAACACCAAGAAGGACGATGGAGAGGTTTGAAAGCCCACCGCCGGAGAAGATGTTCAGGAATCCGAAAAATTGGCTACTGGACAGGAAATTTTCAAGTTGGATGACATCAACGCCGGGAATCGGAACGGCCGAGAGTAGCCGAGAGACCAAAAGAAAGCCGAGCGTAAAGAAAATACGCTTTCGGAGCACCTGATCATGTAACACCAATTGTAATTTTTCAAAAAAAGTTTTCATGTGGACAATCTTCGTAATCTTTTACTTTATCAAGCCGCCAGCCTTTTCAATTTTTGCTTTAGCCGAGGCAGAGAAAGTAAAAATGGAAGAAAAAGACAATTTTTTTGTTAATTCGCCATCGCCTAAAATTTTGACGCGCGGGGCTTTGCCTTCCGTGTTAGCAACAATACCTTTTTGAACCAAGACCTCCGGCGTCACATTTTCTCCGGCGGAAAAAGCCGCCTCAACCGCCGAAAGATTTACCGGCCGCCAAGCGCTTTGGAAACCTTTGAAGCTGTTTTTACCGCGACCACGAAGCTTTGGCAAACGCTTAATAACATCGCGGATTTCCGGCCGGATTTTCCGGCCCGAGCGCGCTTTCTGCCCCTTAGTACCTCGTCCCGAGGTCTTACCGCGCTTACCGCCACGTCCGACAGAGCGGGCGTGCATTCTTTTATGCTGTTGAACGACATTGTGTGTTTGCATGGTTTTATTTTATACGAGGCAAAGTGGAGAGCGCTTTAATGGCAACCCGAGCGATATTCAATTTATTTTTGGTCGGAGAAAAAAGTTTCGCCGTGACATCCTTAATGCCCGCCAGCTCAAGAACGGAACGAATAGCGCTACCTGCCACGATTCCCCTTCCCGGCGACGGCTGAATGAAAACACGCGCGCTCGAATATTTGGTCTCGACAACGTGAGGAATTGATCCGGTTTTGGTCAGTCTAAGTGTGATCAAATGTTTCTTGGCGCTGCGAACCGCTTTGTCTATCGCAAGCGCGGTATCAGCCCCCTTACCCAAACCGACGCCCACTGAACCTTTTTTATTTCCCAAGATAAGCGCCACGCTGAAATTAAAGCGCTTTCCGCCAGCGGCCACGCGCGTGACTCTCCGGATATTGATGATCTTCTGGTCATATTCCGGCTTGGGTCTACCTTCGCGAGAAGGCCCGCGGCGGGTATTGCGTCGCATCACCCTGCCCCCTCCCACTTCGTCTTTCCTTCCGGCTAAATCGGCGGCGATTGGAGTGACAACTGGAGCAGAGGCGCTCACAATCGCCGCCTCTTCAATCACTTCTTTTTTTGTTTCTTGTATACCCATAAATATTTAAAAAGACAACCCTCCTTCTCGCGCACCTTCGGCTAAGGCCTTAATCTTGCCGGTGTAAACATATCCAGCTCGGTCAAACACCACCTTATCAATCTTCTTCGCGACGGCCTTTTTGGCAATTATTTTCCCAATTTCCCGAGCTTTTTCAAGAAGGGTTTTGCCTCCTACTTCGCGGGATGTCGCGGTCGCCAACGTCTCGCCTTTCTCATCATTAATAATCTGCGCGTAAAGATGTTTGTTTGAACGAAAAACCGCAAGCCGAGGCCTCGCGCTTGTACCAGAAACTTTTGCCCGAATCTTTCGGTGACGTCTTTCTCTTTTGTTTGTTTTAATGATACTCATGGCAAATTTTTAACTATGCGGTTTTCTTCCCTTGTTTTCTTCGAATAACCTCCTTGTCATATCGAATGCCCTTACCTTTGTACGGTTCCGGCTCTTTCTGGCTTCTCACGGTAGCTGCAAATGAACTGACTGTTTCCTTGTTTATACCAGAAAAAGTCATGTTTCCTTTTTCAGAGACCACTTTTACACCTTCCGGAATTTTAATTTTAACGGGATGGGAAAAACCGATATTCAAAATAATTTCATTCCCCTTCACTTCCGCCTTGTAACCGATTCCCTCGATGATTAACTTTTTTTCAAAACCCTTATTGACCCCTGTGATCATGTTTTTGATGTGAGAGGCATAAGTGCCCCAGAGTGCTCTTCCCTCAAGATTATTCTTAAGAAGCGAGAGTGTCACCTTCCCGTCAGCAACGACAACACCAACCTCCGGACGAACATCCCGCGTGATCACTCCTAAAGGTCCGCGTACGGAAACAACACCGCCCGAAAATGAAACTTCGGTTTTCTCTGGAATGACAAGTGGTTTTTTTCCTAAGCGGGACATGTGTGTATACAAATTACCAAATGGCAAATAAAACTTCTCCGCCAATGTGCTCCTTCTTAGCTTCCTTGTCTGTCAATACACCTTTGGTGGTTGAAACAATTGTTGAACCCATGCCGTTTTTAAATGGCTGGATGTCGCGCGCGGACGTATAGATTCGTTTTGAAAGATGGGAAATCCGTTTCACACCGGTAATGCGTGGCTTGCCGTCATGATACAGCAATTCTATTTCAACGAATTTATTGATTTTTTTGCCTTTCTTGGAAACCGCTTTCACAAAACCGTTTTTCTCCAAAACTTCCGCGATGGCGAGATGCAAACCAGAGTACGGAAAAAGAATGGCTCCCTTGCCGGAATCGCTCGCGTTTTTGAGTTCGGTTATGAGGTTTGCGACAGTATCTTTTACCATGAGGATTTTTTAATGCCCGGAATCATGCCCTCATTCGCAAACTCGCGGAAACAGATACGACACAGACCAAAATCACGCATAAAACCATTTTTGCGGGCACAACGAAAACAGCGTCGAACAACGCGGCTTTTGAATTTTGGTTTTTTGAGGGCTCGCGCCCGGACTGATGCTTTGGCCATGAATGATTTTCTTAACAAACGAAGTGAGTTGCAGAAAATCTTCACCCGAAAAACTTTTGTTGCAAAAAGTTTAGCGGGTTAAGAAATTATAGTCACTACGTTCCTTAATTTCTAACAAAAAAATAATTGGTTCGCTGGGTATTCCGAGTGTTGCTCGAGGAATTCCAGCAGTGCCAACTATACGCTAGCCTCTCTAAAGGCTTTCGAGTAGCTTAGCAGGTCGAGAGAGAGGTGTCAATTTTATCCTATCTATGACAACCAACGTTGATAACCTTTCTTGGGCTTTGGTATTGTTAATAACAAGTGATTGTTGGTTGCTTGGAGTTGTTATACACTTAAATTAATATGGAACTTCAAAATTACTCCGTCCCCAAAAAAAGCCCCGCAGCTTCATACACAGAAAAAATTCATCTAAATGAGTTTAAAAACCCTCCTTTCTTTTATTTTATATGGCTTTATACATTTCTCTTTGTCTGCGGTAAAATAATTCTCCAATATTTTCTCTACACAAGAACAGGTGGCCTGAGTTGGCCAGATGGTTTGTATAAAGCATATCTCACAGTTGGTGATCTCCCATCAGAATTAGTTAGTGATTTGCCTTATATTAGCCTCATCATATATGCGGCTCTTTTTAGTACTACTGCCTACAACCAGGGATTCAAGACCGCGTTAAAGAGCGCAATCCATCTCTGGTTTATTATTCTCATCGTCTCTATTGTTCCATTCTTCGGTCTTTTCCAATTTCTGATACTCTACCTTATGCTACTTACTATTTTCTCGATACCAATTGTCCTGATCGTAAAACTTCTTTCAAAAATAAAGGTAAATTTTTTGAGACGATTTTTTCTGTTCTTGCCGATTCCTTTATCCCTTTTAATGATACTCCCTACCTTTTTGCCAACAAGTTTTGATCAGTGTAAAACGATTGGATCAGAACAAAAAAGAGACGGCTGCTACTATTACTACGCGGTTCAATTCAAGAATGGTGAAAATGTGTACAAACGTTGTCTCGCTATTTCAAATTCACAAATAAAAGATAGTTGTCTATACAAAACATTTGCCTATTTCGGTACCATAGGAGTGGATGGGTGCGAGGCAATCAGTCTGGATTTAACAAAACAAAAAATTTGTTACACCACCCTCGCAATCAAGAAAAAGGACTTGTCTTTCTGCGATAAAATTAAAGCAAGTAGCTTACAACAACAGTGCATTACAGAATTTTCGAGAGAACAAACACGCTAGCCTTTGTTTACCCCCATTCTCTAAATCACCTACCTTGTAACACAACTTAAGCGATCACCTAAGATATGTTACAAAACAAATCGCTTTGATTATTTTTTTACTTCAACCTATTTCTTGAGCGGAATACCGATGTGTTCGAAAAAGGCGAGAGCTTCCTTTTTGTTTTTAGCGGTAGTGACAAGCGTAATGGCCAGACCAAAAACGTCTTTGAGTTCTTCGTCGGTTGTCTCTGGGAAAATAGTGTGCTCTTTGACGCCAATAGTAATGTTCCCAACGGAATCCACCGCCCCTCTCGAAATCCCTCGGAAGTCCTTGGTGCGAGGCAAAGCAATTGAGAGGAACTTCTCCAAGAAACCGAACATGCGAGGACCACGGAGCGTTACCTGAAAGCCAATTGGCTCACCTTGTCGAAGCTTGAAAGACGCGATTGATTGCTTGGCCGGACGGCTCGATGGTTTCTGGCCGGTTATTTTTGAAAGACGATCGGCGACAAGCTCGAGTTTCTTCTTGTCTTTCATCGAACCAGTGCCGACACTGACCACCACCTTTTTAAGGCGTGGCGCTTGCATAACATTTTTGTAGCCCAAAGATTTTCCAATGGTTTGGAAGGTGTTTTGAACTTTATCTTTGACTGACTCTTTGGAATGCTCTTTTTTCATATTATTTTATTTCTTTGCCGCTTTTGACTGCCACTCTCATCTTTTTTCCGCCAACCATTTTGAAACCAACTCGCGTTCCCTTTCCACTCTCCGAATCAACAAGCATAACACTCGATACGTGAATCGGTAGGGCTTTCTCGACAATTTGACCTTTCTGACCACCTCTTTTTGGCCGCTCGTGTTTTTTGCGAACATGGACACCCGCGACAATGACAGAGGATTTCTTTGGAAAAGCCTTAACAACCTTGCCGGTTTTACCCTTGTCTTTGCCAGATCGAACTATAACAGTGTCGCCTTTTTTGATAAACATTTGATTATATTAAACGATTTCCGGCGCTAACGAGGCGATTTTCTGAAACCCGAGCTCGCTTAGCTCGCGCGGAATCGGTCCGAATACGCGTCCGGCAATCGGATCAAGCTTTCCCTTCTCCAAAATCACCACCGCGTTCTCATCAAAACGGATGTAGGAGCCGTCTTTGCGCCGGTAGGGATTTCGCTGACGAACTACCACGGCCTCAAGCACATCTTTCTTCTTAACGGCCTTTCGCGGTTCCGCTTTCTGAACGGAAAGCACCACCAACTCTCCAATAACCGCGTATCTTTTCTTTGAACCGCCAAGCACTTTAAAAATGCGCCCGACTTTTGCTCCGGAATTGTCCGCGATGGTCACAATTGAACGTGGTTGAATCATGTTAATTTTCTTAATGAGTCTGCGAATTTTGAAAATTTAGCACCCCCTAAACTTTTTGCCCTTGTCCCTCGATTGTCCCGATACCTATCGGGACGAGGGCAAAAAGTTTAGGGGGTAAGAATTTTATACTTTCTCGCTTCGCTCGTTCGTTAAAATTCTAAACTTCTTGTCTTTGGAAATCGGCCGACATTCCTCGAACGACACAATTTGGCCGAGCGCGAGGGTATTCCCCGAGTTATGTACTTTGTATCGTTTTGAATACTGCACAAACTTCTGGTATCTAGGATGCTTCACATAGCGGCGAACCACCACAACCGCAGTGTCTTTCATTTTGACAGAGGCGACCGTGCCCGAAAACACCTTTCTGCTGGTGTTTTTGTCTCCTATTTTCCTAATTTCTCTCTGTTCCATATTATTTTCTTAAAAGCTATCTCACTTTTGAAGCTCCTGCAACTCCCGAAGCTCTCCTCGCCGTCTGTTCCGTTAAAATCCGAGCAATGTCTTTTTTAATGGCACGGCCTTCTTTAACGTTTCGGCTCTTGCTCCCCGCGCTGCCAAAACGAAACACTCGAAGCGCTTCGCGCTTGTCGTGTAATTCTTTTGCCAGATCTTTTTCGTTTTTTTCTTTAATGCTCGCCATATATGTAAACACCTCTTGTCCTCCTTAGTGGACTCGACTTATGATCTTGGTCTTGACTGGCAATTTGGTGCCTGCTTTGCGAAGGGCTTCCTTTGCCACCACACCCTCCACTCCATCTATTTCAAAAAGGATTCGTCCTGGCTTAATCTCTGCGCAGTATCCTTGTGGATCTCCCTTGCCGGCGCCCATCCCCACCTCGGCTCCTTTGGCGGTAAACGGTCGGTCAGGAAACACCCGAATCCAAATTTTTCCAGTTTTGCCAATGCAATGACTCATCACTTTTCTGGCAGATTCAAGCTGATTTGACTTTACCCTGCCACTTGAAAACGCCTTGAGACCAAACGCTCCGAACGAAAGCGTGGTGCCTCGGCTTTCAGTCCATTTCGCCGACACTTTCGGATTCTTTCTGGTGGTATGCCATTTTCGATATTTAACTTTTTTGGGGAGTAACATGGCAGTATTTTATTTCTTATTAAAAATCTCCCCGCGATATATCCACACCTTTATACCAATATCTCCATAGGTCATGTGCGCCTTCTCTCTTGCAAAATCAACATCGGCGCGAAGCGTTTGAAGCGGAATCCGGCCTTTTTTAAGCTCCTCGGAGCGAGCCATTTCTGCCCCACCCAATCTACCGCCCAAGTAAACCTTAATGCCCTCCACATCTCGATTGGCCATAACCTTCTCCATCGTCTGCTTCATGACTCGGCGAAACGGCAGACGTTTTTCCAAACTCTCGGCAATCATAGCGGCGACAATCGCCGCGCTTGATTCTGGGGAACGAATTTCTTCAATATCGAGCTTGAGTTCCGATGCCTGAAGAAGCTTGTGCTTTCTCATAAGAGCAAGAAGATCTTCCTTAAGTTTAAGCGCTCCTTCCGCGCTTTTGCCGATAATCATGCCCGGCCGTGAGGTCTTGACCACGATGCGAAGCGATTTCTGTCCCCTTTCAATTTCGACGCCGCCAACATACATACCGCGCAGTCGCTTCATAAGATATTCGCGAATAATGATGTCGCCGCGCAAAAGCTCTTTGTACTTATCTTTCATGGCAAACCAGCGCGATCGCCAATCTCGCAAAATGCCAAGCCTGTGTGAAAATGGATGTACAGTGTGAGACATCTAATAAATTTAAGCGCGGACTTCGTGTTTTTCCTCTGCTTCGTCTCCTTCTACCTCTCTTGTCTTGACTTCCAACTTCGGCCGCTCCGGTGTCGCAAGTAAAACTTCAATGTGGCTAGTGCGTTTGCGGATTGGATAGGCACTGCCACGAGCACGCGGCATCCGGCGCATAAGCGTAACTCCATCATCCACTCTAATTTCTTTTATGAAAAGCTTATCCGGATCAAGATGAAAATTATGTCTGGCATTGGCCACCGCGAGCTTGATAACGTTTCGGACTGGTTCTGAAGCCTTCTTAGTCAAAAAATCAAGCACTGTGAGCGCCCGATCAACTTTTTTACCACGAACAAGATCCGCGACCAAGCGAACTTTGCGCGGAGATTGTCTATAATTTCTAAGGATGGCTTTTACCATTGTTTTTAGAATCCGTTGGAATAATAATGGCTAAGACAAATACTCAAATTTCCGCCGAAAAAAGCGAAGCGCGAGGAGGCGATGCAGGCATCGTCGACGAGCGATGAGATTTTTGCAGGCGAAATTTGAGCATTTGGGTAGCCAAGTGACATGATTTGAAAAAAATTGTTGTTTATTTTGCTCATCTTTTGAACGTTTATTATTCCAATGGATTCTAGTTATTTCTTCTCCGCAACCGTGGCTTTGGCAGACTGCGCGGCGGCAATTTCCGCTTCTTTCTTCTTGATTTCAAGCTCTTTTTGCATCTTACCACCGTGTTTGGTAAATTTTCGTGTCAAGGCAAACTCTCCGAGACGATGCCCAACCATATCCTCCGTTATCAAGACTTCAAGGTGTTCGCGACCGTTGTGTACGCCAAACTTGAAACCCACCATCTCCGGCGCGATTTCACTCCGCCTCGACCATGTTTTAATAACACCTGATTGTTCAGGTTTCTTGCCCGCAATCTTTCTAAGAAGCTTAGCGTCAACGTATGGCCCTTTTCTAAGTGATCGGCTCATGACAACATTAAAATAAATAGCTCGAATGAGAGCGTGAGGGTTATCTTATCAGAGCCCTGTATTATGTCAAACTGTAGGGAAAATAAAGGGACAGCAATAACAAAGGGGTGTACAATTATTACCGCGCGCTATAAAAAGTGAGATAATTGACAATTGTAATATTTAATGCAATATGATTATAGAAAACTTTGAGAACCAAGGGAGAATGAGTGATTTCTTAGGTAAAGATGTCGAGCAAGCGTACGCCAACGTGTTCGAGACAAGGGAGCCTGTCGGAGGAATCGACGACCTGGGGAAGGACGTTCCTACAGGTCTCGATGACTTCCCGTTTGTCCAAGTGAAATCCTCATGGGAGGGAGCTAAAAAATTCTTGGCAAAATCCGTTACGCAAGGGGAATTTATTCCTCTTTGTGTTGGGGAACCTGGCACCAAAGAAGAAATTATTGAGTCTCTAAGAAGGTTCGGAGCGTGGCTTGCCAAAGATATCCCGAATCGAGACACGCTTCTCTCGCAAATTGCAAGGTTAAGAGAAAAAATCGAAAAACAACACGGAAGGAGGGAGGATGGACAACCGGCATAGACGAATGCTCAAAAGGATCACGAGATTGATTCGTAAACGTGACGGGAGAGAGAGGGTGGACGAACTAAGAAAAGAGCTACGGGAAAATGTTTTCGAGGCCATGGCCAAAGAGACAATTTGCCAACTCATTGGGAGAGAAAAACTACGAAAACGAATGGTGTTTCTCCTTTTTCACCCCCGCTATATACTTCCTTATCTACTACGACTACGTTCGTAAAAGGCTCGCCACTGTAACAGTTGCGAGCCTTTCACTTTCTTACTCTCGATTTCTCCTCTCTTTTTCCTTTAAGCGAGGATTCTTTTTTACAAAACATTGCGGAGCCCGCTTCGGGCGAGCATAGCAATCCGCTTCCGCGGATATGCGCGTTTTGTAAAAAAGAATCCGAGCGGGCACCTACTCTTTCTTCTTCCCAACCTTTCTCCTTGAAACCAGAAACATATTTGAATATTTTTTGGCGCGGCGGGTTTTTTGGCCTTTTCCGGATGGCTTGCCCCAGCGAGTCTTCGCACGGCGCAGTCCCCTTCCTTGGCGTCCCTCACCTCCACCGTACGGGTGATCCACCGGGTTTTGAGCCGAACCCCGGACAGTTGGGCGAATACCAAGCCAGCGCGAACGACCAGCTTTGCCGATATTCACCAAATGATTTTCCTCGTTTGAAACTTCACCGATGGACGCCCAGGCATTTTCCAACACTTTTCTAACTTCGCTCGAAGGCATTTTCAAATTTACATATCCACCTTCAATAGCCACCACTTCGGCATAATTTCCTGCTGAGCGTGCAATCTTTGCTCCGCCTTTCGGTTTCAGTTCGACGTTGTAAACAAATGTACCGACAGGCACCTTTTTGAGCGGTACGCGATTGCCGGTTTTGAGTGGCGCATTTTCTGAAACAATAAAAGAATCGCCAACTTTGAGGCTCTTCGGCACCACCACGTAACGTCGCTCGCCGTCTTTATAGCACACAAGAGCAATGAAGGCCGTTCGGTTCGGATCGTATTCGACAGTCTCAATAGTCGCCGGAATATCAAACTTGTCATATGAAAAATCAACAAAACGATACAAGCGCTTGTGTCCACCACCTTTGTGGCGAGTGGTCAAACGTCCAAAACTATTTCGTCCAACATCGCGCTTAAAACCCGCGGTCAAAGCTTTGTGCGGTTCGGATACGGTAAGCACTCCTCGGTAGGAAACCGTGCTCATGTGGCGACGTGATTTTGATGTGGGATTGTATGTTTTCATAAAATTATCTCGACACTAATCGGAAGCTTATTTTTATTCGCGTCATTCGTGGTATTCGTTCTTATTTGTCCCGATTCGATTTATCGAATCGAGGATCCTCGATTTCGTAAACGAAATCGGGATATATTGGTGTCGTGTTACATTATTTCTATCTTATCGCCTTTTTTAAGATACACGTATGCTTTTCGGATGCCCGGTTTAAAACCAACCTTGCCCCGAACAAAAAGTTTCTTGGCTGGCATGGTCGCAAAATTAATTTTCAAAGGCTTTACTTTATACAAATTTGAAATAGCCGAAACAACTTCTCTCGCGGTTGCCTCTGAAGAAACCTCAAAAGAATACACTCCTCTCTCGGAGAGCGCCGCCGCTTTTTCTGTGATACGAGGGCGGACGAGCACTGAAGAGACATCTTTGTTTCCCGTTGGAGAAACCTGCTTAGTGGCAGAAGAAGTGTCACTTTTTTTCTCGGTAACTTTAACCGCGAGCTTCTTCACGACAGGGGCAGAACTTTTTTTCTCCGCCTTCTCATCTTTATTATTTTTTAATCCGAAAAATGCCATACTGTTATATTATTTTTTCTTATCTGCCTTCATCTTACCCCCAAGAAAAGAGAGCGCCTCCTCCGGCTTAGTGATAATGACATATTTATACTGCAAAACGTCCACCGGATTCATATTTCGAACCTCTTCAATTTCGTAGTTGCTAAAATTACCAAAACTTCTCTCAACCATTTTGTCTTTTTTTGAAAGCGCCACATACGCGGCGTTTTTCTTTTTTGAAAACAATCCCTCGTATCCTTTGATACCGGAAAGGTTTTGCACAATCCCCTTTGCTGTGGCCGTTTTGCCATCAGACACTTCGAGCGTATCCACAAAAAGCACTTCGCCATCATGGACTTTCCGCGACAAAATGGCAAAAAGTGCCTTGGCTTTCGTTTTTTTATTAACCTTGCGGTCAAAATTCTTATCATTGCGCGGGCCGTGAGCAACTCCTCCTCCAACCCAAATCGGTGAACGAGTAGAGCCGTGACGAGCGCGACCTGTGCCTTTTTGCTGCCAAGGTTTTTTACCGCCGCCGGAAACTTCCCCGCGAGTTTTGGTATGCGCGACGGGCTTTCGAACTGATGTGTTCATCGAGGTTACCACCTGGTGCACCATATCCCCATTCCACGGCACGCCAAAAATTGATTCGGGAAGTGTGATCTTTCCCGTTTCTTTTCCGCTTTGGTTGTAAATAGTCGCTTCCATGAGCACTTATGAAACATATAACATAAAACATATAACATGAGGAAGAAGACAAGAAGGTCTTTTCCCATTCCTAATGTTCCATGTTATATGTTTTATGTTTTGTATTTTCATGTTAGATTCTTATACGCTTCGAATTTCAACAAGCGCCCCTCTTGCTCCCGCGATAGAGCCACTTACCAAAATGTGTCCTGCCGATTCATCAACTTGAAGCACTTCTAAATTCTTCGTCGTTACTCGCGTGCCACCCATCCGTCCGGGCATACGCATACCTTTAGCAACACGACCGCCCGCGCGGCCACCGCCGCCGATTGAACCAACTTCGCGTTCAGAATGCTTCTGACCATGCGTGCGAGAACCGCCCTTAAAATGATGTCTGCGCACGCCACCTTGGAAACCTTTACCCTTTGAGATTGAAGAAATTGCGACAACATCCCCCACTTCGAAAACCGTTGGCAAAACTTTATCTCCAAGTGCCATCGGCTTGTCGGAATCAGTTGTTCTAAATTCTTTGAAACCCTTGAAAAAACCGAGCTTTTCTGCGTGACCTTTTTGCGGTTTTTTGAGTCGTGATTCTTTCTGTACGCCATAGCCAAGCTGAATAGCAATATAGCCATCTTTTTCCTTCGTTTTGACTTGGGTGACGACAAGAGCGGGAATGGAAATAAGTGTAGCGGGAATTCTCTCACCTTTCGCAGAAAAAATCTGTGTCATATTTAGTTTTTTCCCAACGAGAGCCTTCATGCTATTTAAAAATCTTGATTAAAAATGAGTCCGAAGACTCAAAGGTAATGGGAATAACTTAACAGAATGGGGATAAAAAGTAAAGGATCGCGAAATGAGCTTATAGCTTCAAAAGCTTCATGAGCTTCAGTAGCTTTAGGAATGTGACGACATCGGAAGTCGTTCATGAACGACTTCCGATGTCGTCACATTTGCGTACTGCTTTGCAAAAAACAATTCTCGTTTTGAGAAAAAAGACGAAAAGAAAAAGGCCAGCTTGCTTTTGGAGCTTCTGACCTTCTTTAGGTTGACTATCTTTCTTTCAGCACAATGACAAAAAAACCTTGGTCACCCTCTTAATGAGACGGGGATTATGTTCCACATACCCAACCACTGGAACATACACTCGGCTGTACCCGCCCCTACGAAACATCATTGTTTTGATACTAAGACTACAGTTCGGATGAATGACAATCGATTTTTCCGAACGGATAGAGTAATTCTGCTCATTGCAAGAACCCACAATAAGTAAATTAAACTTGCCGTCGTGTGTGTCAACCCAATCCTGAACGCACTTTACTTTACCATGGTCAACGTACTGATATTCTGGCGCAGTTGCTCTACCGTGGGCTCGCATAAAAATAGTGCCGCGGAGACCTGTTTTCTTTGCATGTGTCTTGATAAGCGCCTGAATCAACTTTCTGCGAGTAAAATAATGGATCGTCCAGTGAAGATGTTGTTTGAAAGCCCTGAGAGAGGCTTCTTCTTCGTCCAAAAGACAAAAGGTGACATTACGGAACCGAGGAATTTTCATTTCATCCTTTCGAGTGGAACTGTACATTCTTCCCAAAAAAGTTACTGCAAAAACTTCTGATGTAATACTGCATTAGTTTTATCAATTTATCAACAAAAAACCACCATGAGGTGTTTTTTGAAAAAAAATAATGTCAAGGACCGTCCTTGACATTAGCACCCTATATTACTTGGGGTAAAAACTAATTTACCCTATTTTCCCATCTCCATTCACTCCAATTTTCACCCATAAGACCCTTGTCAGCTAAAGCTTTAGCACTTTCGTAATCCATTTCACCAGGATTAAGTAAACCTTCCTCCTCACATTTAACTCTTTTCAATTTCAAATAATCTGAGAGCTCTAAACCTCGTTCAGTCATTATCTTGTCTATTTCACTTCGAATAACGATTGCTTTTTCTGGATCAGATTGTATGTAAGCATCAAGTGGTTCGGCGACAGAAAGATGTCTCCGTAAATTCCAAATACTTTTGGAAACATCCTCAAGGTCTGGTCGGTTAAGTTCTGTTTCAACTTTTTTACGAATTTCCAACTCTTTTCTTTGTCTTTCAGAAAAAGAATCAAGTCCTAAACGTTTAGTATAGCTTTCTTGGTCTATCGTATTTTGATTTTTCGAATTTCCAAACCAACGTTCTAACATATGAACAAATTTACGCATAAATCCTCACTGAAAATAGTCTAGCACAAACGAGAAAGACGTGCAATCCTTCCTTTTAGAACAAAGCCTTTGTGATAAAATACAGAAGCTTCTTTTACCTCACCTTCTTTTCAAGAGCGGCAACTCGTGATTCCAAAAATTTGAACTCATCTCTTGTTACTTGGTTGTGCCGAATAAGGGCAACCTCTCTTTTAATAATAGATGTGTCAGATTCAACTCTGGTGACTCGGTCCCTTACAAAATCCAAACTTTCCCCAAAAATCTTAAAATCTGATCGCAAACCTTCAAGCACAACTGTGTATTGATCTCTTGAAGAAGAAACTTTTTTGGGTGAAGGTTTTTTCATACTATGATTGTATCCTTAGAAATAAAATGGGGCAACAAACCAAAAACCACCTCTCGGTGGTTTTTGGTAATTTCTTTTCTAATTCCTGAATCTAGAATCCAAATTCTTGCCCGCCCGTACCGAATCGGACTCCGGTACGATTCGGGCGGGAATCCACCCTTAGGACATCTTCACGTCAATGTTGACACCGGAGGGAAGTGAAAGATTTGTCAAAGCTTCAATCACTTTGCCGTTCGGATTCAAAATATCAATCAGCCGTTTATGCACTCTCATCTCAAATTGTTCTCGCGCATTTTTGTGGACGAAAGAGGAACGGTTGACTGTGTATTTCTTAATTTCCGTCGGCAGTGGAATGGGACCTAGGACTTCCGCGTCGTACCGAAGCGCGGTATCCATGATCTGCTTGACCGAAGCGTCAAGAATTTTGTGCTCATAGGCTCGGACGCGAATCCGAAGCTTCGTGGAAACTTCCACTTTCGGAGACGCTTTTGTTTTTTCAACCTTTTTTTTTCTTGGAGCTTTGGTCGGCATACTTAATAAATTTAAGCGGTTATTTTCGTAACAACACCAGCGCCGACAGTCTTGCCTCCTTCGCGAATAGCAAATCGCTGTTTCTCTTCAAGAGCGACAGGGGCAACCAGCTTCACTTGGAAAGTAATAGTGTCGCCCGGCATAACCATTTCGGTTTTCTCCGGCAACGTTACTTCACCGGTCACATCGGTCGTTCGAATGTAGAATTGCGGCTTGTAGCCGGTAAAAAATGGCGTGTGGCGACCTCCTTCTTCTTTCTTAAGAATATAGACTTCGGCGGTGAAATCGGTGTGCGGAGTTACAGAACCCGGCTTGGCAAGAACTTGCCCACGGTGCACGTCTTCTTTCTTGGTACCGCGCAGAAGCACGCCGGCGTTGTCTCCGGCCTGGCCTTGGTCAAGCGATTTGTTGAACATTTCAATTCCGGTGACAGTCGTTTTGGCGGTTGGCTTTAGTCCGACGATTTCGATTTCATCACCAACTTTGACCACTCCTCTTTCCACTCTTCCTGTTACCACCGTACCACGGCCTTCGATCGAGAAAATATCCTCGACAGGCATAAGGAATGGTTTATCAATTTCTCGAACTGGAATCGGGATGTAGGTGTCGAGCGTTGCAGTAAGTTCGAGCACTTTCTTGACCCACTCGTCATCTTTTGAAGAAGCCTCAAGAGCTTTGAGAGCTGAACCACGAATAACCGGCGCAGTTGCACCGTCAAAACCTTGCTTGGTCAAAAGTTCACGAACTTCCTCTTCAACGAGATCAATAAGTTCTTTGTCCGGCACCATGTCCACCTTATTAAGGAAGACAATGACTTTCGGCACGCCGACTTGTTTAGCAAGCAAAATATGCTCTCTTGTTTGAGGCATCACGCCATCTGTCGCGGCGACAACCAAGATGGCGCCGTCCATCTGCGCGGCGCCGGTAATCATGTTCTTGATGTAATCTGCGTGGCCGGGAGCATCAATGTGCGCGTAGTGTCTGGCTTCGGTGGTGTACTCGTTGTGCGAAAGCGCAATAGTAATACCGCGCGCCTTTTCTTCCGGCGCGGAATCAATTTCATCAACCTTCTTCTCTTTCACTTGCTGACCGGAAAGCGCCAGGGAGTGGAGAATGGCCGCGGTCAGCGTCGTCTTGCCGTGATCAACGTGGCCGATAGTACCGACGTTGACGTGCGGCTTTGACCGATCAAATATTGTCATACACGTTTGGGCTTTTACTTTCGGAAATTACACGCGCGAGAACTTTTGTGTAATTTCTGAAACTAAAGCGGATAAAAAATTAATAAATAATAAAATACGCACCTCTTTTTTTGTTACGTGCGAGAGAGGCAAACCAAAAAGAACGCACAAATACGGTAAAGACATAGTAGCAAACTCCCTGCAATAGTCAACAAGGGCGCTCGAATTGTTCTTTTATAAAACACGCATATTCGATAAAGCAAATTGCTACCCGCCCGAAACGTACCGTTTCGGTACGGGCGGGTGCTCGCCCGAAGCGGGCTCCGCAATGTTTTATAAAAGAAAATTCTCGCTTAGAGGTTAAAGACAAGGGAATTCCAAGGTCTTTCAAAAACCTATCCTCGCTAAAAGGAGAAGAAACGAACTGAAACCCCGAGGTTGAACCTTGGATCTGGAGAAAGGTTCAACCTTGGGGTTTCCTTAGTTTTTTGGGAACTTAATTCACAAATGATTTACTTGGAGGCCTCGCCTCCAAGTGCCCATGCTACTCGCTACAACACTCATATTTAGCAAATAGTGGCGATAGCAAATATATGCTAAATTAAAATAAAAATGTGTCAAAGAAACTAACCGCAGTTGAAATTGTCCGACTTGAGTTTATCGTACGAGGCTTGGAGTTTCTGTAGGAGTTGCTCGAATTTCGTTTTTAACTTGTCCAGCCTTTGTTTATGTTCAGCAATCGATTCCAATGCTTGGGATATTCCGTAGTTATAAGGAATAACCATGTTAGGAAAATCATACACAGAACCGTCGACATTCATAGTCGCACTGTATAGTGCATCCTTGATGCCAAAAAAACCGAGAATTGTCTTGGTCGCTTCCAAAGCGGCCCATTCTGGTGTGATTCTCTCTCCACCATCACCTAAGGTTTTTATGTTAATTGACATGCCCATTGTAGCTTTCGTGTTGTTCTTAAATTCAGGATAGTATCTAATAAGCTCCGCTTCGGTAATTGGTATCGTAATTTTCGCGACCTCTTGCTGAATTCCTTGTATTGTTTTACCAAGAAAAATAGACTTTGCTATACCAGGAGCTTCGCCTGAAGTCCCTAACTTAACAAGTTCTGCTCCTGTCTTACGATTTTTGTCTCGTAGCTCGGTCATTTTATCGAGTTGTGACTGGGGTGCCTTTTCAAAAAATGGCCCCCGCTCATGGACAAGCGTACCAACAGGCGTACTTTGACTAATAATATTTCCGCTCGAGTCCTTCAAACATTGAATGGTTACCGAATCAGCGCGATCATACTTTTTTTCAACGCTTAATCCGGCCGGAATTGCCCACACATCAAAACTATTTTCTTTCCTGGCTGTCTCAAAATACTGCCTAGTTCGTTCAAGAGAACTCAACATAAGTTTCATCCGCTCAATGCCAAAACTGGTGTCAGCAATTTTATCTCGAAGTATCGTGGCGGCCATATAACCTGTTGCGCACCGTGCGGCCGCATTGTCTCTTGAGTTTATCTCCTCTTTCCGATACCGTTCTATAAATTCCGGTGGTAGACAGGTTAGGTTAGACACGAGTTTAACTCCTTCAGGAATTGGCTCAACTGTTACCGATGGATCGTCTCCCTGATTTATGATGAGTTTAACTTTAGTCCAGGCACTGTCTGTTTTGAGTATAAATAGACAGAAAAATAAAAGCCCCACACCACCTAAAAGGCTAGCTCTCAAAATCCAATTTTTGCGTGATGTAGTCACAATATTTCTCTCTACAAAGAGTTACTTCACATATATACAATAACATAATTGGGAAATGTTCCTCTGTCGGGGTGTGGGTAACTTTTACTAAAAAGCTCGAAAGTTTGACTTTTTTGTGTAATAGTGTATACTTTTTCCTAGTTGCAAACAATGGACCAAAGGACTTATGGACAATCTGTCGCTCATAGGAATTTTGATCGGATGGGTTATTGGGAAATACATGGGTGTAATTCTCATGACTCTAGGAACAATCACTGTCATTTCCCTCCTTGGGATTGGCATCAAAAAGTGGAGCCAAAAAATATGAAGCCTCCACGCGCGAAACGTTTCCTTCGAACTGAAGGAAACGTTTTTTAATTTGATAGATAACCCACTTGGAGGCTTCGCCTCCAAGTGGGTTTTCAAACTTAATTCACCACCCTCTTGAGCAGTGAATAATCAATGACCGCTTGTGGCGTGGGGAGCAGTGAGCTTTCGATAAAGGAGACGAAGAGCCAGGCGCCAAGGATAAAGACAAAACCAATGCCGGTGTACACAAAAATATGTTTGGCTTGCTCGGCTTTACCCGGGTTTCCACCTGAAGTCAGATACATAATACCAGCAACGCAGAAACAAATGGCGGCAATCGAGGCAGAGATGATAAAGAGAAAGTCCATGATGTTCTTGGCCAGAATAAGCAGAGCGTTGAAGTCGCATTCTTCTTGAACCAAATGCATTTTACCACTCCCTATCGGCCATTCTTTTGACACAATATCAGTCCCTTTTATTCCATCTTTTCCATCCAAATCATAGCCACAGGGCACTAGACCATAACCACCGCCATATTTAGTAGTGCCCGCTCTGCCGTAACTTCTTGAAGCAAGACTAACTATATTGCTGAAGATTATCGGACCATTTGTAACCCATAACTCGTAAGTAACATCGCCCATAGACAGACTTGGGGGAAGTGTGAATCTAAGTTCTGTAGAACTTATAAATGTGGCATTTAGAGTCTGGACAGGACTGTTTGGATCACTCGCGTCCGCGAGGTTGACAGTGGTCAAACCAGAAACGAAACCTGTCCCTGTAATACGCACGTCTCCTATGTTTGGTGTGTAAAAATACGTGGCTTCATCGATCTTAAGAGATGCGGCGGCGGGAGCAAATAAACTTGGATCATTTTCACATCTTATATTGCCAGTTTGATCTCTTACCACAATACCAGTTCCATCCAAAGAAGCAGCCGCCAAACACTCCTCTTTTGACGTAAAAGAACCTATAATGTCAGGGGTTGACAGACCAGTGTCGACAGCGTACCACCACTCTTCACTTGGAACAGTCGGGATCGTGAATGAAATTTCATTGCTTTGATTCCCCGCGCTATTTTCTACCGAAAGGTTATAGGAGCCGGGTAAGACATTTGGTGTTGTGAAAGTGAAATGCAAACCATCCACCGACGGTATATTCGAAATCGTTGAATCTTCTCCATTTGTCGCAGATACGAGGTGAACAACGTTCCCACTTGTGCTAAAACCAGAACCAGTCGCCGTTACAGAGGTTCCAGGAACCGCGTTTGTCGGAGAAATAGAAGAAATGACGGGAATTTCATCTCCAGGGTTAAGAATTATCGGGACTCCATCAATTATTATATCCAACTCGTCTTCAAGATACTGGTCTGTGTCGTCAGGTAGTGGTGGAGGCTTGGCAGAAACCATAAGCGAGACACTTGATGAACTTTCCCCGTTGGCATTTTTGGCTGAAACTTGGTATGTGCCAGCAGGTAGGGTGTTTGGAATAATAGCCTGAAGAGCGCTGGTATCAACAAACATGGTTTCGAGAGCGGTCTTCTGCTCATTCAAAGTTACAAAGACTTCGCTACCCAAAGAGGTGAAACCGGTGCCTAAAACAAGGATGGTTTCACCCTGGGTTGCGGGGGAGGGCGAGACGGAAGAAATCGTTGGGAGTGTTGGCGGAGGTGGGGGTGGCGGGCCAGTGACTGTAACAGATATAGCGGCGCTGCCAACTAAACCGACTGAATCTTGAACTGACAAACTGATTACATATGAACCCGGATTTCTATAAGTATGCGGACAGGTCAAAAAGCTCGACGAGCTAGAGGGACTGCCGCAGGAAATTCCATCACCAAAATCAAACCAGTAGTTATAAAAAGGTTGGCCGCCAGAGACTGTGGCGGAAATGGAAAAACTTTGGCCCACCTCAAATATCGCGCCAGATGAGGGACTGGAAATTGAAACGCCGAGAGATTCGGCGGAGACAAAAGAAAAATTGGCTCCGAAGGCGAAAAACAAGACGAGCACTGCCACGAAAAACCTAATGGAAAAGAGAAATTTCCTCATGCCGATATAATACCACATGAAAAAATCTATTTTTAATTTTCTGTGGACAATACAAGGACACGAGGTTAAGCCCCGAGGTTGAACCTTTCTTCGGATCCAAGGTTCAACCTCGGGACTCCATAGATCATAAATGTCAAGAACGGGACGGTAAGGACGGTCCTTGACATTTATGTTTTTCAAAAAAGGAATCCGAGTGACCTTTTACTTTTTGGATTCAATGATTTCTGACGCGACGTGTGGAGGCACAACTTCATAGTGGTCAAATTCCATGGTCG
>Ga0209541_10005544_pt1 | contig 21964 bp, 27 predicted proteins | sample RifCSPlowO2_01_FD_184027 | JGI IMG/M metagenome (GOLD analysis project Ga0209541, IMG submission 184027) | Groundwater microbial communities from Rifle, Colorado - Rifle CSP2_plank lowO2_0.1 (SPAdes) (version 2) | ecosystem: Environmental > Aquatic > Deep subsurface > Groundwater | place...
GTTGCATTCTGCGAATATAATTCATGGGGATTTGACGACGTCCAATATGATTGTGCATGCGGAAACGAGTGAATTACATTTTATTGATTTTGGGTTGGCGGCGTTTTCTGAGAAAGTGGAGGATAAGGCGGTTGATTTGTTTTTATTGGATAGAGCACTTGAAACGACACATATGGAAAAGTATCAGGAGTTGTTTGCTGCGGTGCTTGAGGGTTATCGCGCGGGGTATGTTGATGCGGATGATGTATTGAAGCGGTTTGAGGAAGTGCAGATGCGGGGACGGAATAAACTGTCGAGCCGGAAAGATGGCTCTCCGTTCATTCCTCGCTAGGATTATTATAAACGGATTAGACATAGCGAGGAATAAGAGGAAGGAGAAAGTTTGATTTTTGATAGCTTAATTTTATATAGTATGGTCTGTTTTTAGGGGTATTAGGTTTTTTTGGTGATTGGAGATTATACAATGGGATCAAGAATATTATATACAGGGACAACGAAGCGGGCGTTAGATGCGTTTGCGGATAAGTATTATAGCGAGACCCAATTCTATTTTAAAGATAATCAAAATGGACTTCGGGCGGGTTTTTCGATGGAATATTCACCGGGAGCGGCAATTTTAAAAGCGTGTGGTTCTGCGGAGGTTTCAGATTCTTTTCCGGTTCTACTGGTGAGTTCTTCACAGGTATTGTCAGATTATTTTAGTGTTTGGTCAACTGGTAGGGGTAAGTCTCTCACAATTCAGAAAGCGGTTCCACGAGGGAAGCTTTTATCACTTGAGGTGCCATTGCTTGAAGGGTTTACACCGGATTTTAGTTCTCCAACTCAAGGGGTTTCCAAAGGTAAAGAGAGGTATGGGATTCATGATCATGTTGATTATGACCAATTTTCCAAGAACTTAGCTACTTTATTATATACACAAAAGTTATTTCGTGTGCCTAGACAGTTTACTCCTCCAACAGATTTGGTTTGGCATTATACAATTTAGGTATTTTTTGATTCTTTTTCTTTTTGTGCATACTTATAATATATCTCAAAGAAGTTTCGAAATGTTTTTTTGTAGTTAATGAGAGCGAAACGAAGTAGAGGGGTGTATTTTTTTCTATCAGCGGCTTCGAGGGTTTTGAGATATTGATTGCGGGAGTTTTTTCTTATGATGATGGGGAAATAGTTTTTTTTCATGAGGATATAATTGAGAAGTAATCTGCCGACTCGGCCGTTGCCATCGCAAAAGGGATGGATTTGTTCAAATTGGGCGTGGAATTTGAATGCAAGTTCTAACGGGTGCATAGTGTGTTCGTGTTGTTCGTACCATAAAAGAAGATTTGTCATGTCTTCGTATACGGTTTCGGGGGTGCTTAATTTTGTGAAAGGTTTACCAAGCAGTATGATAGGAATGTTGCGATAGCCGAGGCGATCATCTATGTTTTGCATTAGTTGGGAATGGATTTTAATGATGAATTCGTGATTGATGTTGGTTTTTGTTTGCTGGAGCCAGAGGAAAGTTTGATAGGAGTTCTGGGCGTCGTAGATTTCACGCAGATCTTTTCCTTTGCTGATACGTTGTTCAAAGAGGATTTCTCCTACGTTTTTGAGTGTTAAAGAGTTTCCTTCTAAAGCGTTTGTTTCAAAGACGTAATTGGCAATGAATCGTTTATTGAGATCTGTGATATTTTTTGGATGGAGGCGGGATTTTATGTGCTGGTATTGCAGGTTCATTTGTTCTAGCTTTTGAATTTCTTCTGTGGTTATAGGGAATTGGTGGGAGATGGTGTTGAGGAGATGGGTGGTGCGAAGTTTGGTTTGTTTTGAGAGGAATTCGGCGTTGTATTCGGGGCTATCTTCTTTGACTTGTAACGCTTTTGTGTATGGTCCGAGGTATTTTGATATTTTCTTTACTTGTTTGCCTATGCGAATAGATTGTTCTAAGTATGCGTATGGTTTTCCTTTGATTTGTTTGATGGTGAGATATGGCATTTAGATTTAGTTAGTTCTACATATATTTAAATGTTGTGGTAAATGTAGAGGTAACTTATTTTTGTGTTATTACTTTTTGATAACATAACATTTATAAATTGGGTGTGGTTTTGGATGTTTAGTTTTTTGGTGCTAACTTTATTGGAGGGAATTATTATGAATTGTAAACTATTATATCATGGGACGAGTAAGAAAGAGTTAGAGATAGAGGCAGGGAAGTTTTATGGAAATCATTCGTATGGTAGGTATGCGGTTACGTTAGATCCTAATTGGGAGACGCGTCGTTTAGAAATGGAAAAACATAATTTAAATCCGGATTGGAAAATTCATTGTTCATCTATGAGTTGGGTAGATTTTTTACCTCGCATACTTAGTAATGCTTGCATTTCTGCACATGTTTCTCAATCAATGCCGATAGTTCTGGTGAGTTCTGTAGCGAAATTGAGACAATATATGTTTGATGTTAATAGGCCAAATACACGAGCACCTATTCCTTATGATGCTTTTGTGGCAATTCCGTTGTCGTTTCAAGGGGAAGGTGCAGAGAGAGAGAGTTTGATTGATTCATCGCAAGTGGGGAATCCTCGGTATAAATATGATTCGTATGTAGATTTAGATGAGTTAGCAACTCGATTAGAGCAAGAGTTGATGAGCCAGAAAAAATTTCGTATTCCGCGCAGCTATCGTGAACCAACGTTTGCCTGGAAAAGAAATTTAGTGGATTATACTATAGGACCGCTGTAATTTTTTTATTTTATAGTATTTGATATTTTTATTTTTTCAATATTTTCTACACTTATCCACGCACAAGCATTGCCAAAGCCGGTTTTGTTGATGTGGAAAGGTTCGATTGGCGTTGGGTTTTTGAGGAAGATTAAGATGCAATAGTTTTTTTGTTTGAGGATTTGGAATGATTGATTGATATTTGGAAAGCAGATGCCGGGGTTGCCGCCGTAGGTTTTCAGAATGTTTTTGAGTTGGGATTTTGTGTAGTGTTCGAATTGGAGGATGCGTTCAACTTGTGCGGTTGCAGTTATGGGTTCGCCGCCGTTTTTGAAGTAAATGGTGTCATCTTCTTTTATGTTATCCCAGGGTGTGATTTTATTGACATACCAACGTGATTCGATGGTTTTTTCACCTGCAATAATTTTAGGAATAAGATTCCACGATTTTTTCATGAAGGCGATGTGGTGCATTTTTAGAAGGTAAGAAAGGGGAGTTTATAATTGTGTGGGGATACATTTAAAAATGGTATTCTTGATTATGAGGATATGACATACTTAAAAATGTACACAATACTGGAAGAAATGGTAGGTTATGCCAGGCAGGATAATTCAGAAAGAGTATCGGCATTAAATACTTCATTTGAATCATTATTTTCTCAAATGTATCCTCATTCGAAGACGGAAGTGGGATTGTTATATGATAATTGTCGGCAATCTTGTGTGATGGCGCAGGGGATGAGAAGTATGCGTTCGGAATATTTAAATGATGCAATACAGCGGTTTTCAGAGATTACAAAACCGAACTGATAGTTGGGTTGTGTGTCTTTTCTTATTTATCTTAATTTAATAATCAATTTTATGTATAATCCCCTCATCTGCGTTGACTTCTATGTAGTCTCCATCTTTGAATACTTTTGTGGCGATACTTGTGCCTATAATACAAGGAATTCCTCTTTCTCTACTGATTATTGCGGCGTGACACATGATTCCACCTTCATTTGTGATGATTGCGGATGCTTTGTCAATGATTGGGGTTAATGAAGGGTTTAGGTTAATTGAAACTAAAATGTCTCCAAAGTTGAAATCTTTCATGTTGTTGGGGTTGTTTATGATTTTCACTTTGCCTTTGACTTTGCCTTTACATGCTGTGATGCCTTGAATTGTTTTTTGAAGAGGAATTTGTGTGTGTACACTCATTTTTTGTTCTAGTTGTGTGAAATCCTCATAGATAAAATAAAATTTTTCGTTATTATAGTAAAAATAGCATTCATTTTTTCTTGTGGTAAGTTCTGGTGCGCTAATTGTTGTTTGAGGTTCTACAGTAGTTGTATGTTCTATTGCGATTTCTGGTTCTAGTATTTCTATTAATTCTGAACTGGTAAGATATCTTGCTAATTCAACAGGTATATTTATTTTTTTAGCGGCTTGATCCATTAAATGATAGATTATTGTTGTTAGTAGGGTAGGATAATGAGAGGTTTGTCTTATCTGTTCTAATTTTTGTTGTAGCTGTTCTACTTTTTCTTTACGTTCTGGATGGTGGGCGTTACTTGAATTACTATTCGAATTGGTGTTTGAATTGAGCGAATTGAGACTTATTAAGAGCCAGTAAGGGATAATTGTGTTGTATATAATTGCTTCTTTGAAAAAATATATTTGTTCTTGTACAGTATGATACTTTTTCAAATAGATCTCTGTTTTCATCTCTTGACTTATTTCTTTTTCTTTTTCTATCCAATTTGTAATTAGTGTATCATTTTCTTCTATTATTCCTGTAAAATATTTTTCAAATTTTTGTAATTCTAGCTTTGATTTGTAGAATATTCCTATATTTCTTTTATAATAATTTAATTGGTGTCCAAATCTTATTCCGGCAATTTCTTGCAGAAGAGCCCCATAGGCTTCAACAAATATCGTAAATATAAAAAAGTCAGTTTCTCGTTCCAAATATTTTTCCCAGTCAATGGATTCAAGATAGTTTGTGTTCATTTTCGGACTAGTTTTGTGTAGGGAACTTCTCGCAGGTCGTTGACGTAATACTCAATTCCGGCATTGCGTGCTTGGGCTGGAGTAATTTGGTTGTTCCGATTGACAAAGATCAATCTGCCGTTATGCTGGGTAAAGATGCCGCTGGCAATGGCTGCTTCTAATTCTGGCAATTCATCTGCGGTGTGGGATACTAGATAATTTCCTTTTGCGAATTCAATTTGTTCTACTTGTTGCCAGGCTTCTGGTTTGATTTTAGGCTGGCCGTAGGTTGCCGTTAATCTGCTGGCGATTTCAGAGGGTAATTCTTTTTTGATCCATTCAGCATCAAGAGATGAGAAGAGCATTACTCTTTCATTGCAATTTAATAGTTGATCCATTGTTTGTAAACAGTCTTGATACATTGCTTGTTGGTAGTTTACTTTCAAATCAGGATATTTAGCTAGAGGTTTTTTTATGGCTTCAATTATTCCTCTTTTGAGTTCGCCGGTGGTCCAGGGTTGGCCTTGAATCAGGGCGCGATAGTCATCAATGGTTTTTGTTGTTTGATCATCAGGTATCTGTTCGAGGGGTGCAATCTGCCTAAAATGGGCAATAGATTGTTCTCCTAATTGCTCGGTATTGAGTATAACACCATATACATCAAATGAATGGAGCGCTTTTAATCCGGCGGGGATACTAATCTTTGTATTTGTCATATTAGACTTAGGAACTGTTGTCGTATATATTCTTTATTCACCCTGTTTGGGAGTAGTAAGATTTAAATAGATGAGGAATATTTCTCTTTATATGTATTTACCACAGTTAGAGGCGTTAGGGTTTACACCGCGAGAAATTCGAGTGTATGTTTCGTTACTTGAGCTTGGGACATGTGCAGTTGGGAAGATCATTACTCATTCGAAGATTCCCAGTTCTAAAATTTATGAAACGCTTGATAAGTTGAAAAGTAAAGGGTTGGTTAGTTTTATTGTTAAAGAGAATAAGCAATTTTTTACAGCGATTAGCCCTTTACATATTACGGATATCTTAGATGAGCAGCGGCGGGGTTTTATGGCTGAGGCTTTGCCGGTGCTGCAATCGTTGGAGAAAAAAGAAAAAGTTGAGCGATCGGCAACGCTCTATGAAGGAGTGGGGGGATTGAAATCTATTTATGAGTTGATGTTGCGAGAGCTTGGGAGAGGTGATACGCTGTACGTGTTGGGTGCACCGAGGTTGGCGCAAGAAAAACTGACGGCTTTTTTGTTGGAATTTAATAAACGTAGAATTAAGAAAGGGATTCACATGAATATTTTATATCATGCTGATGCCAGAGAGCATGGGAAAATTCGGGAGAAAATGGGGTTGACGTCTGTTAAATATTTACAGGAAGATTTTTGTGTTCCAGCGTGGGTTGATATTTTTGGAGAGTATGTGGTTCTTTTTAATATTGATTCTTCGCCGACGGCTACGCTTATCAAAGATAGAGCGATTGCGCAGAGTTTTCTGGCGTATTTTGATGCTATTTGGGGATCGGTAAGAAAATATTAGTTAATTTTTTTGGATATTTTTCGAAATTATATCTTTAGAGTAATTTCCATTTTGAATGCAATTGTGCCTGGTCCTCTTCTGCCGACAATGGGGCCGTCGTCATAGATGAAGCCTGCTTCTTTCATGTTGTCGCGAACGACTCTTGCGCAAGAATAAGTGGCGAGGATGGCGTGTTCTTTGATTACGCGATACATTTCTGCGAAGAGGGAGGTGGTCCACATGTGAGGATGGGTTTTTGGTGAGAAAGGGTCGAAGAAGATGGCGTCGAAGTAGTTGTCTTGCAAAGTGGTTGAGGTTTGATGGGCGTCGCCTAAGAGGATTTTTACGGTGACGTTGTCTTTGGTGAATTGTAGTGTGTTTGCGGAGAGTTGTTTGTAGTGCTGATAGAATGGTATGGGTGGTGAGAGTTCTTGGATTTTGTTGATGATGTCGGGGTCAAGTTCTAAACCAATTACTTCAATTTGACAGTTGGGGTTTTCTTCTAATGCTGCGGAAATTGCGGCAGCGGAGTTATAGCCGATGCCGAAACAGACGTCGAGGATTTTGAGTTCACCGGTTTTTGCGAGTTCTTTGATTTTGCAGGGGATGACGTATTTTTTGTAGGCTTCTTCAACGGCGCCGCTATGTGAGTGATATGATTCTTGGACTTCTTCATTGAGAAATGATTCAGTGTTATCTGCGGTGATAATTTTTTTAAGTTTTTGGATGAATGCCATACTTTATTGATTAGAGAAGAGTTTTTAAACTTTTTCTGAACTTATTTTGTTGTAAGAATTGTTATACTTTTGTAGCTCTACCTTTTCTGACTAAAAGATCTGCGACTTCAGGAAATATTTCTGTAGATTCTCCGGTATCGAATGGGCCGTAATCTTTGCCAGTATCCTAGGCGATCAAGTCGCTTATGCTCGTGACTTTCTTTACAGAAAGTATTGTCAGGTGAGGCGTTCTGCGGAAGCCTCACGATAGAAAAATAATGGATGTAATTTTTGGCGTATTCATACTTTTTCTGCCCTACCTTTTCGTACTAGCAACTCTGCGACTTCAGGAAATATTTCTGTAGATTCTCCGGTATCGAATGGGCCGTATTCCTTCATGTCTTTCCAGATGAACCTAGGAGTTGCGTGGATGAATTTGATTTTGGTCATGGTTTGAGGGGAGGTTGGTTGGGGGGTTATGGTCATTGGTTGCGGTGATGTGTTGATGCTTGGTTTTGGTTCTGGTGTGGTTGAAGATGTTTGTGGAGTAGAGGTTGTATCTTGAGTATTTTCATCTGTTTCTTCTTCTGCTTCGTATGAAGAGATGGGGGTTTGATGCGTGGAAAAAGTTGTGGGGCGCCATAAGCTTGGCATGGTGACGTCGGGTAATTCGGCGCGAAAGATGCGATGGATGATGCCTTGGCGATAGGTGTCTAACGTGCGCAGGAGTTCTTCATAGAACATTTTTTCTTCGGTGAGCATGGCGGAGGTGTCGATGATATCGGAACCGGTTTTACTGCGGTTGAGCGCGATATCGATGATTTTTTTTTCACGCTTTTCGTAGATTTCTCGAAGAATGCGTTTAATACTGCGAAGTTCGTAGTCTAGTTTGTCGCGTTCACCTGATGCGAAGAGATCATTTTCTTGTTTTTTTGATTGGAGCAAGGTATTTTTTTCGCGAAGGTAGCTGACGACATCCACAAAGAACGCGGAGTCTATCTTCTGTAAGTCTTCGCGCTTTTTCTCGTTGCGTAGAATATCGTACAATGTTTCGAGTGTTATTTTTATGCCTTCCATGCTCCTAGTTTTACTCCATTTCCTTTGGAGCAGATGGAGGTTTTAAAGCTTATTGCTAGTTTAATGATATACGTGTTTTGTTCTATTTTTTGATGATTATTTTTGATTATGTATGTTTGGGTGTTGGTTTGAGAAAAGATTATAAATAGGATTGTCTTTTATATCGAGATGGATATCTCTTCTTATGTTATTGACGGAAAATTTAAAGTTCGGGTGATGCCCAAAGCGGGGAGAAATGAGATTAAAGAAGAGAATGGGAAGTTGAAAGTGTTTTTAAAAGAAGCGGCGGAAGATGGACGCGCAAATGCTGCGCTTGTGAAATTTTTTAAGAAAGAGTTGGGAGTTGCAGTGGAAATTAAGAGTGGGTTTACAAGCAGGGAGAAGGTGCTGCGGGTGGTGTAGAGAATTTAATGGAAATTTAATTTTTGTTAGGATATATTTATATTGTTCTATTCTTTTAAAGAAATATGAAATTTATATCCGCGCGAAAAATTGTACTTGAAAAACCTTTAAGTGAATTAGATCAATTAGTGTTACGATTTGTGAATATTGTTCAAAAATATACTTCCTATGTTATTATTAGTGGGTATGTTGCTATATTATTGGGTCGTTCGAGAGGAACGGAGGATGTTGATTTATTTGTTAAAAAAATGTCTTTTGAAGATTTTATGTTGTTTTATACTGATTTGAAAAATGAGGGCTTCTGGTGTTTGAATGCGGATGATGTGAAAGAAATTTATAGTTATTTAGTTGATGGGTTGGCAGTGCGTTTTGCTATCAATGGTGAAACTATTCCTAATTTTGAAGTTAAATTTGCATTAAAACCTATACAATTAGTAACATTTGATGATTGTATTGAGGTTGTAACTGAGCAGGGAGTGATCATAATTTCTTCACTGGAGCGGCAAATTGCGTTTAAGCGATATTACTTAATGTCTGATAAAGATTTAGAAGATGCCAAACATGTTGAAGAAGTCTTTAAAGGACATATTGATGTAGAAAAAATTAAAAAGTACAAAGTATTTTTGGAGAATTACAATGAGTAAACTACAAAATTCCAAAAATGATTCCGAAGCGAGAATGTATTTTGTGAATTACTGGGCTGATTTTGTGCGAACACATACTGATCAAGAATGGGGAGTTCAACATACAAAATTTATTAATTCGCTGATGCATAATGCTAAATTTTATCCGTTTACTGCTGCGAAATATTTAGAAATGAAACAAGAGAAATGTTCTCGGTTGTGATTTTATAGGCGGTTATGTTTTTTTTACTTTGAATGGTTCTATTTGAAATATTTAGCGAGTTGCGGTCCAAGCTGTTGCTGGTAGTGGCTGTTTGGTTTTTCACCGTATATTTTGTCGGGCATTTCTGCCATACGTTCGACTTTGAATTTGCAGATGCCATGGCCGTCTTCTACGTACATGTTTTCTAAAGGGATTACTTCTAGTGTTGCAGGTCTGCCGAGTATGGAACCATCTTTACTCCAGCCAAAGCCTGGGTCGAAGAAACCGGCGTAATGGGAACGAAATTCTCCTCCGGCATTGAGGTCGTAGGGAAGCATTTCTAAGGCAAATTCTGGAGGTACACAAATATATTCTTTGGTGGATAAAATATAAAATTCTCCGGCTTCAAGAAAGAGGCCTCCGTGTTTATCTACATGTAATTTTTCCCAGAATTCTTCAGCAGTGTAATCTCGTCTTGAGAGATCGATAGTTTCGCTATGGTTATGTTTTCCTTTCCAGCCAACAATTTCTTGTTTTAAATCAAGATGAGCGATTAGTCCGTTGTTTAAGTAGGTTGGTGTTAATGGGATGGGGCTGCCAGATTTATCATATAAGAAACATATTTCTCTTTGTCGTGTTTCTATTTCAAGATCGCTTACCTCGGCGTTGCCGTAGATGAAACGAATTTGGTTAAGAGCATCACCTGGTCGAACGAGAACAGGGAAGAGTTTTGGCATGATGCGCAGGTACATTTGACTTTGCTTTTGTTCTGGGAGTATGTCATCGCCATATTGTGTGGTTAATTTGGTTTGAAGATTTATTCTTCCTGAAGAACTTTTGTTGTTGGCGTAGCCAATAATTCCTCTCGGAAGCGGTTTACATTGTTCTTTAGATGGAATAAGGTACATTAGTGTTTCATCTAGAGGAGTTCCTGTTGTGTTTATGGGGAAGTTATATTTATGAAATTCTTTTCTGGGGGGATAATTTTCTAATTGTGTTGCACTTGGGCGACCGCGAATACAATAGGCGTGATTTCCAAGAGTTAAATCTAAACTTGCGGGTTGGATTTGGTCTTCGGGGATGAGACGGTTTTGATATTCTTCTGGGACGTAGATGTGGCCGTTTTTAATTAAGTGGCGGATGAATTGAGAAGGAAGGACACCTTGTTTGTTGTTCACCATATTGTTTATTCAAATGAGGTGATTTAAAAGGATTGTTATAGTTTGATTTAGGGAATAGGATGGTTATGTTTTAATGGGGAAATGTATTTAAATGGCGAGGTTAGGTTACTTTTTGATATTTTGTATTAAGAGAAAGAGGTGGGAATATGGAGCAGTATTTGCAACATGCGAAATTGATTTTGAGTGATGTGTATTCAGGCTATAAACCTAATCGTACGGGGATAGATACAATTTCTCGGTATGGGCATCAGAATGAATATGATCTAGAAAAAGGTTTTCCTCTCTTAACTACAAAAAAAGTTCATCTAAAAAGTATTATTCATGAATTAATCTGGTTTTTGCGCGGTGATACTAATATACGCTATCTTGCACAACATGATGTTCACATATGGGATGGAAATGCGTTTGATCATTATGTCAAAAAACAAGCATTACAAGATAAATTACCGTTATATTCTTCTCAATGGCAGCAGGCAAAACAAGAATTTATTGAACGTATTAAAGAGGATGAAGAATTTGCTATGCAACATGGGAATTTAGGAGATGTATATGGTGCGCAGTGGCGGCATTGGAAAACAACGGATGGTAAGGAAATTGATCAACTTGCAGATGTGGTTGATTTGTTACAACATAAACCGCAGTCACGACGTATCATTGTGACGGCGTGGAATCCGCAGGATGTTCCTGCTATGGCTCTTCCTCCTTGTCATACTTTTTATCAGCTAAATGTTCTTGATGGGAAAGTTGATTTACAATTATATCAACGTTCGTGTGATATGTTTTTAGGGGTTCCCTTCAATCTTGCGAGTTATTCAATGCTGTTGCAAGTGTTAGCACAGCAGGCGAATTTAAAACCAGGAAGATTTATTCATACTTTTGGCGATGCGCATTTTTATTGCGGTGCAAAGGAGAGGGGACAATTTTATGGAGATAATTTGCAGCAATTAAAAAATAAAGTTACAGGAGTTGTTACACGAAATGGATTTGCTGATATTTTAGATTGGATTACTCAAAACGCTCCCAAAGAAATGTTAGCAGGAAAAGAAATTGAGCAGGATGTACATTCTCAGGATCATGTAACAGCAATTCTTACACAATTACTACGAGAGCCAAAACAATTACCAAAAATGAATATAACGAATAAACGTTTTGATGAATTAGTCTTTGAAGATTTTTCGTTGCAAGGATATGAACCACATCCGGTGATTCGACGAGCTATGGCGGTGTAAAATGGATCTAATACTTATTGCAGCAGTTGCTGAAAATAATGTGATTGGGCAGAATGGAGAATTGCCTTGGCATTTTGCAGAAGATATGAAGCGGTTTAAAGAGTTGACGATGAGGCATCCGGTGATTATGGGGCGAACGACGTATGAATCGATTCCGGAAAAATATCGGCCGTTGGTTGGCAGAAGAAATATTGTGTTGTCTAGGCGAGATGAGTATAGACCAAATGGTGTTGAGGTTGTGGGTGCATTAGAGGATGCATTGACTCTTGTTGAACGCAATCCACGGTTGGAGTTTGATGAACAGAGTATTTATGTTATTGGGGGGGCACAGGTGTATGCTTGTGCCATGCCGATTGCAACAAAATTAGAGATAACACATATTCATAAATCATATATTGGTGATGTGTATTTTCCGGTAATCGATAAGTCAATATGGAAAGAAGTGCAGCGAGTGGATAGAGAAGAGGGGTTTGAGAAGTATTCGTTTGTGACGTATGAACGAAAAGAGGTGTGAATGATGGGTAGAGAAAGGAGAGGAAAATTTGTGGTTGTGGATGGTATTGATGGCGTGGGGAAAGGGGTGTTTTTAGATGAGTTTGTGCGCTGTGCAAAAGAAGAGGGAAAAAGAGTGTATGATGTTGAAAAAAAGTTTTGGAAGAACAATTATCATCCAGATATAAAAAGAATGGGTTATTTATATGATGTGATTAAGACGTCGGAACCAACATTTATGGGTGTAGGTAAATATATCCGTGATGAATTGACATCGAAGAAGCATACAAGAACGTATAGTCCGCAAGTTGTGATGGAGGCGTTGGCACTTGATCGTAGAATGTTGTATGAGCAGTTGGTTCTTCCAGCACTTGAGCAAGGGATTGATGTGTATCAGAGCAGATCGTTTTCAACATCGCTTGTGTATCAATCACAGATGTTACTTAATGAGAAGTTAATTGATTCTCGCAGATGGGCGATGCAGCATATTTTAAAGATTCCGGGCAATGCGTTTTGTTATCAAAATCCGATGGATTTTTTAGTTGTACCAACAATTGCAGATGTTACAGAGGCAGTACGGCGGGCAGAGTCTCGTGAGAAGCAGGATAATTCGGTGTTTGAGAATTTGGAATTTCAGTTGAACGCAAAAAAAGTGTATGAAAGTTCGGATTTTAAACGGTTGTTTAAGAAGATCGATGTGCCGATAACTTATATGGATGCAGGGAGAACAATTGAGTATTCTAAAGAGCAGGCACGAGAGTTTTATGTTGAGAATTTAAGATAATTTTTTAAGCTATCTTTACTCTTTTAGAATTTTTATCTCTTGAAAAATAATAAAAAATATTTTATTAAAAAAATTATTCTTCTTTTGTTACTTCTTCACTTGGAAAAAAAGAATCTAATTTTTTGCATTTCTGCTGTCCATTATAAGAAATTTTTGTCATAAAATCTACCACCTCTTTTTTCCCAACATCTATCGTTAGTGTAGTAAACAGTGTAGATATATAAAGACTATTAACGTCTAAACTATATTCTGAATTGAGATACCACTTGAGAAATGAAAATGTATTTTGTTACTGTGAAATGTGTGTTTGGGTATTGAAAGAAAATTATTTTTCTATTATTTTAATTATTTTTTTCTTGATATCAGTTATCTTGCTCTTTGATTGAATGTTTTGATTTTTGATAACTGCGACTGGGGCTGATACTTTTATTTCCCTTTCTTATCCACTAATTCAATTGCTTGATGTGATTCAAGTATTCCGGTGTTAGCGTTGATTTTGAGGTTGATGAATTGGATTGAGGTTGTGATGAATGTGACGTTGAAGAGGGTTTTTTGGTTGAGGGTTTGCAAGATAAGAAAGCCGTTGCCAATCTGTTCTTTAGGGAATCTTTGTTTGAGTTGTTCTTTGATTAAGGGGAAGAGAAGTTCTAAAGATATGTTTACCTCTTTGAGGTTTAATGCTTCCACTACTGAATTTTCTTGTTTGAAGACGTCATCTTCAGGTTTGATTTCAAAGTCGTTTGTTTGGTTATCTTTGATTGGAACAAACACAGTTATCTTTTCACTTGAGGGGTCAAAGTAGCCAAGTTCCCAGTTGTTGATGGAGAGCAATTGGTCATTTAAAGGGCAGAATAGATGTGAGAGAAATGCTTGGGGGTGCTGCAGGGACCATTTTTGAAATAGTTGGTCTTGCTGCAAGTTTGCGATGATTTCTTGCGGGGAGAGAAGGATCATTGTTGTTGAATTTGAAACATTGTTTTGTTAGCTGTCATCCTTTTGTTGTTTTTCTATGCGTATTCTCTCCAGGTGTAGTTGCATTTGGTGCATTTGAAGAATCTTGTTTCTGGTTCGTCTGCGCCTCTGGTTTGTTGTGTCCAATAATAGGCAACGGTATTATTGCACTTTTCACAGGTGATTTTAATCTTTGGATTGGTTTCGATACTTTCCATGACTTCGATTTTTTTGGCAACTTTGGTTGTTTCTTTTAGTTCTGTAGATGCTTCTAGTTCACCAGGAGTTTTTGTGAAGCCGCAGGTACAATAGAGAATTTTTTTACCTGCTTTATCTTTGGGACGTAAAATTGAACCGCATTTTGGACAAAACATAATAATCACCACATATTTTTTGAATTTTTACTCTTTGTATGATATTTTTGTGTTTTTAAGCTATTTATATACTCTGTTTTTACTTGTTATTTGGGATTTAGGGTTGGTTTATATATTTTGCCTATTTGGGGTATATGTTTTTTTGGTTGAGAGGGTAGTTTTTTTTATGTTTCTTGGAGAGTCAGTAGGATTAAATGTAGTTTTTCTATGTTTTCCACTTTCAAGTAGTTAAACTAGAAAAGTTTATAAATAGGGCGATTTTTAGGGTATGAATGGATGAACGAACACACCGAACAGATGTTACTTTTGGCGATGAATTACTTGAAAATCTGGTAGATCTTGGAGCTCGAGCGTATTGTGTTTCTTTATTCAAGCGAAAAGGGTTAGCAGTTATTGTTGATGATAAATATGTTACTGAAGCTATTGGATATTATTCTGAAAGATGTCGACAAGATATGGTTGAACTTTTGAATAGTAGGAATATTCCTGCAAAAAAAGCAGTTGCTGTGCCTGTTGCAACATATGATTCGTTAGAAGTGTTGTTAGCTGCTAAAGAGTATCAGAATGCAGCGGTGAACGCAGGAAAGATGGGCAGATATCTTGAGGTTGTGTCGCGCGCTATGCTTGATGGTGAATATGATACAGCTAAGAGTTTGTATACATCTTTGTTTACGATGAATGAGGTTCAGCGAAAGCGATTACTTGTTTCAAATACTAATGGAAGTAAGGATAGTGGTGCGGTAAAATCTATTATGAAAGTATCGGTTCAACAACCGGAATTATTGGAAGCGGCAGGAAAATATCAAGAAGCGATGAATTTGTATGATCAGTTAGGAAGAGTGGATGAAGCAGTTATTGTTGGTGTTAAAAATAATTTATTTTTATCTGCGTATACGCTTTGTGAACGGAGAAAGAAGTTTGATATGGCGGCAGTTGTGGCGTTATATCAAAGGAATGAGAAAAAAGCGGAGTTGTATAAACAGCTGCATCAGTTGACGGTGTAAGTACTTTATATTATTTTTAAATAGATTTATAGAGTTTAGCTTGTTTTTTGGGTGTTGTATAATTATAATTAGGATTATAATAATTATATTTACAAATTATATTATGAAGGCGATACATTATGATTGATGACACTTTTAAAGTTGCACAGAAAGAAAATATGGGAAAGACAATTGTACGTGTTGGTACAGTAGAGTTTGGTGGGGAGAAGGTTGTTGTTATGGCAGGACCATGTTCTGTTGAGAGTTGCGAGCAGATATTTGCGATTGCGAAAGAAGTGAAAGAGAAAGGTGCTCGTGTGTTACGCGGTGGGGCGTTTAAGCCGCGAACGAGTCCGTATGATTTTCAGGGTTTAGGGGAACAGGGTTTGTTATGGATGCGAGAAGCAGCGGATGTGTATGGCTTACTTGTGGTGACGGAAGTGCTTGATGTTCGGGATGTTGGGCTTGTGGCACGGTATGCGGATATTTTACAGATTGGTTCAAGAAATATGCAGCATTTTGCGCTTTTGCGGGAAGTTGGAAGATGCGGGAAAGCGGTGTTGTTGAAGCGAGGGATGGCAGCGACGTATAAAGAGTGGTTGTTTGCGGCGGAATATATTTTAAATGAAGGGAATCCGAATGTTATTTTATGTGAGCGGGGGATTCGGACGTTTGAAACGTATACGCGTAATACGTTGGATTTAACTGCGGTTGCGGTGATGAAGGAGTTGACGCATTTGCCGATTGTCGTTGATCCAAGTCATGGGACGGGAAAGCGCGAATTGGTTTGTGCGATGTCGAATGCGGCTGTTGCGGCGGGAGCAGATGGATTATTGATTGAAGTGCATACGAATCCGGAGAAGTCGGTGAGTGATAAAGCGCAGACGATTTCGACTTCTGAGTTTGGAGAGTTGATGGAGAGGTTACGAAAAGTTGCGGAGGCGGTGGGACGAGAAGTGTGAAAAGTGTTTTTTGGGCAGGTGTTCTTACTAATAAATAACTAAATGTTTATAAATAGACTTGTTTTTTGGTGAATAAAACAATCAGAGGAAATATAAAACATGAGATTATCATTACGATTATGTGGCCCAAATGAAAAATTAGATATAAATCATTTAATGGCAAAACATTTATGTGACAAAGATCGACAATTGCTCTTTTATAGAGAATTCTTTGGTCATCCGCAATTACAAATGCCTCTTTTAATCCTGGGGAAAGATGAACAAGGAAAGGAAGTTGATGTTCGTCGTCATCCGGCGTCTGTTGCGGATATTGTTGAGTTACGTCTACATGCATCGGAAAGTGTCAGAGAGAGATGGCAAAAGAATTATTTTGATACAGGGGATGTTTCTGTTTCGGGAATTAATGGAGATCAATTGATTGTGCTTGATGCGTTTAGTTCAAGTTATTTTGCGTTTACTGATTTTTCAAATTTTGCCTCTTCCTCTTTTTATCGTGCGGAGGTGGTCTCTCCACAACGTAATTCTTCACAAAGTAATTTTTATAAAATGGCAGCTATTCCTGGTTATGAATTGTGGTCTGAATTAAATGGTAAAGATGATCGTTATTTATATTTGACGGCAAAAGAAGTTGAGCAAGCAAATGGTCAAGGGTATGTTAAAAAGTATGGTGTGTGGCTGCCTGCGAATGAAACGGTGGGAAAAGTGTGGGATTTTTTGAACAGAGGACGAGATCTTGTTTCTTATATTCAGTTAGTATGTGAAAATTCTGATGTTGATGCTGACTCTACTTTGTTAGATATTCATTTTAATCAAAGAATATATGAACGAGAATCAACATTTGAGCTGTTTGGTGTTGGTCGTCTTTCTTATCATTCTAGAGTTATTGGAAAGAATAAGTCTGATCTTGAGGGGAGCTTAGTTGGAGTCGTACCGAAAGGGTATATGGGTGATGTTGCGGATAGATTGGTTCAAGAAGATTTTGAATATAAAAAGAGAGTAGAGACAGATGCGCGAATACGTTGTGCTCTTGAAGGGGGAAATCCGTTTGAGTTCAATGGTACAGTGTATGCGCCTGTAAGTGGAGTTAGACTAAAATAATTTTTTTTTTACTCTTTTTGTATTTGTTTATTCTAGTTATCGTTCTATTACAATCCCAAATAATGCCAGAATCTCAACAAATATAATTTTTACCCAACCAAGATAGGGAACTTTTGCGATGGCTTTGCCGTAGATACGGTTTAGGGTGATGTCTTCTTCGCTGTTTGGGCCGTTGATGGAGGCGCTGTTGTGGTCGCCTTTGGTTTGGTAGTGTTTTTGACCATCAATTTCCCAGATTTTAACAACGCGATGGATGATGGGTTGGGCGCGGTTGCCTTGGAAGACTAGGGTGTCACCGAGTTGAATGTTATTTTCGTTGGCGCGCCAGATGATGATGACGTCGCCTTTGCGAAAGCCGTCTGAGAGGGCGAAGGATTGGAATTGTTGTTTGGTGATATTGCGTTGTTCGTACCAATAGCCGCAGATGCTCCAATAGTTACCAAATGATTCTTTGAATTCGTTGAATTGTTGGCCGCAGAGGACGTTGTTATGAAGCCCGTGTTCCATGCTTTCGCTGATGACGGCGACAATGGGAAAGCCAGTCCCGAAAATTATGCCGAGTACGGGGTAGAAGATGAAGCGGATGAAGAGGAAGGCGACGACTAGGTTAGCAATCCAGCTGGCGGCGGAGTCGTCGTGCCAGAGGAAGCGCCAAGTCTTTTTGGCGTAATGTTTGAATGTGCTCGTCATGTTTTGGTAAGGAGGGGGATGGCGTTTAAAAAGGTTTTTATATGTTGGGGTGATTTGTGTTCATTGTATGGCTGGATTAACAGATGAGCAAGTGGCGGTTGTCGTTGCAGAAGTGCAACGCAAGAAAGAGTTGCAGGGGCTTTCTTCTTCTTTTGTTGTGGCGGCAGTTCGTGATTTTTTGCGGAAGAATACTAATTTAGAGAAGAAGTTGCTGTTGAAATTTCATGTGAAATCGGCGGTGTTTGAAGCTGTTGTGAAAAATGTGCGTGCGGAGTTGCGCAGGTCGGCGGGGTTATTTCAAGTGTCGGGGGATTTGGATGAGATTTCTGAATTGGTTGAGAAATATTTTGCGGAGAAAGATGTTGTGAAGCAGCAGAAGATTTTAGTATCTTTATTAGAAAGTCATGCGTCAACGCAGGAGAGGTTGCCGATTTATTCTGAGTTGTATACCAAATTGTTTGCGATTACGGGTGCGCCTAGGGTTGTGTTGGATTTAGGGTGCGGGTTGAATCCTTTGTCGTTGCCGTTGATGGGGTTTGGGAAAAAAGATGGAGGGTCTTATTATGCGTATGATATTCATGCGGATCAAGTAGATTTGTTAAATGCTTTCTTTGATTTGATGCAGAAAAGAATGAGTGCGTTTAACACAGAGAGTGCGTTTAACGGCAAGGCGGAGGTACTTGATTTGTTAGATGTTGAGAGTGTGAAGAAGTTGCCTAAAGCGGATGTGGCGTTGTTATTTAAAGTTGCAGATGTACTTGATAAGAATAAAGGGCATACGAAAAGCGAAGCGGTGTTTTGTGCGGTGCCTGCGCGATTTTTAGTTGTGAGTTTTGCGACCAAAACGATGAGCGGGAAGAGGATGACAGCACCACGGAGGATATGGATGGAGTGGATGTGTGATCGGTTAGGGTGGAAGTATAGTGTTATTGAGTTTGAGAATGAGATTTTTTATGTGGTTGAGAAGTGAGTTTTACTTTTTAGTGATTAAATTTATAAGCCCATTACTTTTTTTCTTATTATTATGGATCAAACACTTATTACTTTGGTTGAAGACACATTACGGATGCGTTGTGTCTATACTTTAGAGAGTGTTTTACGAAATAATCATTTTTTTCAAGATGAGCGATTAGCAGAGGATGTTGAATTGAAGATGGGTTCAAGTTATTTTCAAGGCCGTCAGAAAGGGTTATATGGGGTTGTGCGAGAGGTTGAGGGGAAAAAACCAACTATTGATTTATTTTTCTTGCATGGGTGTTTTCCAAGTGAAGTGTATCAAGATGCTATATGTCAGATGAATATGGATTACATTATGGGAGGCGATATGCGCATACCCTTAGAAGATCCACTTACGTCAGATGAAGTGAATAAATCTTTTTTTGATGGGACATACAAACCGTTGATTGATGAGAGGCCAGAATTAAATGCAAGTTGGATTCGTGTCAAAGCGTATTATGCGGTTGAGCCGAAAAAAAATGTTGAGCAACAAGCGTATGAGCAACAAGTGTTAATTGAAAGTATGAAGCAGATTAGGTTTTTTTTGGAAGGATATCGACCGCTGAAACGAATGTTTGTTGAGGTTGATTTTTCAGTTCATGATCCCGCGTTATTTTCAAAATTTTTAGTGGGAGCACAGTTTTCGTTTGAAGATAATGTTAATAGTTCTGAGAAGTTGGTTGAGCAAGCTTTGGACGTGTATGGGAAATTTAATTTTTGATATTTTCCGCAATATATTTATTAATTCTGATTCATATTTATTATTATAATATTAAAAATTATAATATTAAAATATTAAAATTAGATATGAGATAGTAAATAGAGATAATATGGTAAAATGGAAACATCTGAATTAGTTGGAAAAGTTGTACTGGTTGGAATTTCTTTTTATGATAAAAAGAGGACTTTTTTAGAGGACTATCAAACGCATGGAACTATTGATAAAATTGTTGATGGGTTGATGATACTCTCTCGTCCGCAAGGAAAGTTTCAACTGCCTTATGAAGGGTGTGAGTTGCAAAAAGCAAAAGAGGGGCGTTATACAGAAAAGAGTACGGGTGTTTTGATAGAAAATCCAGATTATCTTGGTTCGTTACATATTATGGTGCGTGATGTTGGCGAGATTGCGCATTGCAAAACGGTTGGGTATCAACCAAAGAAGGAATAATTTGGCAAATATAGGACATTTTAAATAGTTTACATGTTATCTGTGGTACATGAATGTAAAAATAATTGTCTTTTTGTTCTTACTGTTGTCTGTTAGTGTTTTAATGGTACAAGCAATTTTACCTCAAGAAATTGAATATTTTGAGGAGGTAGAATTGGAAACTGCGTTACATCATTTGTATGATCCGTTTGATTTTCGGTCTCCGGAAGATTCATGTTATTATCGTTCTTTAGAAAATAATCTTGTTTTTGTTCGTGGTAATATAATTATTGATCCAGGATATGCCTTTCCTACTCCTCTCACCTCTCAAAACTCGATAATAGATTCTTACATGAAACCCGCATCGTATTATAATGTGGAAACAGGCGAAACGGTAACAGTACAGTTGTTTACAAACCGTTCGTTTATCGATACGTTTGTATTGCGCATTTGTGAGGATGTTACGTTGATTGAAAAACTAAATCAAAACACAAATAATTATTTTTCATTAAAGAAAGAGAGTTGTATTCAAGAATTGAAGCCAAAGATTGTTCACTATAATGCGGCCGAGGGAGATAAAGTTTTGTGTGGGTATGCAAAAAATGAGGAAAAGTGTCTATCTTGCATTCGGCAACGGGATTTCTCGAATTCGTTGTTTAGTGGGTATATTTCATTTAGTTTTATTTTGATTGTATTCTTTTTACCGGCAGCGATACTATATCTGTTAGTTTCTTGGTTGAGACGAAAGTTTTATCGAAAATCTTTTGGTCCAAAATGGTTGCGAATGGTTTGTATTGTCATTGTGATTGCAGCTATTCTTTTACTTATTTTAAATATCGGAGCGATTATTGTATTTGATATCCCCTTATCAAGATAAGTGATATTTTTACTTTTTAGGACTTAAATTTAGGTATTTTTTATAAAGAGTGACTATTTTTGTTACTTATTATGGCAGAGTTTACATTTATTGATACGCAGCAGAAGCTGATGGAGGCTGCGGAAGAGTGGCAATCGTTATCGGAGATTGCAATTGATTTAGAATGTGAGAATCAGTTGCATTATTATGGGTCGTTTTTGTGTTTGGTGCAGTTGTCTTCGCGAACGAAAAATTGGATTATTGATGTGTTGGCGGTGCCGGATTTAGGACCGTTGATGTTGATGTTTGAGGATCGGCGGATTTTGAAAGTGTTTCATGATATTAGTTTTGATTTTCGGATTTTGTTTTCGCAATACAAATGTGTGCCCAAACATTTTTTTGATACGCAGCTTGGGGCATTATTTTTAGGTGAGGAGAAGATTGGACTTGGTTCATTGCTTGAGAAGTATTTTGGATTAGTGTGTGATAAAAAGTTTCAGCAGGTGGATTGGACAAGACGGCCGTTGTCAAGTGCGATGCTGGCGTATGCGGTGCAGGATACGGCGTATTTGCTTGGGTTGTATGATAAATTGTGTGCGGAGCTGTTGCGATTGGGTCGGTTGGAATGGGTGCGAGAAGAATGCAGGTCGCTTGAAGCTGAGGATTATACACTTAGAGAGCAAGAGCATTCAGATATTTCTGGCTATAAGAGCATGATGCCCAAAGAGAGAGCGGTGCTGCATGTGTTATTTGATGAGCGTAGGCGATTGGCGAAGTTGAAGAATGTACCATCGTTTATGATTTTTACAAATAGGCAATTGATTGCGTTTACGGGTAGTTTACCGTATTCGGCGGAGGATTGGAAGCATTTACGAGGCGTGCATCCGATTGTGAAAGAGAATGCGCAGCGATTGCATGAGTTGGGACAGCAAGCGCGATCTGGGTCGGGGGAAGAGTATATTCGTGAGAAAAAGGAGAAGATGCCGATGGCGGAGTATGGTAAACTACCC
>Ga0209541_10005545_pt1 | contig 21964 bp, 19 predicted proteins | sample RifCSPlowO2_01_FD_184027 | JGI IMG/M metagenome (GOLD analysis project Ga0209541, IMG submission 184027) | Groundwater microbial communities from Rifle, Colorado - Rifle CSP2_plank lowO2_0.1 (SPAdes) (version 2) | ecosystem: Environmental > Aquatic > Deep subsurface > Groundwater | place...
GAATCGTCGTCTTCGTCGCCCCTTAAAGCCGAAACCGCGCTGTCTTCCAGCAAAGCCGCGAGGTGAAATTTGCTCGGAGTGGCCGGGTCAAAAGAATAAAAATAAGGGCTGCCGGTTTTGGGGTCCGGCGGGACTTTGGGCATATATGTCGGGTCCAAATCGTCTAAAGAGGTCGGGTAAACTTGGCTGTGCTCTTCGGCATACATAAGCAAAGCCGCTTGAATCTGGCGAATATCGCCGACTCGTCTCGCGTCCCGCGATTTTATTCTCGCGCTGTTTAAGGAAACAAGCACAATAGAGGCCAAGGCCGCGATAATGGCGATGACGACCAACAATTCAATTAAAGTGAAACCACTTTTTGAAGTAAGTGATTGTTTTGGGGTTTTATAATAAAACATCGTTTTTTTCTCCTTTGCGCTCCCGCCCTCAAAAGAGAGGGCGGGAGGGGCAAAACAGAAAAATTTCTTATGCTTTAAAACTAAGGAATTACATCGTAACAGACCTCGTTGACGCCGGTCGCGCCAGTACCGCCCGTCAGACAATCAGCTGTTTCGCCGGCAATATCATCGCCTCCGGTGGCAAAGGCAGTAACTTTATCCGCGTCGGTACCGGCCACACTATGCCCTTTCTGTTCCAATATCGCGGATAAGTGGTATTTTGTCGCACCGCCAAGAGCTATGGTTGTGTCGGACTCCCACGCGTATCTATACGCGGTACCACTACTCGGGTCTTTCGGAATGGCCGGAATAAAACCTCCACTCACTAACATCTGCAATGCTTCGGCTGAGGTGTCTTCGGTGGTATCAGTGGCACCAGGATATCTTCCCTTTGAATCAAAGTGTAACTCCAAAGCGATCTGAATGGACTTGATATCCGCGATTCTTCTCGCGTCCCGTCCTTTGACTCTCGCCGTGTTCAAGGAAACAAGCACGATTGAGGCCAAGATTGCGATAATGGCGATAACGACCAACAATTCAATCAAAGTGAAACCCTTATTTTTCTTGAAGTATTTTAACATTTTTGTTTGTTTTTTATGTTTATTTTTTGTTTTTTTGGGGTTCGACCTTTTGTCGCGCTTAGCGCGACCTTTTGCTAAACAGCCGCTTGGCTGAGATTTGCTCAAAAGTTATATTTTTGGGCAAATCTCAGCCCTCTCTGTTAAAGAGGACTAAAAGTCTACGAATTAATTTGTAATATCGTAACACACGTCCGTGCCTCCGGAGGCATAAGTTCCTGTGCAATCAGTAGAATCAAAATAAGTACCTGTCCAATTTGCGGACGTATCAGTAGTTTTTCCTTCATCAACATCAGTTGCTAAAACGCCCGTATCTCCAGAAACACCCTCTAACTTCGCGCCCAAATGATAAGCCTTATTTACTCCTAATGAGTGAGTTGCGGTTGAAATGGCATACTTATAAGCAGAATTGTCTTTCGGATCCGTCGGAATTGCCGGTATATAACCATTAGTTACAAGGGTAGATAACGCAGCCGGATATGTGCCCGCCCCTAAGCCATCATAATGCAACTCCAAAGCGATTTGCAAGGACTTAAGATCTGCGACCTTTCTCGCATCCCGTCCTTTGATTCTTGCGGTGTTCAAGGAAACCAGCACAATTGAGGCCAGGACCGAGATGATGGCGATGACGACCAATAACTCAATAAGGGTGAAACCCTTATTTTTCTTGAAGTATTTTAACATTTTTGTTTGTATGCGTCATCCTGAGGATCCGCCAATTGGCGGAGACGAAGGATCCCATAGATAGCAAGGGGATTCTTCGTCCCGCTGCGCGGGACTCAGAATGACAACAATTATCTATTTTATTTTTTGAAGTTCGACCTTTGTCGCGCTTAGCGCGACCTTTGATTCTAATTATACCAAAATTTCAAGGAAAGTTAAATGGGGTGTGGATAACTTATGGCTTTACGTCATACCAACCCGCCGTCTGGCCGTTGAAATCGTCCGCGCTTCCTGTACACTTTTCGTACGAGGAAACATTGGCGTTGGCGTCGGTCTGCAAAGCGCTATGGCTCGTGTCTTCCAAAATCGCGGCGAGATGAAAACCCCGTCCTTCGTTGCCGCCGCTCGCGGCGTCTTTCAGGCAGGCGTATTCGTAGGCGCTGTTGTCTTTGGGGTCAAGCGGCACTTGCGCCAAGTAAGTCGGTTTCAAAGAATCCAAAATCGCGGGATAACGGCCTTGAACGTCAAAATAAAGGTTCAGCGCCTGCTGGATTGTCCTGATGTCCGCGATTCTCCGGGCGTCCCTCGCTTTCTGCCGGGCGGTGTTCAAAGACACCAAAACAATGGAAGCGAGCAGGGCGATAATGGAAATAACGACAAGAAGTTCTATCAGAGTAAATCCATTTTTTAGCGTTTTACTTTTTCTCATATTAAACGCTGGTGGCAATATTATATATTGGCAAAAGAACCGCGGCGACGAGGATTCCGACCATCAAACCCAAAGCGACGATTAAAATCGGTTCAATCAACTGCACCATCGTCTCCAAAGCCGTGTTAACGTCTCTTTGATAAAAAGCGGCGACGGATTTCAGAACCTGATCAACTTTTCCGGTTTTTTCGCCGACGGCGACCATCTGCGAAACCATCGGCGGAATCGCGCCGTAGCGTTTCAGGACCGTACTTATCATCTCTCCTGTTTTGACCGCGTCCTGGGCTTCAAGAATTATTCTTTTATAAAGCTCATTCCCGACGACTTCCGCCGTCACGGCCAGGGCCTGGGTTATGGGCAGACCGCCCGTGATCAAAGTGCTTAAATTGGAAGCAAAACGCGCCAGATAAATTTTTTGCCAAAGTGGGCCGAAAACCGGAACTCTGATTTTTATGGAATCCCAGCGATAACGCCCTTCGTAAGTCGCGGTCCAGCGCCAAAACAAAACTCCGGCCACGGCCAGAAGAATGAGAATGAGCCAAATCCAGCTTCTGATGAAAACGCTGATTCCAAGCACTAAAAGCGTGATAAAGGGCAATTGTCCTCCGGACTCCCGCAAAATGTTTTCAAGCTGGGGTATGACCCAGATAAACATCGCCGCTCCCACTATAACGAAAGTGCCGAGAATAAACAGCGGATACATCATCGCGCCTTTGGCACGCGAGCTGATGGCGTATTCCCGCTCAAGGTGGTCGGCCAGATAAGACAAAACTTCCTCCAATTTGCCCGATGTTTCGCCGGATTTAATCATTGAAACGTAAAGATGGCTGAACACCGCCGGGTGTTTGATCATCGCTTTGGACAGCGAAGTGCCTCCTTCAACGTCCGCGGCAACGGCGAAAATCACATCTTTAAGAGCCGGGTTGGCCGTCTGTTCGTGCAGAGTTCTTAAGGACTCAACAAGCGGCACTTTCGCTTCAAACAGAGCCGAGAGGGCGCGCGAAAAAATCACGGTTTCTTTCTGCCCGACTCTCTCAAAAATTTTCACCGGCTTGACGTAAAAAGGGATTTCCGCCGGCGCGGCGATGTTAAGAATAACCAAATTATGCCGCTGAAGAATGTCAATCGCGGCTTCTCTTGAAACGGCTTCCACCGTTCCCTCCTGAATCTCGCCCTCTTGTGTTCTGGCAGTGTAGTTAAATTGCATAAATCGATGCCAATATACGAATTAATACTAATTATACGAATGCAAAAATTTGCTTTTAATGTCTGTGTCAATTCTTACGATTCTAATTGGCTTCAAATAACGATTTCTAAAATTTATCAGTAAAGCAAGTTTTATGCCTGACGCTTGCAAGTATCGCTGAACTTGATAATAATCTTCTTTCAAAATTAAACTTTTAGATTTCAATTCAATAATAATTTTGTCATCTACGAGGAAATCAACCGTATTGCCTGTTTTCTTGATTTGAAATTCTCTTTTATAAGGACTTTTTGTTTCTTTTAATTTTTTCTCCAATAAATCGCCGTATTGTTTTTCTCGCGCATACCTGCCTAATTCATTGTGGACATCAAAACAAATGCCGGTTAGAAGATAAGATAATTCAGGATATATTAACTTTTTATTCGTATCATTAGTATGCATTCGTATATTGGCATCGCGTCATCTCTGTAATATCATTCTCATCTCCGCGGGGTTCAAGGAATAAAGTTCGGCCTGCTCAAGGGAAATCTCTCTTTGCTTGACCATTTCAACGAGAGCGCGGTTCAGGGAAATCATCCCCTCTTCGGCGCTCGTTTCAATCACCAAATCAATTTGATGGCTTTTGTTTTCCCGGATTAAATTCCTAACCGCGGCGTTGGCGATTAAAAGTTCGCCGACCGGAATTCGCCCTCCTTCGATTCTCGGAATCAAGCGCTGGGAAAAAACGCCGAGCAAAGTCGCGGAAAGCTGTGTCCTAATCTGGTTCTGCTGGCCGGAAGGAAAACTGTCAATAATTCTGTCAATCGTCTGGGAGGCGTTGTTGGTGTGAATCGAAGCGAAAACGAGATGTCCGGTTTCGGCGGCGGTAATGGCGGTTGACATCGTTTCCGGATCCCGCAATTCGCCGACCATTATCACGTCCGGATCCTGCCGCAAAACCGCCCGAAGAGCGCGATGGAAAGAAAGCGTGTCGGAGCCGACCTCCCGCTGGTCAACGATACAGCGATCCTGAAGGAACAGGTATTCAATCGGGTCTTCAATGGTGATGATATGGTCGTTGCGCTTGTGATTTATCTCGTCAACCAAAGCGGCCAGAGTCGTTGACTTGCCGTGTCCTGAAGGGCCGACCACAAGGAAAAAGCCCTGGTTGTAGCGGGTGAACTGATGAATAATCGGCGGCAGGCGCAATTGCTCCACGGTTCTGATTTCCGCCGGAATAAGCCGCAAGGCCGCGCCCAAAAAATTCCTCTGATAAAAAACGTTTATCCTGAAGCGGCCTTTGTCTTTGAAAGAATAAGAAAAATCAACCTCGCGCTCGCGCTCCAGTTTTTCCGCCTGCTCTTTGGTTAGAAGCGAATCAACCAATTTCTTCGTCGCGTCGGGCGTCAAAATCGGTTTTTGGGACAAAGGAACAAGCTCGCCGTCAATTCTCAAAGTCGGCCGCCGGGCGACCGAAAAATGCAAATCCGAAGCGTTTTGCTTGATGACCGTCATTAATAAATCTTCAAGTTCGTAGTCCATAATCGCTTCACTAATCGATGCTAATATACGAATTGATACTAATTATACGAATGCGGAAATTTAATATCGGCATTTATTCGTATCATTAGTATGCATTAGTATATTGGCATCGCGTTACGGGTATGCCCTGTTCAACCCTTGTTTTTTACCGGAAACCGCGTCGGTCTCCATATAATATTCTATCACAAAAGACGAACCGTTGCCCGAAGTGTATTTATAGCGGTAAATGCCATTGTTCAGCGGATCAACGGGAATTTGCGATAGAATTTTGGTGTCTTTCAATGACCGCGACAAAAGGTCGTCGGAGCCGTCTATAACTTCGCCGTCCGCCGGATAAGGATAATTTCCCACATTGCTTTGATAAAAAGTCAGCGCCTGAACAAGCTGTTTCACGTGAATTTCCCGTTCCGTGTCGCGGTTGGCGGCCTGATACGATTGAACGCGAAGCACGACAAAAACGATAAACAGCGTGGCGAGGAATATGATTACTCCGGCCACGACCAGAAATTCGGCGACGGTCAAACCCTGATTGTTCTTTTTGTGAATCGCGTTTAAAAAATGCGCCATAATTGTTGAAATTTTTGAGCTCATCTTGCGGCGAAAAAAATTTCACTACAATTATGAGCGCTCTGTTAAATAATTTTGCTTCGCAAAATTATTTAACAGAGTAAAGGTTTTGTAACCCCCGCTAAGCGGGGACAAAGCCCTTTATTCCAGCCCGGCCAACTCCGGCAGAGCCGCGGCTTCCGGAATGATCGACAGTTTTGCCGCTTCGGCCGGCTTCATTGCCGCCGCCGGAACAAATTCAATCACCGGCTCCTCTTCCTTGACCGCCTGCAAAACCTCCTCCAAAGAGATGGTCCCGTCAAGAACTTTAAGAATGCCGTCCTGAAGCAGTGTGACCATTCCCTGCCTCTGCGTCTCGGCGCGGATTCTTGAATCGGTCGGCTCTTCAATAACAATCTTTTCCAATTGCGCGCTCATTTTGAAAATTTCAAAAATCGCGACCCTACCCTTCGTCCCTTTGTGCGCGCATTTTTTACAGCCGACGATCTGCCAGATTTTATACGGCTTTTTCCATTTCAAATTCTTTTTTAAGTCCGCCGGCAATTTTCCGAGTTCTCTGTCAATTATCTCTTCCGCCCGCTTGGGAGCCGTGACCTCCTTCTTGCAATCCTGACAAAGCCGCTTTATCAATCGCTGGGCGACCATCAAATTCAAAGACGGCGGAAGCAAAAACGGCTCCACTTCCATGTCAATCAACCGCGGAATGATGCCGACAGCGTCGTTGGTGTGAAGCGAGGAAAGAACGATGTGGCCGGTCAAAGACGCGTGAATCGCGAGTCCCGCGGTTTCGTTGTCGCGAACTTCGCCGACCATGATGATGTCCGGGTCCTGCCGCAAAATATGGCGGAGTCCCGTGGAGAAAGTGTAGCCGATTTCCGGCCTGATTTGCGACTGATTCACTCCTTTGACCAGATACTCAACCGGGTCTTCAAGCGACACGATGTTCACCTCGTCCCTGTTCAAAACGTTCAAAAGAGCGTAAAGCGTCGTTGATTTTCCCGAACCTGTCGGCCCGGTAACGAGAATCATCCCCCATGGCGAAGAGAGCCCTTCCATCATTATTTCCAAATTTCTTCCGATAAGCCCCAGGTCGGTCGGCACTTTCAAGCTGGCTGTCGGGTCAAGCAGACGCAGAGCCACTTTTTCGCCCGAAGCGGTCGGAAAAGTTGAAACGCGGAAGTCAATCTCCCGCTCTTCTATCGTCGTCCTGAAGCGTCCGTCCTGCGGAATTCTCGTTTCGTCGATTTTCAAATTGGACAAAATTTTGATTCTTGAAACAACGGCCGGATGAATTGACAGCGGCAAAAACAAACTCGTGTACAAAACGCCGTCAACCCGGAACCGGACGCGCAGACGATCGTACGAGGGCTCAATGTGAACGTCCGATGCCTTGCCTTCAACCGCGTGTTTTAAAATAACCGCCACCACTTTCGTGATGGGCGCTTCTTCCATGATTTTCGCCGCTTCCTCTTCCGCCGTCTTTTTCTTCGGCGCGACTTTTTCCTCGGTAACTTCCTTCTCAAGCTCCTCAAGCGCCTCTTTAACCACTCCTCTTAAACTTTTATACTGTCCCAGAACGACTCCGAAATCGGAACGGGAGATTTGATAAATCTTCAATCCGAGTCCGCGGCGCATCGTCAAAAACTTAAGCGCTTCAAGCGCTTTTACGTCGTCCGGCGAAATCATTCCGACCCCCAAAACGTTCCCTTCTTTGTCGATCGGCGCCATTTCGTAATGCCGCGCCGCGTCTTCCGGAATGACGCCCAAAACCTCAAAAGGTATTTTTTCCTCTTCCAGCGATCGGAGCGGCACGCCGTAAAGTTCGGCTTTCGCCGCGGTCAGGTCTTTTTCCTTTACGGGCGTTTTCTCGTAAATAACGTCTTCAAGCGGCCGCGCCGTGTATTCCACTTCTTTTCTGACCACGTCCGCCTGCGCCGGAGTCAGCAGTTTTTTCTCCAGTAAAATCTCAAGAAGCGTCTTTTGAGGAATTTGAGGAAGAATTATGTCAGGGGACATGGTGAGTAGTGAGTAGTTAGTACGGCATAAACGGATTTAAACGTCCGGTTCTGTCCGGCTTGACGGGCAAATCGCCGTGAACTTTGAGATTCTTGAACGACGGATCGTCAAGCACCAGAATCAATGTTCTGATTCTTTCAACGACCGCGCCTATCTTCACCACCTCGGCCGAAATGCCCGCGACTCCGGCTCCTTCTTCCGGAAGCGTCGGCGCGCTGAAAAAGCCGAAATACAAAACCACCGCCGTGGCCACGATCACCACCACCAGCATGTAAATCAATAACTGCTGTCTTTTTTGCGTTGTTTGGGGAAGTAAAGGCATAATCGCTTCGCTAACGCGATACTAATATACTAATGCATACTAATGATACGAATGGATACTAATGTTTTTTTATTCGTATTTATTAGTATAATTCGTATGCATTCGTATATTGGCATCGCGGTTATTGAAAATACGTTTGCATTCTTATTGAAAATTTCATTACGTCGGTTCCGGCTTCTTTCCCGACTCCGGCGAAAGAAACATTGGTAATGTCAAGCAAACGGACGTTGTTTTCAATCGTGGCCAAATAATTTTTAAAAGCCGAATAAGTGCCCCGCACCGAAACGTTAATCGCGAGCGTTCTGTATTTCTTGACCGCGGCTTCCGGCGCGGCCGGCGGCGCGGCTTCGCCGAACACCAAACTGTCCATCACCATTCCGCTTTCCGTCGCCAGCGCCTCCATCGTGACAAGAAGAGAAGGAATGTCTTTTCCGGTCGGCACGCTGATGTTCACTTTTTCCGCCTGCTTGGCGAGCGTTTCATACTGCTCAAGCACCTCCTTGACTTTAACCTTTGTTTCTTCTTTTTTAATCAACTCCTGCTGTTTCTGCGCCAAAGAGCCGCGCAAAGCCAAAACATCGCGGTATAAAGGCGTGACATACCATGTCAGCATTCCGATGCCGCCGAAAAACAAACTGACCCCTATCGCTAATCTGATTATCAATCCAAGCATATTTTAGTTAACTATTGGCTATTTTGCTGTTTGTATAAACTCCGGCTTATAAGTTACGCCGAGCGTAAACCCGACCCTTCCTTCGCCGGAAAGGGAAAGTCCGCCGATCTCAACTTTTTCAATATTCGGACTCTTGCTGACGGCGAGAATCTGCTTTGCCAAAATCGTAAAACTCGCGGCCTCTCCGCTCACGTCGAATTTTCTGGTCGGAACGTTGATGGAAAAGCTTTTCAAATACGCCTGGGGGTGAACCAACAATTCCAATCCCGCCAAAAATTTGGAAAAATAAATATGATTTTTCATCACGTCTTCCAGCGTGGTCAGCTGCGCCTCCAAAGTCAAAACCTTTTCTTCCGCCGAGACGTCCCGGCCGGTCTCAACCTGTTGGATTTTTTCGTCCACATCTTTGATTTGGGTGTTCAAAACGCTTTCGTAGTAAGCCAAGCCGGCATAAGCCGAACCGGCCACGATCAATAAAACCACGGGCCAAACGATAACCCATCGTCCTCTGACTGCTTGAAGCCGCGAAGGCGGTTTTGGTACGAATTCTACAGCCATTGATTAGCAAGACAGGTGTTAGGTGACAGCTTATAGGAAACTGGAGAAAATTTCTTCCTAACACCTATAAGCTAAAACCTAATACCTAACATCTATTAATTATAAACCATTTGCCGAAAACAAACAATTAAACTTGTGGATAACTATTATTATATTCCTATACAATCTCCCTCATCCCGAGTCCCACGGCGACGCTGAACATCGGGCCGATCTCTTTGATCATCGGCTCCAAAATCGGCGGATAAATCACCCGCGCGAAAGAATTTCCGGTGACCGCCGGCAAACCAAGCCGCAAAGAAACATATTCTTCAACTCCCGGTAGAAGCGCGCCGCCGCCAAGTATGACAACCCGATCCAATCTCTTGCCGGTGCGGCGGACGTAAATGTTCACAATGCGTTCGGTTTCGGTAAAAATCTTGTCAACCAACGGCGTCATTATTGAAATCATCTCCGCTTCGGCGAGGCCGGCTTTCAAACCGCGCTCTTTTTTCAAATCCTCGGCCCGGCGCAAACTAACGCCCATCCCCTGGGATAAAACCTTGGTCAAATCAAATCCGGCGGTGTCAATGCTGTGGCTCATAACCGGATAACCGTTGTAAATCACGTTGATGTTCGTTGACCGCGCTCCGAAATCCATCAAAAGCACGGTACTTTTGTCGTTGCCCAAAATAGAGCGCACGCTTGCCGCGGTCTCAACTTCCAACCCGCGTAAATTCAAACCGGCCAGCTTGGCGATGCGGTTGTATTTGGTTATCACTTCCTTCGGCACGGCGGTCAGCAGAATCTGAAGCCGCGGCGATTTGATCTCCCTGCCCCGCTCCTCTTCCTCTTTTTTTTCGGCCGCTTTCTTTTCTTCGGCCTTCGCTTCTTCCGCTTTTTTCTCCTCACCCGCCTGCGCGGTCAGGTCCTTTTTTTCTTTTTCTTTCGGTTTTTCAACTTTCGGCTCCTCTTTCGCTTTCATAATCGTCCAGTCCAAAACCACTTCGGCCAAAGGAATCGGCACATACTGCCGCGCCTCAAAAGGAATCGCTCTTTCCAGCTCCTTTTCGGGAATCGGCGGTATTTCAATGACCGTGCTGAAACTGGAAAAAATCGGAATGGACATCGTTACGTCCCTGCTCACGGCTTTGGATTCCCTAAGCAGCTTCTTTATCAAATCCGCGACTTGCGAATCAAGCATTTTAAGAGAAGAGGTTTGAATCGCGTCGTTAAAGCGTTCGGCGTAAGCGTACGTTTCAAGCTGGCCGTAAGTGTCCAATTTTACGCGGTTCCTTTCCTTGCTTAACTGGACAACTTTAATAGACGACGTGCCGACGTCAATTCCTAAAAAACTTTTCGGTTTTCCCTTAAAAATATCCCAAAATGCCATAAAGAAAACTTTCCAATATCTTTTAATTATATCACAAAAACCCTTATAACAAAAAATTATCTCGGCAGGACTTCCTTATATTGAGGAAGAGGTAAAGTTACGGTTCCGGTGCTTCGCGATTTAAGACAATAAAATCCTTCCGCGTCCGTTGCTTTCAAATTAATTTCCTTTCTTCCGGGCGAATTGAACGAAACAATGACCGGAATTGAAGAGGACGCCGTTTCCGACATTGTCGGAGAAGAATCCTCCATTGTCCAATAATAATTGCCGCAAGAAACGGCGTTGTTGCCGCTGTCAAAACATCTCGTTCCGAAAGTATCGCCGTCCGAATCCTGGTCGCGCCTAAAAAGAGTATCCTGGCCGACCGACGGCGAATTAGGCAAGAAAGTGAAGTCCGGCGATGGCCATGCGTGAGCCGTTGTCGCGAAAGGAGTTCCGGTTGCCCAGGGCGAAACAAGAGGCGTTTTGCGATTGTCCCAGGTCTTCACGCGCCAGTTGTAAGTCGTGTTGTAAGACAAACGGCCGGCCGGAACGCTGGTAGTGAAAGAAGTAGTCGTGGCGCTGCCCGAGTCGTATTCCGGAGAACTGAAATCCGAATTATCATCAACCTGTAGCTGAAAAGCCGACTGGTAATCGTCGGTGTTCGGGTCCGAAAACGTCCAGGAAAAGGCCGGCTGAAGCGGGCTGACACAGTTAAAAGACCAATTGGCCGAGCTCGTGTCCGTAACCGCCAAATTGCCCGGCGCGTTTGGTGCGAGATTCTCGCAAAAATTGGCCAAAGTCGCGCCATAATTTGAGCCCGGGGTTTTGCCGCCGTAGTTGTTCGTGCTGTTAAAACTCACCCAGCCGGTAACCTCGCTCCCCCATCCCCAATTTTTCAACTCGCATCCCTCGCGCGTTACGCCGTAAGAACTCACGGCGCCGGGCGCGGCTGTCGCGAAACTCAAAATACTGCCATAACTTTTTCCGGCCGAGTTTTCGGCGATGGCGCAAAAATAATAAGTCGCGCTTGAATTAAGACCGCCAACGGTTTGAAAAAAAGAAACATTAGAACTGCCGGAGCCCAAACTTGTTCCGCCGCTTAAAGGCAGGCGCGTTCCGAAAGTGTCGTTGCAGGAGCCGGGCGGAGCCGCGTCATACCTGAACCAACCGGTTGTCGCGCCGTTGTTCGGATTCGCGAGGCCGTTCAAAACCGCGCCCGAATCGCCGACGGAACCCGCGCTTTGAGTCGTAACAGCCGGCGCCGTAACGGGAGCGGCTGTCCGCCTTTTTTCAATCCGCCATTGTCCGGTCCCGGCAGACCTGTCGCCTCCAGCCACGAAAAGATTGCCGGTAGAATCAAGAACCGCGCTTACGGCCGGCTCCAGCTGATCGGAAGACGGATTTGATGTTTGAGCCCAATTCAGCGAACCGTCGGTTAAATTCCTTTTCTCAATCCTCCATTGGCTGTTACCGGGCGAATTGTCGGCTCCGACAACATAAATACTGTTTGAATCCAACGCGAAATCATTAATCCAATCACTGCCCGACGAATAATCGGCCGTTACAACTCCGGCGGTGCCAAAAGAACTAATCAGCGAACCATCGGTTAAATTTCTTTTTTCAATCCGCCATTGAAGTCCGCCGAGCGAACCGCCTCTCGCGCGGCCGGAGACGTAAATCCCAGACGCGTCCAATGCGATTACTTGGCCGTACTCGTCATTATTCGCGTTAAAACTGGGGGAAGAACTTTGGTTCCAAATTAACGCGCCCGTGTCAAGATTTCTCTTCTCAATCCTCCATTGAACGCGAACCGGCTTCTCGCCGCCTATGGCGTAAATTCCTGTCGCGTCAAGGGCAATGTCATAAAGATTATCAACCCCGGTTGGAGCGTCAATTTTAACTCCTCCGGTCCCAAACTCCGTGCCGCAGGCCGCCACGGTACAAAGCGCGCCTGTGTCGGCGCGGCGCTTTTCAATTCTAAGGCGGCCGTTTAAATTCGCCGTCTGGTCAATGCCGGAAACGTAAAGATATAAACCCGCGGCGTCAAGAGCCAACCCCGTTACCTCCTCGGTTCTCGTGGAAATCTGGGTGACCACAGCTCCTCCGCTGCCGAAAGAGCCGACCAAGGCACCGTTGCTTAAGTACCTTTTTTCAATCCGCCATTCCCACGAATACGCGCCGGCGTCATAATATCCGCCCACATACATATAGCCCCCGGCCGTGTCAATGACGATGTCGGCGGCGCTGTCGTGCCGGACGGACGGGTTGGAAACCACCGCCCCTCCGGTTCCAAACTCCGTGCCGCAAGCCGCCGCGTCGCAGAGGGCGCCGGTGTCAAGCCGCCTTTTTTCAATCCGCCACTCTCTCCACCCGTCAACGATATTTTCCTGATAGCCGACCGTGTAAAGATAATTTGAATCAATCGCGAGAGCCGCGATAGCGTCAAGTGCGGAACTGGGATTACTCGTTACGACGCCGTTTAATCCAAACGAATTTACCAAAGCCCCGTCCGCGTTGATGAGTTTGGGCAAAACAAAAACCCCGCCGACAATAAAAATTAAACCGGCTAAAACAAAACCAGCGGTTCGGCGATGACTTTGAACTGCCTTAATAACCCGCTTCATAAATCTTATTTAATTTTACCACACCCCCGCCCAAAAACAAAAAACGCGCCAATGAGATGACGCGTTTTCTTTTCAATTTCCATTCTTAAATCTCAAATCTATCTCCTTATCTTGGATTCAACAAGAGCCAGCCGCCTTTCCAAAGCGGCGAACTCTTCATAATCAACTTTCTTCTTTAGGCCGCCCTTTAAAAATTCTACGTCGGCTTTAATAATTGAGACATCCTCCGCCATGGAACCAATCATTTCGGTATGCGTATTTAGGGTTTCTTTTATGGAAGAGATATCTTGCCGGATGTCTCCATACTGCTCCGCGATAATGGCGACTTCATCTTTAATCCCTTCAGCCACAATGTCAAAATGGCGCATTACTTCCTTATTGTGCCGTTTTAATATCTTATCAATCTCCGAATTTTTTGTTTCTTTTTTCATCATACTTTTAACTGGGTGCCCGTTTTTTCCGCAAGCTGCAAAATCCACCGCTCTAAACGATCAACTTTATGAGAAAGCATCACCATTTCTTAAAAATAGCCGTCTGCTTTCTTTGCGTACTCGTCAACCGCGTCGTGAAGGCCGCGAAAATCACTTTTTAATTCAGAAATCTCCCCTTCCACGTCTGCAAACTTTTCGTCAAGATATTTTATAAGTTCGCTGAAATCTTGATTCATACGTTTAAATTATTATTTAATACATCCTACCACGCCAAAACCCCGAAAGTCAAAATGGTTTTAGCTTATAGCTTTTGAATTTTGGTAATTCGGATTTGTTTCGGATTTCGAATTTAGAATTTCGGATTTTCCGGAAAACGGTACCTGACCCCGTTTTCGTTTCGTGCTTAATATGTGCTGCTTGTGCGCCTGTTTACGTCTCTCACGCAGATGAGTTTTCTTGTCGCATCAACTTCATAAAGAATCCTGTAGTTGCCCACACGCCTGCGCCAAACATTTATTTCCCCTTCTATTTTTTCAATGTCGCCTTCGTAGGGATTAAAAACAAACTCGCGCATTGCTGTTGCGATGCGCTTTTGGTCCTTTTTAGGAAAACGCGCCAGATTTTTTCTAGCGCTTTTTCCGATGTGTAATGCCCAGTTCATGCTCCAATTCTTTTAATGTAATAAATTCGCCTCGAGCCATTTCTCCGCGGCTCTTCTCCAAAGCTCGTTTCTCGGAAGGAGTCAGCTTAATCACCGGCACCACTTTCTGTTGCTTTAAAAGCTGCTCGTACTCTCTGCGAGGAATAACAATCAATTCTTTTTCTTTTATCATTTCTTTAGGAATAGTGATTGTGGTCATATTTAAAACATATCACACTTAAAAACAAAAAGTCAAAATGTTCATAACGTCCAAATGTTCAAAATTTCTTGTTTTTGTCATTTGAATTTTGGTAATTCGGATTTGCCAACTGTTTAGCAAGATATTCCTGAAAATCCGTCTCTTTTCGCGTATTTTTTTGTTTTTCAATTTTACTTGGCATAGCTTTTTTGGTTATTTAACGCGTTATGATAATATTCTTCCGCTTTTTTAATTTCAGAAAAAGGCATTTTTGCCGTTTTCTTTAAAAAAGTAGTAACTCAAGATTGTTATAATAATTCTAAAAATTCTTTAGGAGATACGTTAATCTCTCTCAAAATCTGCCTTACAAGGCCGCGACCAATATCTTCGCCGCCATGTCGCGGAACTAAAGTGAATCTGCCGTCAGAGTGCCTAAAACAAATATGCGCTCCCTTTTGGCGCACTTCATAAAATCCAAGCCGCCCAAGGACGCGCATAATATCACGAGCTTTAAGCGCCGGTAATCGCCCGCTCATATTTTTACAGTTTCAAGTCCTACAAAATTTGGCTCATAAGCGAATAACTTCAAAAGTTGCCGGTATTGGACGTCGGCTCGAGCCACCTCAAGACAAAGTAAAATAGCCTCCCGAATTCTTTCTTTAAGTTGCGGGAGTGTTTTGGCTTGCGTATAACACCCGGGTAGCGCGGGTACCGAGGCCACAAAATAGCCATCCTCGTCTTGTTCAATAATAACTTTAAACTGTTGCATTTTTTTTGCCATATAATTTAACATATCACACTTAAAAACAAAAAGTCAAAATGTTCATAACGTCCAAATGTTCAAAATTTCTTGTTTTTGTTATTTGAATTTTGGTAATTCGGATTTGTTTCGGATTTCGAATTTAGAATTTCGGATTTTTTATGCTTCATATTTCATGTTAAAAAGGGCGCCTGACACAGTTCTCTCACTGTTCTTCGTTCCCGTTTCGTGACTACTCGCACTTCCCCTTCTCCGCCTCCAACTTCCCATCTTTGACTTTGACGCAATACCCTCCAAGCTCAAGCTCCTCCGTAACCACTTTCTTAACCGTCAGCGTTCCGTTCTCGTCAATCGTAAATCTCCCCATCATCGCGAGAAGGAATTTTATGTCATTCTGAACGGATTTTATGTCATTCTGAACGGAGTGAAGAATCTCTCCGTTTTCATTCTGAAGATTCCGAAGAATCTCAATTTCATTTTGCTGTTCTTTGACTGCTTCCATTAAGAGGGCGGTGAGGGGGCCTTGCTGCATGGTATAGTAACCATCAGGGCCGGTGTTAATCACTTCCGGGGCTACTAATAATGTTTCCTGGGCGATGAAGCCCATCTGAGCTTTCTTATTGGGATCGTTCTTCCAAGCAAAATACACGCCACGGAGTTTCTTGACTTTTTCAAGAGCGTTATCAATTGTTACGATGTTTGTCTTAAGGCGCCCATCGGATGTGCCAGCCCAAGCCCTGTTTCCGCTGCAACCGCCGCTATTATTTACTGCTTGACACCACAAGCCGTAACCATTTGTAGATATTGAGTAAGCATAAACACCGTAGCCTATTCCACTTGCAGTGTTATGCTTTCCATAAATAGCACGCGCGGTACTATAAGTTACTTCACTCAAAAGACCCTCACCGCTACTAGAACTCCAAACGTGCAATTTCGCCCCCGGACTCGTCGTCCCGATGCCGACGTTGCCGCCCATAATCGCGGTTCTGTAATTGGTGTATATTTGTAACCCTTCATCTGCGTCTTCTCCAAGCCAAACACCGGAGCCATCACCAAAATATAATTTTCGGTTATCTCCAACAGATTGTCCTATTTTTACATCACCGCCAACAACCTGAAGCTTATACCCCGGACTCGTCGTCCCGATGCCGACGTTGCCGTTGGTCAAAATAGTCATTGCGGCAGTTCCGCCCATTCCCGTATAGCCCGTGGCGCCCGGATCGCCGTTGACGAAAAGCTGCAATGGTTGGCCGGTCACCGCAATCCTTCCGTAACCATCTCCGATGGATAAAGTCATTTCCTGATTTGTTCCGCCATAATTATATTCCACCAACCTTACAGTTGTTACATCATCCTGCTGGATAACGGCCGTATCATAAACGGAATGAGAGTATGTATATCCGCTATTTCTCACAAACAGGGGGTAATTGTTGCCGCTATATGATGCGTACCCGGCATCTAACCTTGCTATCGGACTCGTCGTCCCGATGCCGACGTTGCCGGCAAAGTTAGCCGCATTCAAATTCGACGTACTGGCAGGGTCCACATAGTAGCCGGTGTTGTCTTTATCATATAAACGAGAGGAAAACCAATTACTGCTTTGATCCATATAAACCGCCCAGTTGCCGTCGGCTGTCAAAAATCCGAATGACGAACCGTATCCGTAGAGATAGCCGACACTTGCATTGCTATTGTTCATCAAGCGTATGCCGCCAGCGTCGGAATTGCTCCGGATATAAAGATAGCTGTTGTCGCCGTTGTAGATCTTTTGACTTCCGTAGAATTGGATATCAGGTGTAATAATGCCACCGGTACTATTAATGGCACCCGCAACATCCAACTTATACCCCGGACTCGTCGTCCCGATGCCGACGTTGCCGCTAGAATGTATAGTCATCCTGTCGTTATGACCACTTGTTTCAAATCGCAAAGAACCGTCTCTGTTATACTCAATAAAACCATAAGTCGAACCCTGTTGGCCAGTTCTGAACTCAAGATAAGATTCTCCTGCTGTAGATGCTGTGTCTATAGTCATGTAGGCATTCTGCCCAGCACCAGTATTGGTGTTTCGAGCTCTTATCTTAAATTCACCATCACTTGCAACATCAAGAGGATAGCCCGGACTCGTCGTCCCGATGCCGACGTTGCCGGAATTTAATATATTCAGGGCGTTTGTCCATGAGATAGCTGAATCAGCAGCACCAGAAGGAGCGGTCATAAATTGGAATGTGCCTCCTTCAGTATCAATCAGAACAGCCTGACCCACCCCTACTCGCTTATGTCCACTTGATATATAAACATTAGAGCCAAAGCCCGCAGATGCGGGGCTTGAATCATGACCGAACAGAAATCCTCCCGCCCCAATCTGCATCGGGTTGTACCACGTATCCCATGTTTTTGGGACCGTCCCGATGCCGACGTTGCCGGAAGTATCAATCACCATACGACGGTTCGCCGTGGAACCGTTGGGCGTTGTTTGCACGAATTCAAGAGATTGCCCGCCATAGTAAATTTGAGGACGGACATCGCCTGATCCGTAGACACCGATCTGCATTCCAATCAATCGCGTTTCTGTGCCAGTTTGCGTTGTGGTGTAATCGCTGGAAAGCATTACTCCGGGTTCGGCGCCGTGAAGTAAAAACCTGGCTGAAGTGCTGGCCCCAAGTTCACCATGATTTGGAACGGTAAAAGAAGTGCCTCCGGTGAGAACGTTCAGTTTGCTCTGCGGCCCCGTCGTCCCGATGCCGACGTTGCCGGAGTTATTGTTGTAGATGTTGTTGCCGGAAGTTGTCCAAGGGCCGCCGCCAACCTGGCTCCAGGCGGTCTTGCAGTCGCCGTTGATGCAAAGGCCGCCGGAGGCGGAGGCGTTGACTTGGGTGGCGTAAATCGTTCCGTTGACCGCGAGTTTGTTGCCGGAGGTGTCGGTGTAGCCGATGCCGACACTACCCCTTGGAAATGCAACTATGTCGCCGCCGCCCCATCCTTCCTTAAATAGCTGTAATATAGTTAATTCCGCGCCATTGCCGGCATTGTCCCCTTGAGTTTTCATTTTGACGTCTATAGTGTGGTAAAAACTGCTGATAGTACCGTCAATGTTTTGATCCCGACCCGTTATTTTGATATAGCCTCCGCCATAGTCAGAGCCGTTAATTTGTAAGCCAGTATTATCGCCACCTTTGATATGTAATTTCTGTGCCGGACTCGTCGTGCCGATGCCGACGTTGCCGGTATCTAACCTAATTGATAATCTCTCATTCCCTGTAGTCCCATCATCAATATCTAAACGATTAGTGACACCGTCTCCCATTCTAATCCGAGCATTTATTGTTCCTGCTGTTTGAAATACTAAATTATTTGAAGTTGCTGAACTATATTTATTAAGATATAAAAAGTTTCCAATGTTTGTTTTAGTGCCAATTCTGACATAACTGTCACTTACCACATCCAAACCATACCCCGGCCCCGTCGTCCCGATGCCGACATTGCCGCCAGTACCAATGGTGAGCCAAATATTGCCGACGGTGCTCAAATCGGATGAATTCCGATCAGCATATGGGACTGATCTTACATAGAAATTATTATCTCCATACACGACCCAACTCGGCTGATTGGTTTCGTTGTCCTTATAGTAAGTCCAGGGCCAACCACCTTCCAGTGTAAGTCCAGAAGCCGCTGAATTGAGGTTTACATTAGGGATATGGAGTTTGCTCGCCGGACTCGTCGTCCCGATGCCGACGTTGCCGGTTCCTTTGATAACAACATCATCAGTTGTATTTCCACTCGCATCTACGCTCCTGAATTTATGACCTTCATTATCATGCCCCTGATAGACCATCCAATAATTTTCAAGGAAAATTGCTTTTTTAGGTGCGCCAGTTTCGCCACCAAATACTAAAGATGGAGAATATCCACCTGTTCCACTATAAAGTTGCGTATCACCATAAACATGTAGCTTTGATAATGGCCCCGTCGTGCCGATGCCGACGTTGCCGTCTCCTTTAATTGTCATCAAAGGGCCGGCGGTGCTTAATCCTCCCGCGAAGATGATGTCTCTGTAAACAGTCCCCTGAACCCGCGCCTGCAAGACCAGATGTCCCGCCAGCTGGCTGAAGTCGCCGACCCCTCCTCCGGTTCTATAAATATGAGCGTTAGTGTCGTCTTCCGCGCTGTGGACATATGTGTCCCGAGTGCCGACAATTTTAATTAGGCCGGAGTTTGTGTTGTAGATGTTGTTGCCGGAGGTTGCCCAAGGGCCGCCGCCAACCTGGCTCCAGGCGGTCTTGCAGTCGCCCACAATGCAGATTTGGGGAGCGCCGACCGAACCGCTGAAATAACCGCTACCCTCGGCATAGAGCGCGTAGCCGTAGGTTGCCGTTGTTCTAATGCCCAAGGCGCCGTTTCCGGCGCCACCGCCTCCATAAAAAGTCGCGATTGTCGTGTCGTTGTCTTGGATATAAAGTTTGTTATCTGGATGGTTAACGTCTATTTCAAAATCGTTGTATGTCGCGCCGGAATCTCTGAACCACATTCTTGACATTGCTCCCGTGTCGGAATTTAAAGAAAACAAGGCGACATCCGCTCCCGCCCCGTAGACGGATAATTTGTTTGCCGGACTCGTCGTCCCGATGCCGACGTTGCCGCCTTGTTGTATAACCATTTTGGGCCCCCCAGAAGAACCAATAAACTCAAAATTATCCGTACCATTATTTTGAGCTACATCTCTACCGATCCCCCAAGCATAAGTTCCATTCTTTCTAAAATAGAGAGCGGCTCCTAATGACGAACCAGCAGATATGTTATCAATATTAATTGTCGGCTGAGCACCATCGTACGCTAATGTTATTCCCCCTCTGACATCTAAAGTATTACCCGGACTCGTCGTCCCGATGCCGACGTTGCCGGAATCATCTATTACCAATCTTGCTGCGCTATCAGTAGAGCTGAATATGCTGAATCCAGAGTTCGCCACGCCCGAAATGTATGGACGAATAATCCAGTCATCTGCGCCGGCGACCGTATTGTTGATACCGATTTCAGCCCCAGCATTTAAACCCTCAATAGTAAGCTTATACCCCGGACTCGTCGTCCCGATGCCGACGTTGCCAGAGTTTAATGTAACCGTCTGTGTGTTCTCAACTGTTCCTAAAAATAATTTATCCGTATTATATCTATATCCTTCAATATAGAAATTACTCCCGTCCCCATATATTGCACCAATATTTGAGCCAGCTGCATTTCTAAAATCTAACCCACCAGTTGCATCATTAGCTCCTTGAATGGTTAGTTTTGCGTCAGGACTCGTCGTCCCGATGCCGACGTTGCCGGAATTTGTGTTGTAGATGTTGTTGCCGGAGGCGGCCCATTGAGAACCGGGCCAGGAGGATTGGCAGGAAGCGCCGATGCAGAGTTGAGTTCCCGCCGTGATTGAAGAGGAGGAATAAATCGCTCCGTTGACGGCGAGCTTGTTGCCGGAGGTGTCTGTGTAGCCGATGCCGACGTTGCCGGTATCTGCTTGAATTACCATTGCAACTTGTCCAGCCCCAGCCGGTGTGTATTGCTCAAATGAATATGCTCCTTTTACACCAGTTGAACCCCACGAGATAAAGCGATACGCTGAACTCTGAAATCCCATAGCACCGGCACTAGCAGTATCAATAGCAATTGCGCCTGTAACCTTAACCGCACCCGCAACCTGCAACTTTTCAACTGGCCCCGTCGTCCCGATGCCGACGTTGCCTTTCATATAAACTACACCATCGTTTCTTACTAACATTATATTAGCTGGAGTACTATCGTTTACAGTCAAAGCGTAATAACTACTATTAGTTGTCGATCCTCTTACTTCCAAAGTGTCTCCGCTTGCGCCGGATTCTATATCAAGCTTCGTCCCCGGACTCGTCGTCCCGATGCCGACGTTGCCGCTGGCTGTCAACCTCATAACTTCTGTCCCGTTATGAACTGCATTTGGAAGAGCTGTATTATTAGTGATAAATCGTAAATAACCGTTAGTTGCAGTTTGGCCTGCTCGTATCTCATTATTGGCATTATTACCAAGAGTCAAAACAGACCCTCCAGCACTATTACTCCAAATTAAAGACGCTGCATAATCGTTGCTACCCGCACTATATCTTGCCACAATGAGCTGATCCTTTGCGGTAGTGGTAATATCACCGTTAACTTCCAGTTTACTGCCCGGCCCCGTCGTCCCTATGCCGACGTTGCCGGAAGAATCTATGGTCATACGGTCAGTAGCAGAACCACCGGACATAAATGTTATGGATTTTCCGGTCTCAGCGAATATTCCAAGATCAGTTGCTGATGTTCCCTTAACCCAACCTGATGCACCAACTATTCCAATCGTAGAAGCTGCTGTTTGAATTCTTAAACCGGATCCACTAGCGATGCTATTATTACTCCTAATCTCGCCGGCTACTTCTAACTTCGCTCCCGGACTCGTCGTCCCGATGCCGACGTTGCCGTTGCTATCTATTCTGACCCGTTCTGCCATTCCACTTGTCGGATTTACAGTCCAGAAGCTCAGCGCTCCAAGGCTATTATAGTTCTGCTCTTCAATGCCCTTAATAACTGCCCTATCGCCATGAGCACCCACTGAAAACAGAATGTCCGCAGTAGATTCGGCAGCCGTAGCCGTATTTGTTAATTTGATGCCGCCACCGCTACCCGATGATTTGTATATGTGAAGTAAGTCCC
>Ga0209541_10005547_pt1 | contig 21962 bp, 27 predicted proteins | sample RifCSPlowO2_01_FD_184027 | JGI IMG/M metagenome (GOLD analysis project Ga0209541, IMG submission 184027) | Groundwater microbial communities from Rifle, Colorado - Rifle CSP2_plank lowO2_0.1 (SPAdes) (version 2) | ecosystem: Environmental > Aquatic > Deep subsurface > Groundwater | place...
AGTATACAAATGTCTTGATCCGTCTATTATATTCTCTAATTTAAAATCATATTCAAAAATTTTGATGTCAGGTACTTTAACTCCTAATTCTTTGTATACTGATTTATTAGGTTTAAATAAAGATAACACAGTTGCAGTACAATACAAAAACCCATTTCCAGTAAAAAACAGGCTCTCTTTAATAATACCGAAAACTTCTACTAAATTTACAACAAGGTCTGAAAACATGTATGATAATATTGCAGAATACTGTTCTCAAATATCTAATTTAATACCTGGCAACACATTGATATTTTTTCCATCTTATGATCTAAGAGACAAAGTAAACAATTTTTTCAGTAAAAAATGTGAAAAAACAACATTTTTAGAATATCCAAATTTATCAAAACATGAAAAGCAGGAATTATTGGAAAGATTTAAGCAAAATAAAAATAATGGTGCAGTTCTATTAGCAGCATCTTCAGGAAATTTTGGAGAAGGAATAGACTTTGAAAATAACTCTTTAAAATGTATTATTGTTGTTGGCTTGCCATTAGCTAAACCAGACCTTGAAACAAAAGAACTAATTAATTATTATGACAAAAGATTTTCAAAAGGCTGGGATTATGGTTATATTTATCCAGCAATTATAAAGACAATTCAAAATGCAGGTCGTTGTATAAGATCAGAAACAGACAAAGGAGTAATAGTTTTTTTAGATGAACGATATAATATGGAAAATTACAAAAAATGTTTTCCTCCAGATTATAATTTCGAAATAACTCTAGATTTCAAAGAAAAAATAAAAGACTTTTTTAAATAGAAATATTTAAACACATATACATATATTAAAATTTATGAGCCGTGCCCAAGAAAACTATGTACTTTAGAACATAGATGAATTGGGTAAAAGAAAATATAAGTAAATTGAAATTTTAAAATATTATTTACAGAATAAACTTCTAAATAAATTTACTCTTCTTTATTCTCTTTTTCTTCTTCTGTCTTCATTTCTTTTTCATCAAAATTCTTAGCTAAAAAAGAACTCGCAATATCTATGATATATTTTCCTTCTTCTAGTCTATAAACCAAAGGTTTTCCTTTGAATATGTCAACTAAATCAAGTTCATATTTTCCAGGTTCTAAAATATTAATAGTCTCTAAATCAAGTACAACAGGCACATCAGGGTCTTTTTCACCTAATATTTCTAAAACATCATCCTCAATCTCTTTCTTTTGTTCTTCACTTAAATCTTTAGTTATTTGTTGTGCTTTTTCCAATGATTTTTTATTAATAAAAAAGAAGAATCTCCCTCCGCATTTTTCACAGCCCTTTAACAAAGTAGCAGAACCATCTTCATAAAAAACATTGCATTTTACACATTGGTGCATTTCTAATCCTCAATTATCAATTGATTGCTCTTTTTATAAATTTTTACAATATAAACTCTATAGACTTCTGCCTTATTAATAATAGTAAATTCAAATCAGAAAATTTTCTTTAACTTTTTTTGTGTAAATAAATTTTTAATTATTTCTTTTTAGATTTTTTATTCCCAAAAGTATATAATTGAATCTTGTTAGGGTCTCTTTTTATCTCTTTTATAATTGAAGCAGGCCCAATTATTGTCATTCCTTCCCTGTTTCCCAATAACACTCTAAAAAATCCCTTTTTTATCTTTTTTATAGCCTGCATTTCCTTGTCTTCAGGAAATATGGTACATATCTCTATACCTTTAAAAGTCCTGTCTATTTGTTCCATAGTCTCTTGAATTAGCCTTGTTTCTTCTGTTAGTTTTAATCTTCCCTGTAAAAGAACAATATTTCTTTCCTTTACTATATCAAGTAATTTTTTTATTCTTTCATCTGTATCTAAATGTTCAATTTCACTATAAGGCACAACCTGTAATGTAAGCATTATAACTTCCTCCTTTTTTTATAATATCCAGATTTTCTGTTTTTGATGAAACTTTTCTCAAAAGTTTCTTCCCAACTCTTTTTCTAAAATGCTTCTCGTTTTCTTTTTCTCGTCGTTTTTTTCTGAAGCTTTTTCCAAAAAAGGCTCATTTGAATACCTTAAATAATGAATTATAAAATTCATCTATATTAGTTCCTTTCTCTGCACTTATCCCTATAACCTCATATTGTGGAAAAGCTGCCTGTACTTTTTTAATATTTGATTTTCTCAAGTCAATCTTATTTGCAGTAATTAAGACAGGAATATCTCTTGCTGCTAAATTTCCAATAATAGTAATATTAACTTGTGAATAAGGATTTAAAGTTGAATCCAAAACAACTACAACACCATCCATATCATCCAGCCATTTTATACTTTCAATTACCCCTTTTGTAGCCTCTTTTGCTCTTTGTTTTGCATCATTTTTATTCATAAATTTTAAGAAATCTTCATAATCTATTTTTGTTGCAATTCCAGGTGTATCAGCAATTGTAAATTCTAATTCATTTTTTTTATTTTTTATAACAACGTTTTCTTTAATATTCACATTTCTTGTCTCATGTGGTATTTTGGAAACAGTGCCTAATTCTTCTCCTGTCCAGTCTTTACATATCCTGTTTGTCAAAGTAGTTTTGCCACTATTAGGAGGACCATAAAAACCTAACTTTATTTTCTTTTTATTTTTAAAGATTTGAGAAAATAAACTTCGAAAATATTTTTTTATTGCATTTATCAAAAATCATCCCCCTTTATTTAATTAAAACATTTTAATGAATTTTTAAGCATTTCTATTCAAAATTATCAATATTCTTAAAAGATTTATTAATTAATAATTCTGAGTTTATAGTAGGAAAAAGTTTATATAGTAATTCCGATTTATATATTTATGCTAAAAATTAAAAGAAAAATAGGCCCTAAAGGGCAAATAGTATTGCCAAAAGATATTAGAGAGCAATTCAATCTAAAAACAGGAACAGACGTAGTTTTTTTAGTTGAAGATCAGCAAATAATTATTGAAACCCAAAAAGAACACAGGGAGATTATTGAAGAATTTTGCACACTTCCAGAAAATATAAAGAAAAGAAAATTAACTTCAAAGCAAATAAAAGAATTAATTGAAACACAATATGAAGAGAGATTTAAAAACTCATTTAAATAAAAAAATGATTTACTTAGATACAAACATATTTGTAATTGCTGTATTAGAGGGGGGTAAAGCAAAAGAAATTTTAAATAAATTAGTTGATAAAAATATTCAAGCTTTTACTTCTATTATTACTTGGGATGAATTTGTATGGGCAATAAAAAAAGCAACATTAGATTATGATTTTGCAAAAAAAGAAGGAGAGAAATTCTTATTTTTGCCAAATTTGAGATTTTTAGATATAAATTTTGATGTAATAAAAAAAGCCCAAGACTTAATTGAAGATTATAATTTAAATCCAAGAGACTCTATTCATGTTGCAACTGCTGTTTTAAAAGGGATTCGCGAAATAATCTCAGATGATCCTGATTTGGATAAAGCAAAAGAAATAAAAAGAGTATCCATAATTAATTTTTAATAAGGAGGTAAAATTGGAAGAAGGAACAAATTTAGGTCCACCAAAAGAAATTAAAAAAATCTCAGATTTTGTTTGGGAACTGCCAATTTCTTTTAAAAAAGGAATGAGGGTTCCAGCAAGAATTATAGCTTCTGAGAAACTAATTAAAGAAATGGATGCTGGTGTTTTTGACCAGATATCAAATGTAGCAACATTGCCAGGCATAGTAAATTATGCTTATTGTATGCCAGATGGGCACTGGGGTTACGGTTTCCCAATTGGTGGTGTAGCAGCATTTGATGTAGAAAATGATGGCATAATTAGTCCAGGCGGAATTGGTTTTGACATTTTGATTTAAGTTAATACTTTATCAAGTCGAAAAATTGTGGTATGCGCCTGGTTACAACTAATTTAGAATACAGAGATGTACAACCAAAATTGAAAGAATTAGTTAATACTTTATTTAACAGAGTTCCTGCAGGTGTTGGAAGTTCTGGTTTTGTAAAATTAAACAAACAACAATTTAAGGAAGTAATTGAAAATGGTGCTAAATGGTGTGTAAAAAATAATTATGGTTGGGAAGAAGATTTAGAATTTACAGAAGCAAACGGTTGCATGTCAGCAGATTCAAGTAAAGTTTCTAACAAGGCAATTGAAAGAGGGATGAATCAAATAGGAACATTAGGTTCTGGAAATCATTATTTAGAAATTCAGAGAGTTAAAGATGAAAATATTTTTGATAAAAATATTGCAAAAAAACTAGGGTTATTTAATGATCAAATTGTAATAATGTTTCATTGCGGCAGCCGCGGATTTGGACATCAGTGTGCAACTGATTATTTAAGAATCTTTTTAGATGTAATGGAAAAAAAATATAATATAAAAATATTAGATCGAGAATTAGCTTGTGCTCCATTTAATTCTCCAGAAGGTCAAGATTATTTCTCAGCAATGAAATGTGGAATTAATATGAGTTTTGCAAATAGACAAGTAATATTGCATAGAATAAGAGAGGTTTTTTCAAAAACATTTAATCAGTCTCCAGAATCTTTAGAAATGCACCAGATTTATGATGTTGCTCATAATACAGCTAAATTAGAAGAACATAAAATAAATGGAAAAATAAAAAGATTGTTAGTTCATAGAAAGGGATCAACAAGATGTTTTCCTCCAGGACATAAAGAATTACCAAAAAAACATCAAGAAACTGGGCAAATGGTTATATTGGGGGGAAGTATGGAAACCGGTTCTTATCTATTAACTGGAATGAAAGAAGGATCATCTACATTTTACAGTGCCCCACATGGTTCAGGCAGGACAATGTCAAGAATGAAAGCTAAAAAAATTTGGAATGGGGAAACATTACAAAAAGAAATGGAAAAAGCAGGTATTTATGTTAGAACAACTTCTTTCTCTGGTTTAGCAGAAGAAGCTGGAGGTGCCTATAAATCAGTAGATGAAGTTTGTGAAACAGCAGAAAAAGCAGGTATTAGTAAAAGAATCTGTAAATTTCTTCCAATCGGGAATATAAAAGGCTAATCAAAACTTTTTGGTAATCTTCACTCATTTACCCCCCCTTTTTAAAATAAAAAAAGATGGATTAATCATAGACATGCAAGATTAACTTACAATTTAAGAATAATGTATTTTTATAACTCAAAAGAAAAATCCATTGAATTTAAAGCTATAATAACAAAAAATGAATTTGATAAAGATTAATGATTATCAACAGTATATCTAATGTGTTCTTTTATAAACTGATAAACTTCATCAAAATCTGGAATTGATATACTTGTTGAAACAAGTGTGTTTTTTTCATCTGCTTGTTTCCATAAATCTCTTTCAGTTAATGTTTGTGCAATTTTTATATCCAAAGATTTTAAAAAACCCATACTCTCTTCGAAGTATGCTCTTCTTATTCTATAGCCAATAAATATATTAGATAAAGGTTTGTCTTTATGCTTTAATTCATGTCTGAAAGAAAAATTTTCATCACCATAAAATTCTAGAATTTCAATATCTTCTTGAACATCTAGAGATTCTTTCCCACAATAATCATATTCAACTCTGTAAAACCATCCCTCAAATTTAGCGTGTTTTCTTTCCCTATAAACTTTTGCCTTACTGTTTCTGGCTAAATTATGAAAAATCCTTTCTAATCTTCCTAATTGAACTTCTTCTGGTATTTTTTCCATATTTTATCTAATCTTTTAGTTCTATTAATTTTTTCGTATCTAATTCAAAAGCTATAATAACAGAATTTCTTATCAAAGCATTTATAATTTTTTCTATTTTAATCACTTTAAAGTGATTATATAATCTAAATAACTAGAATTTAAACTAAAAATCTAAAATGAAAACCCCTATTTCAATAATATCAGGTTATTTAGGCTCTGGAAAAACAACATTATTAAGAAATATATTAAAAAATGCAAAAGAAAAAATTGCAATAATTATGAATGAGTTTGGAGAAATAGATATTGATAGTAAAATAATAAAAGGTAAAAATGTAAATATTTCTGAATTATCTGGTGGTTGTGTTTGTTGTTCATTAACAGGGGAATTTGAATTAGCAATAAAAGAGATAATCCAAAAATATAACCCAGATCTAATTGTAGTAGAAACAACAGGATTGGCAGAGCCAGATGCCTTGATATTTGATATAGAAAATGAATTGCCAGACGTAAAATTAGATTCTATAATAACAGTAGTTGATTCTGATGCTTTTTTTAGATTTCCATTAGGAAAAACAGGAAAAATACAAATAGAATTAGCAGATATTATCTTAATTAACAAAATAGATTTGCTTAAAGAAAACAAATTAAAAGAATTAGAAGAAAAAGTAAAAGAATTAAATAAAAATGCAGTTTTAATAAAAACAAAATTTTGTAATGTTAATAACTATGTCTTGTTTGGCCTTTATTCTGAAAAAAATATTGAAAAATCCAGATATCATGTTCATTTAGATATAGATTTTTTTTCTTTCGAAACTACAAAAAATATTAACAAACAAAGATTTATAGATTTCATAAAAAAAATCCCTAAAGAAATATTTAGGTCTAAAGGTTTTATAAAATTGGATAATCAATTTTATTTATTCAATTATGTTGCTCAAAGATATTCTCTAGAAGAATTTAAATCAGACAAAACACAATTAGTATTTATAGGAGAAAAAATCAAGAAATTTGAAAAAGAAGTAAAAAAAGAGCTAAATTCTTTATTTATATAGGTTACTAGTATAATCGCAACCTTTATAAATCAAGTAAATATAGGTTTTTTATGGAAGAATCTCTAATTTTAGGTGTTCTTAAGCTATGGAATCCATGGGAAAAAGAAATAGATTATGGGATTTTAAGAAATAAATATGTTGATTTTATTTACAAATTTATGGATAATAAAGAGATTTTATTGCTAAAAGGTATAAGAAGGTCTGGAAAAACAATAATAATTAAACAACTAATAAAAGAATTAATTAAAAAAGGAATTGACAAAAAACAAATATTGTATATTAATCTAGAAGATTATAATTTTGCAAATAATCTAAATGTGCAATTATTTGCAGAAATATTTACAGCTTATAAGAATTATTCTAAAAATACAAAAAAATCTTATATTTTTATAGATGAAGTTCAAAAAGTAGATGGGTGGGAAAGATGGATAAGGACATATTATGATAGAGAAGAAAATATAAAATTCATTTTAACTGGATCTTCAGCATCTTTGCTTTCAAAAGAATTATCAACTTTATTAACTGGAAGAAATATCTCATTTACAATTATGCCTTTATCTTTTATAGAATTTTGTGAATTTAGTAAAAATCCAACCATAGAAGAGTACATGAAATTCGGAGGTTTTCCTGAAATAGTATTAAATGAATCAGAAGAGAAAAAAAGAATACTTCTTGAACAATATTTTACTGACATTATAAATAGGGATATTATAGATAGATATAATATAAGAAATGCAAAACAGATAATAGAAATAGCAAGGTACTTAATAAGCACAGCAGGATCAAAGATTAGCTTAAATAAGCTGTCAAAAGTATTCGGAATTTCAAGAGATTCCTTGGCATTATACATAAGTTATATGATTGATGCTTATCTTCTTTATGAAGTGGCATATTTTTCTTATTCAGCGAAAATAAGGTATGATGTTACAAAGTTGCCAAAATTATATGTGCTAGATAATGGGCTGATTAATATTGTTAACATAAAATATTCAGAAAATATAGGTAAAATGTTTGAAAATACTGTTTTAATAAAATTATTAGAGAAGAATAAAGAAATTCAGTATTGGTCAGAATTAAAATCAGAAGTAGACTTCATAGTAGATAAAAAAGCAATAAATGTAACATCAGCAGATAAAATACCAGAAAGAGAAACTAATGGATTAGAAAATTTTCAGAAGAAACACAAAGATTTTTCAACTTTGTTAATAACGAAAAGTACAACAAAGGACAACATAATATCAATATTGGATTTTTTAAAAAATTAAATTTAAATCAGACAAAACACAATTAATTTTTAGAGAAAAAAACATAAATAAATTTAAAGAAAAGATATTAAAAGAATTAAATTCTTTATAATCATATGAAATACAAATTTTTAGATCATACAGCAGATGTAATGTTTGAATCTTATGGTAATTCTTTAAATAAATTGTTTGAAAATTCAGCATTGGCAACAGAAGAAACAATGGTTGATATAAAACAAATTAAACAAAAAATAAAAAAAGAAATAAACTTGGAAAATGAAAATTTAGAAAATCTGTTATATGATTTTCTGTCAGAATTAGTTTATTTTAAGGATGCAGAATTATTACTATTTTCAAAAATTAAAGTAAACATAAAAAAATATGGTTCATACAAATTAAAAGCAGTTTTGCTAGGGGAAAAATTAACAAAAGAACATTTACAAAAAGTTGATATTAAGGCAGTAACTTTTCATAAATTTGAAATAAAAAGATTAGATAATAAGTACATTGCCAGAGTTATATTAGATATATAAACACATATAATAATTTACAGTTTATATTACTAATTTTCGAATTGTTTTCAGAAATTTAGTAGGAAGAATTATTAATAAAAAGATATTATTACTTTTATGAAATTAATGAAAACTGAAATAAAAGAATTTGAATTAATGTCTATTTTACTTAAGACTCGATGTTTTTTCTATTTATAGTAATCGTGCTTTCAACAATATTATTGATTAAAAGAGTTTATGGTGGTTGATATGAGAAACTAATGGAACTATCTATTTATAATTGCAACAATTTTTGCTTATTTTATAGCTATTGTTGTAATTATTCAGATATTAAGATTAATACTTGGCGGGAGTTTGAAAGTTGAAGATGTTATTTTAACTTTAGTTGTTTTAAATATAAATTTAAGCTTTAGTTTATTTGGTTATATATTTAGTACAAATAATAGGACTATGAATAAATTAAATAAGCTTGATAAAAAATTGTATGGTCACTTTGAATGGCATAAATCTAGAAACATTTAAAATTATTAAAACTTTCTTTCCAGTTTTTTGGTGAAGCTTTTTCGTAAAAATTTTCTAGAATATATAATTTCTAATAATTCTTCCTTCTTTAAAAACATCAGAATAAATAAAAATAGATTTTGGATAAACAGATTTTTCAGATTGTATATTAATATTAGTGCAGCTCTTTGGTGTCTTGCAAACCTCACAACTAAAATGATATCCAGAAGGCATTGATTTTAAAAGAAAGTCATTTATACTTTCACTGCATTTTTCATTCCCTATTTTATATATGCTGCTTTTATTGCATAAACCTTCCCCAACTGTATTAGAAAAGCAAGTCCTAAAACTAGAATTATACAAAAACTCATTAAGAATATATTTATTTGTATTTTCAACAATATCAGGAGTTTTAGTCAAAATTTTTGGGTTGTTGCTAAATATATATAAAACAAAACCCAATAGAAGAACTACTGCAATCACAGCCTCAATAGTCCTTATAAAACCTATTTTGTTCATTTTTTCTCTTTGTTTTTTCCCAGAATTCTTCCTCGTTTTCTTTTTCGTCTTTTTCCAGTTTTTTCCCGAGGCTTTTTCCTAAAAAGGCTCTTACCAAACAATTATTCTTGTCTTTATATTTTCCCTGTTATTATATCTGTCTAAATAAATATTGTTAAACTCTTTTACAAAAATATCTACTCCTTTTATTGGTTCATTTTTGTCTGATATTTCTATAAAATTATTATCTTTTAATTTCTCTATAGTTATATTAAATCTTTTATTAACTGGAAACCAGAAACTATTGCTTATATCTGTGTAAGGAATACTTTTTAACTGATTTAAATAATCTTCATTAAACCCAACATATTCTGTTATAATTCCTACTCCAGCTTTGCATTTTTCTTCATCTCTAGGGTTGCAGTTCACTTTAAATACAGGAAACATATTACTATCTTCAAAATTTAAATGTTTGTCTGGATAAGAAACTGCAGATAATATTAGTTTTGTTGATATTGGGGGTTGTTCATCTTGTCCAAATCCACAGCTTACTGTAATCTTATTTCCTATATTAATTCCATTGCTATTGACTAAACTGCCATCTTCTTTTGTTAATTTGCTAAAATAATAATTTCCATTCAGGTCTTCTAAAGTAATCTTGCTTTTATCATTGCATTTTTCAATAATAAATTGTACTTCTTTTATATTGATGCTTATATTCTTAAAAAAATTGCTTTCAATTATTGTAAATAAATTCTCGGCATTATACTCCTTGTATACTCCTGGTCTTATTAATATAATTAATAAAATAATGTAAACTAAAAATATGCCAAAACTTATAACCCAGTCAACATGTATAGTTCCTTTCTTTCCAATTATATCCCAAAATTTATTATCCAAATTTACCTCTTTTATTTTTTTCTTTTCCGAAGTTTTTTTAGTCGTTTTTTCCCGAGGCTTTTTCTTAAAAAGGCTCGAAGAAAAGCTCTTAAATACCACCTTTTACAGTAGTTACTATCAAGGCAGTTAATGTCATTAATATCAGTGAATGTATAAGTCCTTGTTTTATATCGCCTTCTGAAAATTTTCCAATAACAAGTCCAGCAAAAAATCCTTGTATTAATAATAATAAAAATACAATTGTATCTAAATCTATTTTTTCTCCTTCTCCAGTCTGAAACCCTAATATACTTGCACTTCCTTCTAATGAACTGCTGACACCAATTAGTTTTGGGAACAGAATAGTTTGTAATACCATCATTATAACAACAAAAATTAAAAAAACCAAATATCCTTGTATAATCTGTGATTCTATGCTGCTTTTTCTTTCTTCTTTAATTTTTTTTATATTGACAACAGAAGTAGAGACAGACTGCAAAATATCACTTATATTTCCACCAGATTGGTCAGCTTCTATTATTATTGAAATTGATCTTTTTATAACAGCATTTTCAGTGTCATTAGAAAAAATAATTAATGAGTTATGCATAGGTATCCCCCATTCTATTTGATATGCTAATTTTTTAATATAAGGTGTTAAAGCCCCATAATCCTTGTCAGAAACCTGTAAGACACCTTTAGGTATTGAAATTCCTGTTTTAACAGCCTCAACTAAATTTCTTATAAATTCCAAGAATTTTTCTTCAATCTCTTTCTGCCTCTTGTTTTCTTTTAAAAAATCATACCAAAAGTTTGCCCAGCTAATATTAATTATTATTACAAAAAAAACCCAGAACCATCTTTTTAATGAATTTACTTTAAAATACAAATAAATATCAAGGCCTATTAAAATTAATCCAACAATAATCCATAATATGTATATTTTTTTGAATTTTAAATTCATTTTTTAAATCCTTAAGTTTCTGGTTGTATTAAACTTAAAAATACTATAAAGATTATATTTAATATAGGTATAAAGATAAAAGTTCCTGCAAATGCAATTGATCTAACACTTATCCCCCCTATGTTTCCACCTATTACATTGATAATAGATAAAGTTGTTACAAATAATAAAGGCGCTGCTATAAGCACAGCAATATATATATCTGAATAAGTAGCCAAATTCTCTACATATTTTTTTCTTTCAAGCCTGTAAGTATTTAATTCATCTTTTGCTTTTTCTTTTAAATAAAATTTTAAATCCCCCCCGCTTTCTGTTGTTGAAATTATACCATTTAACAATTCTTTAAATCCAACAGATGGAGTAGTTAAAGAAACCTGTTTTAATGCAGTGCTTAAATCATAGCCAAATAAGTTTACATAATTTACAATCTTTCTAATTTCTCCCTCTAATCCATGATATTCTTTTGAATTTAAGATTAGATTAAATATAGAAATTGGTGTGGCTCCACTTCCTGCAATAGCAGCCATATGAATTATTACAAATGGCAGATCATTTTTTATTGCCTTTTTTCTATTTCCTATTAATATATAAGGGTAAAAATAAAAAAACCCTAATCCTGCTAAAAAAATTAAAAAAGAAATAGGTACAGATTTTAATGTTGCAAACATTATATTTTTATTTAATAAGATATTGTATCCTAAATAAACAAAAAAAGAAATTATGCTGGCTAAAAAACCAGTAAATATGCTTATGCTAATATAAGTTTTTGACAGAACCTTTATATCAGCTAACCTCAATAAATTAGTTAAATTATTAAAAAATTTTGAATATTTCTTTGTCAAATATGATGTAAAATCTTCTAAAAAATAATTAGCCAACCCGCCATACTTTGTTTGCTTGTAAATTGTGTAAATGACATCCTCTTTTATGTTTTCTTTCTTGTTTTTTATTGCCTTCTTTAAAATAAATGTATCTGCATTTATGTCTTTTAGAAATTTATTCTTTGTTTTCTTGTCCAAAAAAAATAAGTCACTTTGTTGTTCAATCTTGCTGTCTTCTTTTTTTAATTCTTTTATTCTTTCTTCTATTTTGTTTATATAATTATTATAATATTTTTTCCATTCTTCTTCAGTTTTATCTCTTAATAATTTATTTAAGCTTTCTTTGTCATTTACTTTCTTGAGTTTTTCAAGCAGGCTAAAAAATTTCTCCTTGAAATCAAGATAGATATCCAATTCCCTTTTTAGATCATATAATTCTCTTTTATTAACAAACTGGGTTTCCATTTTAAGAAATATTAAACCTTTTTAACACAAATTCAGGTGTTTTATAATAAGCATTGATAACATCATTGACTTCTTTAAATCCTATAATATTTCTGTTATATAATGCCATAAGAAGTTTTGTCCTTAATCTAAACTCTTTTTCAAGTTTTTCTTTGCTAATCCCTTTTTGAGTTACAATTTTGCTTAAAATAACACTGTTTTCCTTGAAATAAAATTTGTCTGTCCTAGGGTCCCATACAAAAGGTGTATTTGTTTCTGCTTTTCCACTTGTTTCATTTACTTTTACAATTTCAACAATTTCCCTTATTCTTCTAACATCATTGTTCTGGAACTTTGCCTGTGTTATAACACAGACAACATCAAGGCTTTCAACTAATGATGAAGACAATTCAATTGGTGGAGTCTCTAATCTTCTTATCATAGTTTCTACATCTTCTGCATGCATTGTTCCCATACTTGGGTGACCACTTGACATACCTTGAAACAAGACATAGGCCTCTTTTCCTCTTATCTCACCGACAATAACATAATCAGGCCTTTGCCTGAAACTTTCTTTTAGTAAATCAAATAATGTAATGTCACCTTCTTTTGTACCTACTAAATTTGTCATCCCAATACCTTCTCTTATAACTCCAGGCAGCCAATTTTCATGCATAAGATTTATTTCTTTTGTATCTTCTATGCTTACAACTCTTGCAGCAGGTGGTATAAAGAATGCTATAGAGTTTAGAAAACTAGTTTTCCCACTAGCTGTTGCACCAATAATCATTATATTAGCGCCGTTCTCAATTAATAACCATAAATATGCAAGCATTTCAGGAGAAACTGTTTTGAATTGCATTAGTTTTACTGGTGTCCAAGGTTCTTTTGTAAAGCGCCTAAGTGTAAATGAAGGTCCTCTTGAAGCTATGTCTTGTGTATAAACAGCATTTACTCTAGTGTTGTCAGGCAAAGAAGAATCTAATAATGGTGTGGCATAAGAGATATATTTTCCAGATCTTTGTGCTAATTTTTCAACAAACCTGGTTAATTTTTTTGTATCATTATATATAATATTTGTTCTTAAGTTTCTGTATTTTCTATGCACTATATATATTGGTGTATTAACTCCGTTGCATTCAATATCTTCTATATAATAATCTTTTAATAAAGGTTCAATTTCATTTAACCCGACAAAGTTTCTGTAAATATAATACATTAATTTTAAAAAAGATTCTCTAGATATTGCAATTTTTAACTCGCTTAAAAGCACTCTTATGTTTTTCTCTAGATATTCAATAACAGCACCTGTACTTTTTACACTGATAAAGCTTATATTAATTAATTCATTAATTCCACTTTCTAAAATATCTAAAGTTTCTTTTTCTTTTCCATCTAAAACAGGTTCTTCAACATAATAAACAAGCTCATTATTTTCTTTATCCCAGAAAATATGTGCATTTACAAAAGGTTCAATTAAAGCATATTTTATATTAAAATTTTCTTTGTCTTTTAAATCTGGTAATTCAACTAGTTGTGGCCTGGGATTTACATAAAAAATAGATTTAAATTCCTGAATACCTCTTTTTTTATTTAAAATATTAAACATGTCTATTATAACTTACTTTTCTTTAATATTTAAAACATTTTGTTTTATAATTTTCATAAAATTCTTGATAGTTTTATTCTGGATATTATGTAACACTAATTCCTATATCAGGCAAGTTTGTGTTCCTTTGTTGATTTATCCCGCTATTTTCTATAGTAATAGAATATCTTCCTAACAAAGCAGTATTATTTCCAGTTTCTGTCTTCATAACTAAAAACCCAACATCATTATAACTTAATTCCAAATTAACTATATATTCATCTTCTACAAAAGTGCTTAATTCATACATTTCTAAAGTTCCTTCTTTAACAATTAATCCATTATTTTCACATTCACTCTTTGTTTTTCCGCAAGTTTCAACAAATATAGCTCCAGTTTTTAATTCCCATTTTATAGAATTATTTGTTGCATTAATAAACAAATTTCCATCTTTAATAATTAGTGGTTGTATAACCCTTCTTGCTCCAGGCCCTTCATCTCTCACTTTTCTGATTATATTATCAACAGCAAATAATATGTCCTTTGTTTGTACAATTGTATTTTTATCTTTTATTTTATTTATTAAAGGAACACCAGCACTTAAAACTATAGAAATAGCAACTACACCTAAAGCTATATACAAAACAGCAGATATCCAAATTTGTCCTTTTTTCATATCTTTTTATTAGATTTCTTTTTTCAAATTCTTCTCTTCAGTTTTTCCGCGAACGCTTTTCCTAAAAGTGTTCTAAAAAAAGAAAAAATTAACTGCTTGCAACTTTTCAGTTTTTTTGCAAGCTTTTTTTAAAAGTTTCTAGCTAACGCTTTTCCCTTTTCTTTTCAGTGGCTTTTTCTAAAAAAGGCTCTAACAAGCAGGTGAAAATGCCTTTGATTTTATTGAATCACTACATGTTACATTTAGTCCATCTATATCAATTATAGCTAGTGCCTCTACTTTGCTAGTTGATGCTGGTATAGCTGTTAAACTTATTGTTTTTACTTCAAAATTATTTATAGGTTCTGTATCTGCTGATCCTTTGCTATTTCCACTTACATCGAAAAATCTTAATCTAAGACCTTTTATACCTATATTTCCTTTATTATCAATAACAATGCTTTTTGTTGCACAATCTACTTTTCTAATCTCAAAATTTAAGTCACTTATACATACAATGCTTTTTGTTGTTTTTTCTTCTGTACCTTTTGTGATTCTTTCAACAAATCCGCTTCCCCAAGTTATTACTATTGCTGCTAAAGCAACTGTAAAACCTATTAATAATATGCTTGCAATTAAAGGTGAAATACCTTTTTTATTTAAATATATCATTTTTCTTCCTCCATTATTCAATTTTTATCACTTTGTGTTTATTTGAGCATGGCACTAAAGGTGCATTTGTACCTTCAGGTTTTAAAGACGGAATTAAGTCTATCTTTGCATTCTCACTTAAACTAAATGAATATCCTATATTAATTATTTTTAAAGGCTCTAATTTTTGCAATATTTTTTCAGCACCACTGCCACCAGAAACAACCCTAAGTATAAATCCATCAATAATATCATTTCCTTTATTCTCAATAATTATATTCTTAGTAATTTTATCTATACCTTTTATTTCAATATCTATATTCTCGCATTTTAATTGTTCTTCTGCTAAAGCCCCTTCTTTTTCAGCTTTTTCTTTTATAAAATTCCTACCCCAAAATATGACTATACCCCCAATAACAACTACAAAACCAATTAATAAAATAGTTGCAATTAAAGGAGAAATTCCCTTTTTATAAAAATTAATAATTAAACCCCTTCTTTTTTTTGTTAACATAATAATTTTAGCACCAATTTTTTCTCACTGCACCCAACAGTTTCACCATCTAAAACCTCAGTTAAAGGCAATATGATTGATGTATCACAGCTATTTAAAGTTTTTGTAATACTTTTGCCTGGTTTCAAATTTACATCTTCATCAGGTATAGAAACTCCTGTCCCGCAGTCAAATCTTAACTTTTTTATATTCAAATTACCTCTGTTTGTAATATTTATCTTATTTGGTTTTATTTGCGGATTATTAGAACACCCTGTTTTATCTACAAAACCACCTATTGCTATTTCATTGCATTTTTCTTCTATACTGCTTTGTTTAACTACCCTTTCACTAGTCTTTTGTGCCTGTTCTATGCTCCATCTTCCTACAATAACTGCTAGTGCAACACCTAATCCAATTAATAAGATATATGCAACATATTCAGCTTGTCCTTTTTTATTTCTTATTCTCATTTTTCTCTCTAATATTTTTCTTGCCTTTTATAAATTCATTTTTTAAAAACACTTTTCTGTCTTGAAATATATTTTCTCTGCTTACAACTATAACCTGTGGCTGGCCTTGTATAATATTAACCTCATAATCAACATCTTCTTCATTTATTTTAAAAATAAAATTATTATTTAAAGGCATGCTTAATGTCTTAGTGCATATTGTAAACTCACTTAAATCAAAATCATAACTTATACCACCAATTCCAGATTTTATCACTGCATTTATTTTTTCAGAACATCCTGAAATAATAACATTATCCCATACTTCATCATTTAATGTTATCTCTTTGTCTAAAAAATTACCAATATACAAATTATTTTCATAATTTAATAAATATATCAATCCAAATGTTGGGTTCTGGGTTTTTGAATATTGTGTAAATATTCCAGTAAATCTTTTGAATTTTTCTTCAATCTGGCTAGGATTAGTTTCTCCCTCTTTTATAAGCATATTAATGAATCTGCTGCTTTCTAGATTATAATTCTGTGAGATATCCTCAAATTCAGTATTAGAAGGACTTAAATTAATTATATTTGATTTTACTGACAAAATAAAAATCAAAAAGCCAATTATTAAAGCACCTAACAAATAAATTTGCCCTTTTTTGTTCATTTTATTTATAAGAATTATTTATATTTAAATAACTTTTGTAAATAATTTTATTTTTTTTAAAAGGCTTCGTCGTTTTTCCCTGAAGGCTTTTTGTTAAAAGGGTTCTTTTGATGAAACTTTTCCTAAAAGTTTCCTAGAATATATTTGCCATTCTATCTTTTAAATCTAGTAAATTATTCAATAAATTATCTAATATCTTTTTTAATATTCCCCTCTTCTGCCCAATTTTTGCAAGATCTTCATCAATTTTTTTATAATTTTCTTCTCTTTGTTCTTTCTTAACAACAAGTCTAGTCTCTTTAGCAAGATTTTTTGCCTTTTCAGCATTATCCTTTGATTCTAGTGCTAATTTTTTTGCTTCTTCTGCTCATTAATTAATAAAATTGCATTATCATAATTTCCTTTTTCAATCTCTTTTTTAGCATCCTCGACCTTTGTATTAGCAGTTTGTGCAACCCCTCTAGCCTTGTTTGCCTTTTCAACTGCAATATTTAACATTTTTATTGTTTCATCTTTTTTTGATTTTGATATAGGTTCATTTTCAGTTGCTCTTCCAGTTACTCTTAAAAAAGACCCAGTTACAATACTTAATTCATTTTGTAATTTATTTACTTCATTCAATACACTATTTATATCTTCTTTAATTTTGTTTATATCATCTAATTCAGTTAATACTGCTTTTATTTCTTCTTCAGCATTTTTTAACACTTTTTGTGTTTCTTCTTTCTTTTTCTCACGTTCTTCTCTTTCTTTTTCAAGTGCTTTATTTAATTCTTTACTCTGTGTTTCTAATATTCCAGTAATTTCTTCTGTTCTTGAGAGAATATCTGTTTGTAAATTTACAAGATATCTAGATTGTAAACTTACTAATCCAGAAATTTTTTCTATTTCTTCCTCAGTTTGTGCTTTTAATATATCATTAAATAATTTTTCAGCTGCATTGCTTTCTGTATTTAATTTATTTAAAATATTAGTAATTTCATTTACTTTAGAATTTATTATTCCTTGTGGATCTAATCTTGGGTTTTTCTTTATTATATCACTTAAAGGGTTAATGAAACCAGAAACATCTGAATTTGTTTTCTTAGTTTCATCTATTATTTTCTTTAATAAATCCCACGTATTTTTAAGTTCTTGGTTTTGTGGTATTTCAATCTGTTTTTCTCCTTTTAATATATCTCCTCCAGGAGTTATCCCGCCACCAGTATCTATTGTTTCTTCATCAGCTTCTGGCTTTTCATGAGGGAGAAGGTCTTCAAAAGAGCAAATACCATCATTGCATAAAGATTTAACACCATAAGCCTTGCCATATTCAAGACAATATATGGTTCTTTTATAATATTCTGGTTCATTTTTATCATTACAATAAGCTTGCCTAAGCTCATATTTACCTTCACATGTATCTGGCAAAGTTACTATTTTTCCACTAGATATACCATCAACAAACCCTTTTTGAGCAGGTTCATCTTTTGGGTCAGTATCAATACATTTTACTTTTAAATTTTCCTCATTAATTTTGGGTTTTGTTTCCTCTTTTGGCAGAATTGTTCTTGGTCTTAAGTCGCAAATTTTCTTATCTTTATTACAAAATCCAAAATTTGTTTTACTAACTTCAGGAAAAGTTACTTCAACCCAAAAACTACAACCTATTTTTTCTGTTTCTATTTTTCCATTTTTACAGTATTTTTCATTAAGAACATCGCTTATACCACTTACATCACTAGGTGGCTCACAATGATCTTCTTCCTCTTTGATTATTTTACCAAATTCAAAAATCTGAGCATAACCAGTAAGTTTTGGTTCAATACCTTTATCAGAGTCTATGCACGATGCTATTGTTTCTTGTGCCAATTGTGGTGGTTTTGGAATTGGTATTTCAGTTTTTAATTCAATCGGTTTATCAATACAAGCACCTTCAAGACAAATTTTTTCACCAAAACTAGGACAATAATAAGTTTTAGATTGTCCTTCCTTATTTCCATCACAATAAACCTCTTTAAGATTATTAGTATCTATACACTTATCCTCTAAAAACTTAGGTGCTTCATCTTTAAAACCAAAAATTAAATTAGACCATTCAAATGGATTATCTCCTTTATCACCTTCATTGCAATCTTTTATTCTAGGTTTTCTTGTTACAAGAGGGGGCGGAAGAGGAATAGATACAGACATTTCATATTGTTTTAAATCAACACCACCAGTTTGTTTTTGGTCTTGCAATTTTTTACCTGCTAATAAAAGATTTGTACCTTCTTGAGCAAAAGCAATATTACTAGATATTAAAATTATTACAAAAAATATTGTAAACAATATACTTTTTCTCATATTACATAACCTATCCCTGATTTACATTCACATGGTACATTAATTTCTTGAGCAGCTGAAATGAAATAATTATATCTTGGTGAATTAATTGAGCTTAAGTCAGAATTTTTTACTTTAGCCTCTCCTTGGCAAACACCAGGGCTTGTTCCAGTATAAACTTTTCCAGTTGAAGGATTATATTTTTTTGCTAAGACACACTGTCTCGGTTTACCAAGTATATTATAGGATATGCCTGGTTGCATATTACATAAGTTTGGACATTGAGTATTTGTAGTTGTTGCAGCCCCAGATGATGGCTGTGCTGCCTGTGCTGGTTGCGAAGCTTGAGCAGGTGAAGCAGGCTGAGCTTGGCCAGATGTAGCAACACCATAATCTTGATTGCATTTTCCATCACAACTTGATTTAGTATTACTACAACCCATTCTACAAAAAGCCATTAACCATCCAGAACATTCATTATTGCATTTATTAAATTCTTGTCCACAAGTATTTTTACAACTGTCCCTAGTTTGTTGAGATAAAACTTGAGAATTTTGTTGAGCTTGTGTAGATGTTTGTTGAGGGAAAACAAAATCTAAATTAAAACTTGTTGATATATAATTGTCTCCATGGCAGTCTAAATCATTTCCATTTTTATTACAACTATAACCAACTATAATATTATTTCCATGAAAATTATTTTCTTGAGAAACAGTTATTTCTGTTTTTGCTTCTCCAGATAACCAATTTGAATCATCTTCTGATATCTTTCCTGTTAAGTCTATTTTTTTCCACCCTTCATTTCTAGTATAAACCCTAATATAAGGTAAAATATAATCTCCCTTAACTATAGCATTAACTACACTAGTACTTCCTTTCATAATTTGTTGAGAATTAGGATTTGCAGAAAATTCATTTGTTCCTACAACAGTTCCAAATTGACTTGCTTCTACAGCAAACCCAGACAAATTAATTTGATTTATTGCCAACAAAGAAAAAAGAAAAATTACAGTAATCAAAATTATAAAATTCTCTTTTTTTATTTTTTCAAACATCTCTTCTCAGATTAAATTAAATAAATATTATATATATACTTTTTGTATTTACTATTAAGAGATTATCCAAAATATTCTTCTTTTACTTCTTTTTTAATTTCTTTTTTCCAGCCTTTTTTTAAGACCTCAGAAAAATATGCAACTTCTTTTTTAATTTCATTCCACCTATTAAATATATTATTAATAAATTCAACATCTTTTTCTTCATTAAAATTAATATCCAAAATTAAAGATTCCCTTTCAATATTCATTAAATCTTTTAAAAGATTTATTATTTTTGTTCTTTCTTTATCTGAAAAAAACTTGCTTTCTTCTAGACTAACTAATGAACCTGGGTTTGGTTGTAATATATTCTGTAAAATATTGCAAAACCATGCTATCTTGTCATTAATTCTTCTTCTAATAAATCTTAAGGGAAACTTTATTTCTTGTAAGTTAGTTATATAAAGTAACTCAAATTCATTATCCAATTCTTCATAATTAGGTAATTTATATTTCTTACACAATTTTTCATAATCATCTTTTAAATTCATATTAATTTACCAAAATTCTTCCTTTAAATATTTTTGTTCTTTGCTTGAGTTTCTGAATTTAGTTTATAATATATGGTTTTTTAAAAATTAGAAAGGTTTTTACATATGTTTATACATATGTTTAACTGTAATATGGTTATTGAAAGTAAAGTAAAAAAATGGGGAAATTCATTTGGAATACTTATTACTAAGGAAGAGATTAGAAAGAAGAATATTCACGAAGATGAAAATGTAATTGTTGAGATAAAAAAGAAACTTGAATTGGATAAATTATTTGGCATTTGTAAATTCAAAAGACCTGTAAGAGAACTAACTAGAGGGATAAAAGAAGGTTATGAAAACTAAAATATTTTATGATAGTTATGCTATAATTGAATATGTTAATGGTAATTTTTCTTATGAGAGATATTTTAAAGAATATGAAGGTGTGACAACACTTTATGATGTAATGGAAGTATTTTATATTGTTTTGAGAGAAGAAGGAGAGGAAAAAGCAAAGGATGTATTAGACCTGTTAAAACCTATTATTATTTACCCTACAATTGAAGATGCTGAGAAAGCTATGAGATTTAAACTAAAACACAAAGAAAAAAAGTATTCATATGCTGATTGTTTGGGTTATATTATGGCTAAGATAAATAAAATTAAATTTTTAACTGGGAATGAAGGATTTAGAAATATAAAAAATGTTGAATTTGTTAAATAATTTAGATGTATCGGGCCTACGAGGAATTTCAGAAACTTTTCTCAAAAGTTTCTTTTGAACCTCGGTTCCAAGATCCGCAATCTTGTGTTCTTTCTGGTTTGCATGTTGATAATGATACTATCTTTATATCCAGGCTGAACTATAGGCCCATATATAAAAAGTTAATAGGCTTTGCGCAGATATTAATTGTTAAATACAATTTATTTTATTTGCGTTTATCTCTTCTGGAGAGATTTTTGGGTTTGAGCCAATAACCCCGTCTTTAAACATATAATCTAAAGAC
>Ga0209541_10005549_pt1 | contig 21961 bp, 14 predicted proteins | sample RifCSPlowO2_01_FD_184027 | JGI IMG/M metagenome (GOLD analysis project Ga0209541, IMG submission 184027) | Groundwater microbial communities from Rifle, Colorado - Rifle CSP2_plank lowO2_0.1 (SPAdes) (version 2) | ecosystem: Environmental > Aquatic > Deep subsurface > Groundwater | place...
GAAATCATAATTTTTAAATAGCATGGGTATCCTCCTATTCAAAAATTATGATTTCGTTAAATCGTTCTTGTAATATTCTTTTTGTTATTCGTTCCTTCGCTTCTTCGAACGATAAGGGAATGCGAATGATTTGTTTTTTCCCGTACTGGTGGATATGGCTTCCCTGTCGATTTTCATGGAGGTAATTATCGATCCGGCAGATTTCTATCCATTTTTCACCATTCAAATAAAGCGTTTGCAATTTCCATTTGAGCAATTCGGGATACTCCCCGGGTGATTCCCGTTTCATCAGCGTCTTGACGAGCCGGACCTTTTCGCCATAAAATTGATCAAAGTCGTCAATGAGTATGCGCATCTGCTCACCTATGACTTGGCAAGTCATATATTTAAATCTTTTTGTTTGAGCACATGTTTCTTTACACCCTTATATACCTCACGCGCACCTGTCCAGTGACCAGTGAAGGCGAATAGAATCCGGAAATTTTCCGATGAAAAGGAAGGATCCATCACAAATCAAATACGGAAATCTTCCGGAACTCAACAAAAATAATCACGGTTAAGGGTGTCCAGTGCTCAGTAACCTAAGTGTCTTTGGGGGTGGTAACAGAAAAGAGGGTTATGGGGAGTTAGATTTGAGCTTTATACAGCGTAAAACAAGCATAAATAAGGACTTGCGCATATATGCTGCTATACACAATTCCGAACCACCAAAAATTAAAATTCAATAGATTTATATATTACTATTCTTTTAAAGATTAAAATGAAATTTTATAAAAACCTACTAAAAATAATTGCAGTTGGATTACTTATTTTAGCTTTACTTGCTTCTTATGTTGGTTGGTCTGCTAGAACAATTGAAGTTTGGAATTTAGAAACCCCTACAACAGATTCAGGGGCAGGCAAATTATTTGAAGATGAAAAAATGAGTTTTATATTTTCTAATCAACAACAATTAAGTACAATAATATTTAATGCAAATGCCTATCAACGAATAGTTGATACATTCCAAAACATTATGTTATGGCTCGTATTGGTTGGCATTGTTGTTATAATATATAAAAAAAATTAGTATTCTTGATGGTTCGGAACTTCTAGCTTTGCTCGACTTTTATTTCATAAAAGGTGTATAACCTCGTTAAATCCAATTTTTGCGAATGCCTAGAACTAAAGCTTTATCCCAGTGATTGCATACAAAGTTGCAGTTGGCTCTTCATAAAAAAATCCTCGTAAAAATTTAGCAACTGGATTTTTTCTCAATGGCATATGTTTATGTAAGTGATATAATTCATGTCGAACTGCTCCTCTACGAGCACCCCATCCTTCTTTTATCTCAACTACTTTAATGGGGATTGTGTGCTCTTCGAAATCGAAATCTTCAACAAAACATCTTGCTCCACGAATTCTATCATAATTTTTATCGCCAACTGCATAAAATTTAGCAACAAGTGTTCTTTTGTCCATTCCTAATTTTTCCGCTTCTTCATCCACTATCTTATCCAATTGTTCTTTGGAAGTGATTTTTTCAGTAGCTAAATCTTGAAATGCTTGTGCTCCAGCTAGCAAAGCAGTATAGCTTCCAAGAGCAATTCCAGTATATGTTACTAAATTTTCTAATACTTCATTCATAGATGTATGCAATCATTTCAGGTTTATAAATCTTTCTAATTTTACTACTATTAAGTTACTATTGAAGTACGGCATTCGCAAAAACTCCTTCGCCTTCGGCTCGGGCACGTTGCACTCTCGGGCTACGCCATCGGCGGATTTAACAGCGATTAGTTTCAATTCAAAACCCTGCCTCTTAGGATGTCATTTCTTCATTACAGGCATGTACAAGAAACTCTTAATTCTAAAATAGAATGCTCCTTTCCAATCTCTTAAAACTTGCTCATAAGTTCTCGTTACATTACCAACAGGAATTTTATCATAACTTTTCTTATCAACATATGAGTCATAAATAAAGAATGTTTTTTCTTTGTCATTATATCCCCACACAGTTATCCAATGACTTACACAATTCATTTTTAGTTCAGAAAATTCTCCTGTTGGTGAATAACCATTACCAATCAATAAAATTACCGGGTGGTTTTTATCTAACTCCTTCTTTATTGATTGTATTTTTTCATTATCTGAGAACTTATTCGCTCTCTTTATTGGAGCATCAAATCCATATTGTTTAAGAGTTTCTTGAATTAGTTTTGGCGTAGTAAATCCTAAACTTTTAATTTTTGATGGCAGATACTTTTTTGGATGCCTTCCATCATCAAGATTGTATGCACTAAGTATTGCTTTTATAGTATAGCCACCACCATGTCTCATTCCTTGTTGTAGATATTCTCTTGGTTTGCGATTTACTATTTTTTGAAACATATCAATAAAATATATCCTATCTTCTTTAATGTTTCAGCAGGGTTTTGAACTCTTCGGGATTCGGCTTCGCCGACCGTTGCACTATCCCTCTGTCTCCGCTGCGCTTTCGCTTCACTTCGTTACGCTCACCCTCACTTAACAGCAATTAGTTTCAATAAGCGGGCGAGCTAAAATATAGTCAAATTAAAAATTTGAGAAATAATAAAAAAGAGGTTGGCGTCCTACTCTCTACCTTGCATATGAAATTCTACTGCAATTTTTTCAAGTAATGATCTTTCAGTAACTTCTCTGGCTTTTGCAGTTCTAGTTCTTTCATTGTACTCTATCAATTCATATGCTGTCCTTGGTATTACAAGATCTCCTCGTCCTCTAGTAGAGTTTGCACAATAATCTTTCTTACCAATGATATAATGCTTACCTCCTATATCCAATCCTAAAAATGGAGAAGTTCCTTCAGTTTCAACTAACCCATTCTCACGATCATAATTTCTTATTGTGATTTCAACGAACACCCCGAAAAAACTCTCCGGACGAAGTTTGACCCCAATTCGTATGGTCAAAGAGCATAACCGGAATTAAGTTCAATTCGTGAACCACTTAAAGACGAAGAACTCTTGCGATGGGGGAGATTCATTCCCTTCATTTCCTTCTTTTTCGTAATCGCACCAAAACAAAACAAACTTTATAAATACCATAACACGTAGCATCCAAAAGAGTTATTGAGTTATCCTATCCATCAAGTTCAAAAGGGAGATAAAAGAGAATTAAAAGAGAGGTGTATACTATGGAAAAGAATCTGACAAGAACCATTCTTGTTCTGCTTATGGGAATCATGATGCTTTTAGCAGTAGGCTGTGCTGCACAAAGACCAGCACCAGCAGGATCAGAACCTGAAGTTCAAGTTCAGCCTGCTGAGTCGCAAGAAGCTCCTGCACCGGCTCCTTCAGTTCCTGTTGAAGATACTTATGAACCTACTCCGCTCCAGCCTGTAGCTCCGACCCAAGTGACAGCAAAGACAACGCAAAGACCTGCTTCTGACTTTGCTGTACAAAAAATGGAACTGATGACCGGCCGTGAACGAACCACCGTTCCAATGGGAGACCTGAGAAAAGGTCGTATCCAAAAAATTACCAATCTCAAAAGGGATTCGGTGAGGGGCAAGGTGAAAGACTTAGCATCAACAAAGATCTATGTCTTTGAGTCTCCTGATATCATCTTGCATAAAGACGCTTTAGTCACTTTTATGATTGACAGCGAAGCAAGCGCTGTGAATGTCAAGCTTTTTGAGGCAGACCGAGGCAATGAGGCCAAGACTTCAGAAAGAAAAACAGGAGTTTTAGCACCTGAACCAGGATATAACATCCTTCTTGTACGTGTTGACGGCGTTACAGTACGACCTGGCGGTCTTACACACTCCGTGCAGTTCGTCTATGCCACCCATGTGACTTCAATTGAGGGAGTATTCAAAAGCTTTGACTTTATTACCCCTGTCAAATATCATGAAGGAGAACTGGTGTACGTGAAAATGAACAAGGATGATCAGGTTGTGGACTCGATCCTGAAAGGGTAAACTCCCCCTCTCTTTGTTCTTCTTTTTCTTTTTTCTTTTCCTATTTTCTCTTCAGTTTCCAAAGGTTTATAAATACCTGTACCCCTGATTTTATTTATGAAACACATCAACCGTGCTCAGTATAACTATTCCTATGAACTGATGGCCCATCGAGGCGACCAGGATGGCTGCATGGAGAATACCCTGCAGTCGATTAAGGGAGCTCTTCAAGACAAAGACGCAGATATCATTGAAATGGATGTCCGCATGACGCGGGACGGAGAATTCTTTATCTTCCACGACCCGCTCTTACAGCGCTTAACCCACCGCCGAGGTTTGTTTGTAACCAAGACCGCTGCCAAATTGAAAAACATTCGCTTGCGCAATGGAGAAGCGATCCCGACCCTTGATCAGGTCTTTAAACTCGTTGCTAAAACCAAAGCAAAGATTCACTTTGACTTAAAAGATTATATGGTTGGTTTCTTTGACGCCAAGAAGTTTCTTGGTTTGATTAAGAAATATAAACTTGAAAAACGGGTTATCATCTCCTCCTTTAATTTTCGTTTGATCAGGAAATTTAATCAGCTCAATCCTCAACTCTATCTCTGCCTGTATTCTCTGCTTCCGCTTCAACGAACCATTGTTCGAGCAAAAAAATATGGTGCCAAAGCTGTCGGATCATTATACCTTACCAAACGTTTTATTGAGAAGGCCCATGCGCAGAGGCTGAAGGTCATCTGCTGGAATATCGGAAGCGAAGAGAAATTGAAATGGCTGTTGAAGCATAAAGTTGATGTGCTTGGCACCGGAAGCCCTGATGCATTGAAAGAACTTCTCTGGTATTACATGAAGGAAGGAGAGTTGTAATTGAGTTAGGGGTGTGTGGGTTAGGGGCATAGGGTTATGGGTGTATCGCAAGCTCCGTAATTTTTTTCATGTTTGCTTCAGTTTGTTCTCCTTTGTACCGCTGTGCTGCACTGCGAAGTTTCTGAATAGAAACCTGCAAGCCCTTCTTCTGCAAAATCGCTCTTGCTCTGCAAAGAAACTCGCAGAACTGGCTCACATTATGCGGTTTTTGCTCGTACCTGGCCCGTTCAAAGTCCAACAACACGATTTCCAGTCCTCTTTTTTTCCGCTGAACAAGAATGTGTTTGAGCGGGTGGTGCATCTCTTCTTTGTTGATGTGCAGTTTGTCAAGCTGGCGCATGGTTTTGAACAATTGTTGTACAAAATTTTTCACGTCTTTTGGTGTTGTTCTCGTATCTTGAAGAAACTCCAGAACAAATTGTCCTTCAGCAAAGGGATAGACAAAATAGGTAAAGGGCTGTTCTCCATCAGCCTGTTCAGCAAACAGCACGGGCTGTCCGATTTTATAACACCGGAGTTTTCTCAGTGTTGCAACCTCATTCATGAGTGTGTGCGTCTTGGTTTCTCTTTTTTGTTGTTTGATTGCCACCTTTTTTCCGTGATACCATCCGGTATAAATAATTCCGCGTTTTCCTTGTGTAAAACGTTGCACATTTTGAATTCCTTTCTTGTTGAGATGCACGACAAAAGGATCTTTCGTTATTTTATAGACATACAGCGTCTCAAAAGCAATTTTTTGTTCATCAACTTGTGCATGGGTAAAACCCTGTTTTTTGATGATCTCATTCACTTTTGTTTGATGGGTCAACGAAGAAAAGAGAAGAAGAATAATCCCATCCTCTTTAAGGGAATTTGATGCCTGCTCCATAAAGCGTTCGATTAATTCGTACCCTTTTTTACCTCCGTCGAGTGCAATGTTCTGCACGTGACTATTCGTATCATTCGGCAGATAGGGCGGGTTAAAAATAATCGTGTCAAACAGTTGCCGTGGAATCGCTTGAAACAAGTCAGAATATTGGTATGTTATTTTAGAACTCTTGTTCTGTTCTTTTGCATACGCGAGCGCCTGTTTGTTCACGTCAACAGCAAGAACCGTGTCTACATTTTTTTGTTGTGCTGCTGTTATCGCTTGTATTCCTGAACCTGTTCCCATATCGAGAACGTTTCCTCGTGCAAAGAGTGCTATAGACTTTGCTAAAAGAAGGGAGTCTTCACGTGGTTCATAGACTGATTCGTCGTATGTTTTAGCCATGGTCAATCAAACTCTCAATCAATATAATCTAACAATTCTTTGAGATCATGCATGATTCCATCTGGATTCACTGCTTTCAACTCTTCGATTGTGTCAACACCGTAATCTACGGCAATCGTGTGCGTTCCTGCACTCTTTCCTGCTTCCATATCCATCGCAGTATCTCCTACCATAATCGTCTGCTCTGGTGGGATGCCAAGTTTTTCTGTAATCAGATAAATGCTTTCAGGATCGGGTTTGACTTGATGCAGATTTTCTTCTCCAATAATGGCTTCGAACGAATCAAGAATTCCTAAATATTTGAGCAAGGATACTGCGAGTTCAAGTTTTGCAGTGGTTGCAATCGCAAGCTTTTTCCCTCTTTTTTCAAGTTCTTCAATAGTCTCTCTTACGTTGGGGTATAACGTGCATTCTTGCGTGCAGGTCTTTTTGAAATGCTCTTTATACGCTTGAATCCCTTTGGTAATTTTTTCCTTGAGCTCTGCTTCTTTAAAATCTTTGAAGTGAGGGTGTGCGTGTTTCAACAGCACTTCAAAAAATCGTTTGATGGGCAGTCCAATATGGGGCCGGATTTTTTCATGGGGGAGCTCTGATGCACCCGCGCTTTGAAGCGCAACATTCATACTGTTGCAGATGCAGGCTGTTGAGTTGACCAAGGTTTGATCGAGGTCAAAGATGATCAAACGCGCTTTAATTTTTTGCATGTTTTTCTGAACTTTTTGCCCCATATCCCTTATAAAGTACGGGAAAGATTTAAATAGCTTCCGCCTTTCCCTACTCGCATGGTTTCATTAACCCTGGCCGCAGCTCGTCTTAAAAAGAATCTCGAATTTCGGCCTGTTCACGTTGCTGTTTCTGTGTTTAATTTTGGTACTGTTGAACAGAAAAAAGCACATGCTCTTCGCCTAAGAGACGCAGGCGTGCGTTTTCTTCACCTTGATGCTACTCCCGAAGAAAAATACACTCCTGAAGAAATAAAGCAGTTTGATGCATTGGAAATGCCCATACAATATCATCCCATGTTCCCTGTTGATCAAGCGCATTTCGAAGCATTGGGGAATTTGCGAAATCTCGTAACAGTCTTTTTTCATCCAACTCTCACCACTGATCCCCAGAGTCTTGCGCACTACCTTATTGGACATGGTTTAGATCCTTACGCAGTGATTGCTCATGATACTCCAGAACAACTTTGGAATGATCCTTCTTCGTACTTGTATAATCCTGATCTTATCAAAGGAATCTTATTTATGACAGTGATGTATGGAAAGAGTGAACGCGGATTTGAAAGTGACTGGTTGTCAAACTTGAGAAAAGTAAGAGCCTCTATGCATCCTGCTCAACGTTTATGGTGTGATGGTGCTATTAGTGATAAAACCATTCCTCTTGATTGCGGTATTGATGGAGTGGTGAGTGCTTCGTATCTCTTGAAAGCATCTGATCCTCGCGTTGCAGTAGAACGATTGACGAATTATGATGTTGCGGTGGGAAGTGATCATGCAGGTCTCGCATTAAAGAGCCAGATTATCGAACATTTAAAACAACAAGGAAAACGCGTGCGTGATATAGGTTTATATCACAAAGAATTTGTTGAAGCTGATGCAGAATACACTGATTATCCGCACTATGCCCACGCTGTTGCAAATGAAGTAAGCGATAGGGAGGGGGTGCATCTGAAACACGCGCAATACGGAATTGTTGTCTGTGGCTCGGGTCAAGGTTCTGCGATGGCTGCAAATAAAGTTCCAAGAATTCGTGCTGCACTATGCAGAACCGAGTGGGATGCAGAAATGGCAAGAAAGCACAATGATGCAAATGTACTCACATTGGGAGAACGATGCACATCTGTTGAAGATGCGTATAAGATCGTTGATGTGTTCTTGAAGACAGAGTTTGAGGGGGGAAGGCATCAGAGAAGGGTGGAGAAGATTGAATGATGCTTGAACCTTGTTTCAACTTGATCATTATTTACTGATTCTCATTTCCATCATTGTGGTATGCAAGTTCGTTTCCAACCTCTTTTGCTACCTGAATCTCTGGAGCTTCCGCAATAATCCTTGCGCTGATAGGGAAATATCCGTCTCTGAATTGTCCATTAAATCTTTCCACTCTTCCCCTATCTTGCTGAGAAACAGGATCCTGTCCGCTGTTGTACAGGAAACAAATCTGAATGGGCTGTCCATTAGCAGGATGGTCATATTGGAAAATGACATCGCACGAAACAAACCCCTGTCCTAACAACAGCAGCCTTCCTTCATACGTAACTTCTGTTCCTGCAGGTTTATGATATGCTATGACTTCTGCACTTTCTTCTTCGTCAAGAATGCTCGTTAGAGCACGATCAATACTCCGTCCTTCTCTTCCATTGACAAAGACTAATCCTGCATACCCTCCTTGAAATTCTTGATATCTCTGATGTGAGAGGGCTACGTCATACAGAAGAGCTCGCAGGGGTGCATCATCTGCTCCTTCTCTTGCAAAATAGATCTGTGCAATTTCTTCCCCCTCTGTTTGCCCAATCACTGCTCTTATCAAACGGTGTGTTGCTGTTTCTTCAGGAGAAAGTCTCGCAAAACCATACTGGTCAATATCTTCAAGAGTATGGGGTCCTGAGACAACAGCCCCCCACAAACTAAGTTCTCCCAGCTGACTTTGTGCTTCATCAAACTGGGGATGAGGTTTCACAATAATTCTTGCTATACCTGTATTATATCTTTCCTCAGTATCTTTTGCCCACCCAACAATACTATGGATTCCTGGTGTTTCCTTTCTCACCGTGCCATTTTCTCCCCTAATATCGGTGTCATTGCTTGGGCAACGGTCGTTGTCGCTATCTTGTAGGGGATCAACATCAGTCCAACCTGCAGTAATCCGAACATCGTTTTCATGACCTTCTGCAGGTGTTGCAGTCCTTTCGATGAATACAATCTGTCCGGGATTGTATTGTTCGTTGTCTGTTCTTACCGAAACGGTGATGGGCGCCGGATTTTCGATAGGCAGACACAGATCAGCAATATCTCCTCCGCAGTGCGTTTGTCCATCACCATCTTTATCATGGCCCTCATCGGTTTCTTGATCACAATCGTCGTCAAGGAGATTACATACTTCTGGTTGCGGGTCCACATTTCCCACACACGGATTTCGTTCATGGTTCCATTGTCCATTTTCGCAGATGACCTGCCTCAGTCCTAACTGACATTGCCCAACATCGCCGACTCCGCATGATTCTGGAAATGCTGCTTGGTCAATACAGATATCCGGATCATCGCATCGTGCCGGAGCATATTCTGCATGAACAACATCTCCTGCTTGAATATCATTGCAAATATAATGCTGAGTTCCCCGTTGGTTAAGACCGCAGGCATTTTGTTGGTTTTGTTCAGCCCCCAAAGGGCACTGGTCAAGATCTGCACAAGGACCATATGCTGGCCATTGTCCTTGTTCGCAGGTGCGCTCTTCTACTCCGCGTTGATTATGGCCACATGCATGTTCTTCCCTGGTTCGATCAAGGCACACATCAGGATCGTCACATTGTAGTGTTGGAATCCAGACAGCATGCTGTTCAGCCCCTTCGTCGATATCACGGCATTCATAATGAAGTGTTCCCCTATTATTGAGTCCGCATTCTTCTTGCTCAGTTTTTTGAGCTCCGCGTTCACACACATCAGGGTCTTCACAAGGCGACAGCACACCCCAACTGCCCATTTCACATGTTTGTCTTTGGATTCCTCGGTTGTTGAATCCACACCCATAAGGATTTCCTTGATCGTCACGGTCTCGTATCATTCCATTAATACAAATCCCTGGATCTGAGCAAGGGCTCTCTTGAAGCCTTGTTTGTCGTCTTCCTTCAACAAGTTCGTCAATGCAGGAAATCGTTTTTGTTCCTCCATTATAATTACAGCCAACTATCTGTGGTTCCATATTCAGCGGGCACGCATCAAGAGGAATACATGAGTCAGGGACAAGAAGGTAATCTGCCCTTATCTTGCCGTCTTCACCAATGACCTCAGTGCAGCGATAGTATTGAAGGTCTCTTCTATTCAATCCGCATTCTGCACGTGCAATTAAGTCTGTTAACAAACAGACGTCTTGATCTCCGTAGCACTCTTCTGAAAGCTGGCCGTCTCTTCCGCCCCACATTCCTTCTTCGCATGTTTGTATCCGAAATCCTCTGAGATTTAATCCGCAACTGAAGAGGTTTTCTTCGTCACCCCGATCCCTCATATCCCCATCTTGACATGGATCTTGGTTGACGCAGGGACTATAAGAGGTCCATTGTCCTTCTCTGCATGTTTTTGCGGTAATCCCACTTCCATTATTTCCGCAGGCCGTTGCTTCAACCTTATTATCCGGGCATACGTCACGGCTATCGCATGGTGCAAGAAGGGTAATCCGTGCTCCTGCCGGCGTTTCAAGGCACTGGTACTGTTCTTTTCCTCGAAGATTGATTCCGCATACTTGGGGTTCAACAGGTGCACCGAGTTTACAATGATCAAGTGTGCCTACGCACTGTTCTGTTTTAACATATTGTGCTTGGACCGTTTGTTCTGTTCGCTGTTCTGTTTTTTCATTCTCTTTTTCACTATCGGTCTTTTCTCCGTCAGTTTGGGGAGATCCATTTGCACATATCTCTTCAAGTCTCCCTCTTCCGTTCGGTCCGCATGGTTCTTCACTTGCTCTTCGTTTTCCTAACTCGCAGAGGTCAATATCTTGACATGCGTAAACAAATTTCCAGATACCTGATTCCGGGTCGTCGTCACAGCTGTATGCAATTTTTCCCTGAAGATTGATTCCGCATGATTGTCCTTTATCTTCAGGAATCTTTTCTTCCCCCCCGCACAACTCATATTCTGATAGTGGCGGCGGTGTTGCACGTTTATCGCAGCTTTGGCATCCATTAAGCCACCACATACCTGCGAGCAATGCAAAAAGCTGAGTTATTTTTACCATCAAGAACACCTATTCAAGCACAGTTATTTGCCGTGTTTGCTCATTGTTATCTTCAAACTCTTCTGTAATGCTGTTGTCATAATCAACTTTTGCATACATACTTCCTTCGTATCTGTTTGGATAGAGGTACTCAACATTTATGATAGCTTTCTGATCAACATTCAGTTGAAGAAGCTCTTCGCTATGGATTGTTTCCTGGCTTAGTTCGTCGTTGCGATGAAGCGGATCAAATGCCCAGTTGATTCCTTCTGCACGTTCTTTGCCTTTATTTTCTATTTCAAAGGTGATAAACGTCTGCTGTCCTATTCTTGGCTGTCGCGGGAACAAGACTTTCAGATTACGGATACGCAAGTCTGGTTTATTCTGGATGGTTACATCCTGTACATCAATTTCCCAGCGGATAAGCTCTTCTTGTTCTTCAGCATTGAGTTGGAGGGTTATGATATGTCTTCCTGCATCTTCAAATCCTGGACGGTAGGTGTATGTTGAAGCTGAAGAAACATCACTTCCATCAAGCTGCCAATTATACGCTGGAATTCTTTCTCTTTCTTGATTCACCAGCACAATGCTGAAGACCCTTTCTTCACCTTCATGCATGGTAAAAACGCTTTCCGGTTCGTACGACGCAACCATAGTTCGTTCTTCTTGCTCTTCCTGCACCAAACAAGCGCCTTCTTGGCATCTGAAATCACAAACTTCTAGAGTTCTTGGTTCTTCACGTTCGGTACACTCTGATCTCAATGTTGCCGGATTTTCACAGGTAAAATGCGCATATCGTTGTAAGATGCTGGTTGCTTGTTCTCCTTCTCCGCAGAACGGCTGTCCTCGGGATCCGTCAATGCCACAATCACTGTCTTGCATGCATCGTGGCGGGACATAACCACAGACCAACGATTCAGGTGTGATTTGCTGATAGACACAGACTCCTGTTGCTTGATCGCACTGTCCAGAGCTTTTCAGCGTTGTTCCGTCGCAATAATCTTGGCACGCCACATTCCGGCAACGATCATCAAATACCTCATTCTCTAAGACAGTGATCACAAAGTTCGTTTCTGCCTGCAATTCTCCGTCGCTGACCCGAATTCTTTGTGTATGTTCTCCTGCATCTCCATTCTGCGTCTGCCATTGCGGGCTGTTCATAGGACCTTCGTAGCGAACTTCGGGATTCCAATCATCGGGGTCAGTATACAAGACAGGAACGATGACTTGATCACCTTCGGTAACGGTGATATCCTGTATTTCTTGGATTAATGGCGGTTCATTGACTAATACATAATCAATATCAAGCGTTGATACCTGTATTCTTCCCGGTCCTTCTCCTGAAAATGTAAGCGGAATCATGCAGTATCCTTTGGTATCCGGTGCGCAGTCTTCGAGAGCATGATTCAATTCATCAGCAAAAGATAATTCTGCAGTATTCATGAAATCTCCCTGTTGCGAGAAAATTTCATTTTCAGCAACCTCAACTTTCAGATTCTTTACGCGAATCCTTTTTACATAAAATGTTCCTGAGGCTCCTGCACGACACCTTTCATTATCACAGACGTATGAAAAATACTCATTTTCAACACGTGCACCATTCGTTGTTGCGATGCATTGTTTTCCTTGTCCAAGGATCATGCCACCCTCGCAGTAGGTTGTATCTGCACAGTTCAATCCTTGCAGGCGATTGGTTTCACAGATCATCAGTTTTGCCGGTTCATTGTCCAGGTCTGCTGTTGTTGCTGTAAATGTAATCGTCTGCCCTTCATCAACAGGATTATTTTGTGTTCCGGCTCCTTGGATTGCTGTTCCTTGTACGAATGTTGGCAGACTATTTTCCACAACAATGGCGTTGCTCTTTCCCGACCAGTCGCTGGAAAAACCATTTGTGTCGCGGTAGCGGACAGTACATTCCACCCTTCTTCCTTTTATACATCCTAGAGTCGTTTCACAATTAAGATTCTCACTTCCCTCATTTTGTACAATTCCTCCATTGAGATACCATTGATATTGTTCAACTGCAATTTGATCACCATCCGGATCATTTCCACCGTTGGGTGTACACGTGAAGATCGTTTCTGTGTTGGGCGGGTTCTGAGCACTGAGTGAAGGGGCATTTGCTATGGGTTTTCTATTCACATCAACATTTTCCTGCACTCCTGCTGAGCATGCATTATTATCTCTATCACACATAAAAAGGTAGGCAGAGAAATCATTTTCATTTTGGCCGACCGTATACCAGCATCCAGCGCCTGCATTGCTTGTGTAGTTGCCTGTGCAAAGATTTCTGTCTCTGCAATTTCCATTGTTGTTGGTCCTGTTGGTGCTGCAGACAACAATCCGTGCGTCATCGTCGCTTCCCTGAACCCACCGCACAGCAAAGGACATGCGTTCGCCTTGATTTGGTTTTGCTGGTTCGTGCATTGAGAAGGTGATTGTAGGGGGGGTTGGAACCCAGTTGATGTTGATCGTTGCTCTTCCCGTATCAATATTTCCATGCTGATCGGTTACTCGGAGATCAACTCTATTGACCCCCCATTGACCCTGGGCAGGGGCAGTGCAGGAAAGGAAATGCGCATTTGCTATCTGGCAGGAAGTAAGAGAAAAATTGTTTTGGCCGAGGAGCACATACAGATGATTATTTCGATCCGAGTCGACATCAGTGGTGTATCCCCATAAATCAATGTTGAATGCACCTGTATTCATATCTCTATTATACGCGAAATCTTGGAGATTGGGAGCTTCATTCAGCATATTGCACTGCCGGTTGTCTTGTTGCTGGCGTTTCGCGTATTCCCAGACTTTGTAGTGGGAGGCTGGAAAGTACTCGTTATCAATCATATAATCATCGTATCCATTATCAAAGATAGCATCTTGCATATTTTCATAGCTTTCAACATTTTCATCATCAATATTCTCGTCAATATACACCCCTTGTGTTGTCCAGGCACTTGTTGGATTATTTACACATCCAAACCCGCAAGGCCCCTTTCCCCACGTATTACATTCTGCTTGAGATTGTGTGCAATAAATATACTGCCAACCAGAATCATCATTACAATCAAGACCATCATACCATCCATCAATGTTTTCAACATCGCTAAAATCGTCTACTGTATCGTCAAAATCAGAAACTGCGGTGTAGGTATTACTATACCTGTTATCAACGTTTTCCTCTCGATAGGTAGAACCAAGATAACCCGTTCCCGTTGCACCATTCAAAGAAAAAGCAGGCAAGGTAGAAAGCCATGTTCCATCACCAAATCCCAAAGCACAATACGATCGTAAGTCTTCATTGTCGCATCCTCTTCCTATAACGTGATTATTGCAAGAGTCGACCTGGAGATCGTTATGTTGCCTACCATTCTCTCCGCCACTTCTTGCATTAGATCCAAGCACCCCGAACTTATAACATTTTCCCGCTTGGGGCGAAAAAGTTTGTGACCAAACTGCATAATCATTTTTGATGTCTCCATTATTATATGTCGTGTCACCCGAATCCCACTTTAACGCATCTGCATCATGAAACACTTCCCTTTCTGTATTATCATCACAAATATTTATAGAACACGTCCTTGTGCACACTCTCGCGTTTGCATTACATTGAACTCCGCCGTCAACATACCCTTGCTGGCATGCGATTGGAGCGCAATTCTGCCAGGCAGCGCTGAGATCTATTGCTAGCAAAATCAGTACAACCATCAACATACCCATTCCTAATCTTTTGTTCATTTTCATGGTTCGAGACTCTCAACCTGAAGCTGTGCATTGCTTGCATGTGCTTTTTTCAAGATACGCAGGTAGATTGTTTTTTCTTCATTTCCATCGTATACTAATTCTGCAGTCTGCACCGATAGGCCATTTTGCGTTCTGCGGAACGTGTTTTCCGAATTTTTTTCTTGGATTCTCACAGCAAGCTGTTTGCTGTCTTCTAAAACTCCATCACTCGCTTTGACTTCAAGATTATAATTTCCAGCATCATGCTTTCCTGTCTGCCAGACGCCGTTCTCTCTAAACTGTTGCGGAAGCGTGAAAGCAAGCAGATCTCCATTTTGATCGCTGGCTTGTGGCTGTATTCTGATGATCTCTCCTTCGATTGCAGTGACTGCAGGGAGGGGTTCGAGTTGGGGTGCAAAGGGTCTGCTTAAATCAGCAATGAGCACTAGTCGTTCATCCTGCGCCATCTGCCCCTCGGTAATCAATCTTCCGCGCAACGTGTAAAATCCTGGTTCAAGATTATCGGTATCTATTGCTATGTCTCCGCTGTACTGGCCTTGATGTTCTTGGATCGAGAAGGATTCAGCCTGCTGAGTTGCAACAACGATCTCCTCTCCCCCACTCTTTTGTTCAAGCGTGAATACCAGATCAAATTCTTTTGCTCCGCCAAGGTTGTTCTGAACAAAATAAGAAAGTTGGAGGGGTTCTCCTTGTTGTACTTTTTCAGGATATTGACTGATAAAGAATACCAAGGGGTTCACGTAGATCAAAAACGAGCTTTTTGTTTTAGTATCGCCTTGCTGTTGGTATGCAACCATCAGTCTTTGCTCTCCGCGTTTCTGCGGTGCATGGTAGGGAACGGTAAAGGTATCCACCTGAGCAGACTGCAGACGGATATTCTGCTGTCCCCGGATACTTCCTTCTTCATCTTTAATAACTAGTGTCCCTATCGTCGCATGCGAAGCAATATTTTCAACCGTAATATCTGCTGTTGTTTCTTGGTTTTCAGCAAGAATACGCTCTGCTGATGCCCCTTTCAAGACAACAGGCGAATAAGGGAGGTAATTGATGCGGTATTTGACTGTTTTGTAGAGTTTGACCCTTCCTTCTTCACAGTTTACAATTTCGGTCGGATTGATGCTGACGAGAATAGCTTCTTTATCCTCCGTAAATGATAACGCATAACTTATCTCAGCATCTTTAGTCTGTTGCTCACATACTCGTTCAATAAATGTACCATTTATTACACTTGGAAGATCATCAACACGATATTCGTTTTCATCTTCAAAGCTTATGAGTTCAACATTCTTAATCACCGTCTGAAGAGGGAATTCATGGAGCTGGGTGTGGCGTTGGAGTGCAAGTTCTCTGTCTTCATAAAATTGCTGATCATTTGTAATCTTTAGAACCTCAAACTCTCCTTCGTCAACAACCTCTGGTGAATTAAAATGATAAGTATATTCAGCAATATAATCTGTTGGTGTTAGTGGGTCTTCTTCAACACCTGAAATTCTGACAGAAAGTGCTTCATTCGCAAAAGGAAACTCAGTATCGTAATTGGGGCATTCTCTTTGTATACTATTTGAGTCATAAGCTGGAATGTCAAGGAGGCTTATTGGATTGCCAAAGAGAGCATAAGATAACATCGTAAGGGAAATATACTCATCTTTCGCAAAGAGATTGTTGACATCAGAAACACCCCAATAATAATTATTTCTTGCCTGCCTGAACACTTCTCCTACTGTTCGAGATTTTCCTGCTTCATACTTTCTTAAATTGCATAAAAATGCTTTTACAAATTCTCTACTCACTATTGCAGAGGGAGCTATGATGGTCGTCTCGTCGCCTAACTGCCCTATCACCGATCTTTCATTATCAAATGATTTTGGAAGATACAATCCTGCTTGGTCGACATCAAAGAACAAAAGTGAATTTTTATTTTTCAAAGAGTCTTTCCAGCTAGCGATTTCACGCACATTGCGTTGTGTACGCAAATCATCTTCTATAACCAGTCTATTATTGTCGATTCTTCCTTTTCCTTCTATCGCAAGCAACAGACCATCAAATCTTTGTTCTATAAGATTTTCGACATCTTCCCAGGTCCATCTATTTTCGTCATAGGTATGCTGAGGGAATTGACTCTTTAGAACCCTAATCTTATCTTCAGTTGAATCAAAAAGATGATCGTCAGCATAATATGCTCCATGCTGAAGGTTAAGATTTGTTTTTTCTAATTGTTTTTTCATTTCTGCAGGGTTATCTCCAACAATCCTTCCGACAGCAGCAGTTTCATAGTTGGCAATGCCGTCATTCTGGTCAGCTTTTACAAAAGTTACCAGCATACTTACTATCATAAAAGCAACGATACACTGTCCTGCGAGATTTTTAGTTTTCATTTTTTTAGTTTTCATTTTCAATCATAAGATTATACAAGAGTTTTGCAATACGATAAATCTCACCATCTTGTGATGAATCCGAGATACCAATCACATCTATCACTGATTTCTCAATAGGGTGTGGATCGAATTTATTCTTTATTAAGGCAAGATAAACAATTAGTATGATATCATTTAAGTAACTACGAATCTTATTTTTTAATTCACTTTCTTGCATTGGTCCCCTACATGAATCTGCTATATTGTTTACAAAACTATCTGCTAAAGGATCTTTTTCAACAAATTCTTCTATACGTTTACTATAAAGACTACTTCTTCTTTTGTTCCAATATATTTCTGTCGTTCCAATATGTAGTATCTTGGTAAGGTCTTTAGTTTTTTTGATATTTTTTTCTGTTATTTTCGAAAATAAAAGTTTAATAGGTTTAACAAGTAACCTCAATTCGTTTTTCTTACTGTATATTAATAAGTCCATACCAGCCGATCTGCCTCTGCTCATGGTTGTACCACCAGGTTCTCATTTATTGCGGTCTCTACTCTTTGTAGTCTATCCCGCATCGTTGCGGCATTAGGAAAGCCTGCTTCTAGATTTTGCCTGAATAATAAAAATTCCTGCGCAACATTACCTGCTTTTGTTTTTATATCCCGAATAACAACTAATGCTTGTCCTTCATCAACATTAAAGTTTTGTTTTACAAAATCTTTAAAGCTTCTAGAATCAAGGATTTGATTTACTTCATCCCTGAGTTGAGGCAACGCATTCACATCAGCTTCATAATATACTCTTGCGATGTTGCCAACATAATCATCACGAGTTTCTATATTCGCTTTGAAAATAGCTACCTGATCTTCTGCAAATGTCGTGAATCCACCATTTTGCTTCTCAAGTCGTCGTGTTAAGAAGATTTCTTGTTGTTCAAGGTACGTTGTTTTTCTTGCATTATTCAATTGCTCAAGCGCTTTTGTGTCTGCAAGGATTTCTGCAACAGGCTCTAATTTCCTCGTGGTAGATACAAAATAAAACTTTCCATTTAAGGAATCAAACCATTCAGGTAGTTCTCGGATGTATTGTTTTTGAACGAGATCATGTCCAGCTTCATGGAAGATAACATTATGTTTTATTAATTCTTTGAATTCTGCCTCATCTAAACCATTATTTCCGACTTTACGCATTCCATCATCAATTTCAACATATTTTTTCCCTTCTCTTGTAATTCTAATTGCCCCAATGTCGTGACTACCAGCCTCTACCAATGCTAAACCTTCCAACTCATCAAATGCCCCCCATTCTTTGACAAGTTCGAAGCTGTCTATTGTTTCTTCATCAAACGTTTTTAGACCTCTCGCAATTCTATTGGGTGGAAGATTCCCAATAAGTAAAGGCTTTGTCCCAAAAATATCAGCCGCCTTCCCAAAAAATCCAACATGGTCAATTGCCCAGTTTGCTTGACCGATAGCTTGTTGTACTGCTCTTGAATTTCTAAGAAGTTCCAAAGTATTTTCCGTAGCTCTCCTGCCATGTCGTGCAATTCCCACCAACCCCTCTGTTGCTGTCGTCAAGCTCTGTCCAGGGTGCCTTCCGATTTCCCATAAGACAATACCCATATCTTTAAGGATAACTGGCGATTTTAAGACAGTAACAATGGTATCCACAGAATCCCTGCCAAACTTTCTCGCCACATTTTTTGCTGCTGTCTTTATAGAGGTCTTTAATGTTGCGATCCCAACATCAAAAACTTCTCCGCCAACACCTGTGCCACCAAAGGTGAAAATGGCGAGACCCCAGGTAGTTAAATCGTACCCTGTTGCAGTGTGGGTGATGGTGCAAATAATCTCCTGTGCCATTCCCTCTTCAGTCTCTCTATCAGATCCAAACAAACATCTTCCGGAATCACGTAAATCAGGAGCTAATTCGACTAAAGGAATTATGTTGCAACTCATTTCTTGTGCAAAACGATGCTCACCTGAAAATTTTCCGTCCCAGAGACAAGCCACCATAGCTCTGCTAAATGTCCAATGTTCCTCCGGTCCATTCCTTACTATGTTTTCGATAGTGTAGAGCGATTCTAGATTTTCATTTATGTTAAGAACTAATGCATAGTTTTGGTTTTCACTCCATACATTCCTTTCAATCGAGATTATATTTTCTTCTAAATGAGGGAGGCATGAAATAAAATTGTTACTCTGACGATTTCCAACGAGTATAACGGTCTTGTCCTCAAACTCATTGTAGAAATTGCAACCTCTTCCACGTTCTTCTCTTATTTCAACGTCAGACGTATACTTTTGTTCGATGCTATCCTTCAGATTATCAACTTCTCGTCTTAATGCTTGATCAGCATTGCGTGGGATAACAATCTCTACATCTTGGGGGTCGCCACCTTTAATGAACAGATCATCAAATTCAGCAAAAGTTTTCTGAGTTTGGGGGATATAAACGATATCGGAAAAAACCATCATTCTTTCTTGGTCTTGGTTTCTTCTTTCTATATCAACATCGCCAATATGGAATAATAGGTCATCAATGATTTCGAAAACTGTTCGATAATGTGGAACAATATAATCATCTCCCAAAATAATGATGGATTTGCAGGCTCCGCATTTTTCTTTGACAAATGTTGATATTCTCTTAGTATATTCATTCTTGTGGAGATTGGGGGATAAGGGCTGTTCATTATAGCTTGTAAAGAGCCCCCAAGGCATCTCGTCAAAGTAGTCGGCAAGATCATAGACGATGCGCTGTTCATCCGCATCTCCATACGCTTCCTGCAGAAGTTCTGAAACCGTAACATCCTGGCCTAAATCAGGGAATTCATACCGCAGTGCCTTACTATTGGTCACGACGATGGTTTCCGGCCGTGTGATCACTTCAACAAAGTAGGTTTCATCTTTTACACGAATGGGATACAGGCCATTGTTTGTTCCTTCGGATATCTTAAGCACCAACGCATTTTCGCCGTAATGAACGTTTGCTGTGTTGTCGTCAAATAACGCCGGATTTTCAGGTTCAAAATTATCGGGAGGGTAGTTGAATTCAATGCGTCCATTTCTGTCAGCTTGAACAACGATCGTCACCTTATCTCCCGCCTGTTTCTTTATTCGGCTGTTTTCACTTTTTTCCAGCGCTGAGCTGAATTGAACAACATTGATGCACTGGCCAAGATTACAGCCGTTTTCACAGGAAAATCGCTGTGTTGGAATCGTGTTGCCCTCACACAGAGCCCTGGCTGTTCCGGGATTTACACAATGATACACAGTCTGATCAGCCCACACATTTCTTTCGCGACAGAATGTCTGCTGGCTGAAGGATGGAGCTCCGCAGTCTGCATCCATGGCGCACATACTGATAAGGCACCTTCCATCCGTACAGACTTGATTTTCTGCGCATATTTCTTCAACTTCGTTGCGAGTACTGCAGTCTTCCTGAATGTAAGGTCTGAGTACATTCCCTCCTTTTCCTTCTTGACTGCAGAACCGCTGTCCTGTTTCCTTTCTTTGGCAGTAGTTTGTCCAAGTAAATCTCAGAACGCTCTCGTCATAAACATTTTGTCTTGCTTCATTTGAGTAGCCTGCAACAAGCACGCGTACTTCTCTATTTTGATAGGGGAAACTCTCTTCAAGCGTCCATGATACATCAGCAGGAACATTTGCACGGCAGTTATTCAGTTCATTGCAGTTTCCATGGCAGAAATCCCAATAATGCCCGTCCAGCAGGACTGATCCCTGCTGTCTAGAATTATCATTCCACCAGTCGTAACAGACAAAATTGGGAACTCGATCTACTGCTTCAGATCCTGTATGGTGTGCGTTGTTGATTCCAAGCCGTTGTCCTGCACGTGCGATGCAGGTCGTACTACTCTGTTCATTATTTGAACAGCGCGGGCTTGCAGTAACCTCATAGGGATTCACACATCCTCCATTATCGCATCGTTCAAGACCGTTGCAGTGCTGTATCTCGCGGGCTTCTTCATTTCCGTTAGAGTACCTGTAATTCCTGACAACTGACTGATCGTCAAGATGGGTGCAATAGGGTTCTCCATAAAATCCTTCACTAAACTCCTGCCGTCTGCATCTTCCTGATCTGCAATATTCCCCTTCTTCACATTCTCGAACAACTTCAGGTGTGTATGAACAATCGTTGTATACTCTGTCTCTGACGACATTTCCATCTGAACAATAGCGCTGTGAGCTGTAGCCCGGTTGACACTGTCGTTCATTTCTTCCATTGTTTCCCCTATTTCTTCCTGCACCGTTGCAGCTCAGCAGAAAGCTTGAGCAGTACTGCCCTTCTTCTCCGCAGTTTGCCATTTCCTGGATATCAGGCTCTTCAGGAATATCCTCGTGCCACCCACCGTTGTAATAATTTTCATGGAGGAAGAAAACACGATTATACCGATTGCACCAGCTTTCATCAACAACATCCCTGCTGATTTGAATGGGGAGGGGGTAATCGTAAAGCATCCAGTTTCCTATTTCACGAGGTCCGGGTGGCCGTATACCTGCTGTTCCTACATACTCATGCGGGACTTCATCCCATCTTCCGCGGTCTCCTTTTACCAAATATGCTTTCAGCCTCGATCGTTCTGCTTGATGCGTCCAAATCACTGCTGGCCGGAAGTTGTAAGCAGGAATATAAGAACCGAGAGGTATAGTCTGAAGAACATCGCCTCCAAAAAGTGCATATTGTGCTGTTACTTCGTTAGGGATGGGAGCATCAGGATTATCTTCATTGTTTTGTTCTAGAGAACAAACTTGATCACGAAGCATCGTGAATGGCATTTCTTTTTGATAGACTGCTCTGCAATCGCAGTTTTCATCAGTTTCATAATCTTTATATTCGCGCATCAATCCTTTTCTTCTTTCATGTGGTACACAAAC
>Ga0209541_10005552_pt1 | contig 21957 bp, 19 predicted proteins | sample RifCSPlowO2_01_FD_184027 | JGI IMG/M metagenome (GOLD analysis project Ga0209541, IMG submission 184027) | Groundwater microbial communities from Rifle, Colorado - Rifle CSP2_plank lowO2_0.1 (SPAdes) (version 2) | ecosystem: Environmental > Aquatic > Deep subsurface > Groundwater | place...
TAATTTCTAATGATTCTACCATCATACCATATTCTTTTTGCATCATAACTTCGTAAGCCGTCTTGCCTAAGAGACATTGTCTAGGCGTATGATTAAACCGGTCTTCATGGGCCTGCTTTCAAACATTGCGGAAATGTTGCCTGAAGTTGAATCAATTCTTTTTGATTATTTTGAAATTGACGAAGTAAAGAAAACACTTACAACGTGCGCTATTTCAGAGCAAGTTGTAATGCTTAACGACATTATAAAGAAAACACGAAAAGAAAATCCTGAATCTATTATTGACCTCATCTGCCATTCACAGGGTACGATAGTCGCTGCGCTTGCAAACCCAAAAGGCATCCGAAAATCTATTTTACTTGCTCCTTCTTTTGATATGAGCCTTGAACGTACTTTTAAGCGCTACGATAGCAAGACCAGGCCTGGCGCCAAAATAGACCTAGATGGAACATCTATACTACCTGAACTTGGAGGTTTAATTAGAATCGTACCGGCAGTATACTGGGCGGAACGAGTGCTAATAAAACCATTTGATGCATATAATACTTTTGCTGAAAATACAGAAATGATAATGATCATAGCAAATCAAGATGAAATAGCGGGAAAATCAGACCCCACAGGATTAAACCCAAAAGTGAAGCAAATTTTTCTTGACGGCAACCACGGCTTTCACGGAAATGACCGCGAGAGTTTAAATAAAATAATACGGGAAATTATTATTTAATAAAAAAATATTAATCCTGTTGTTAATATCCGCATGCGCAAATTCACAACAGGATTTAACTTAAATATATATTGTCTACCAACTAACGCATATACGTACAACAGTAGACATTTTTTGATTTAAACAAAAGTAATTGCGTATATTTTATATCCTAGCTTTGAATCCTCCGGCTTGGAGATCCCAGAGTTTTTTGTAGAGACCGCCTGTTTTATTTACAAGGTCTTCATGCGTTCCGTCTTCTATTAGTTTTCCTTTTTCAATCACGACAATCCTATCCATTTCGCGGATAGTCGAAAGTCTATGCGCTATAACTATCGTCGTCTTGCCTTGAATTAAATTATGAAGTGCGTCCTGGATCAAAGATTCGGAATGTGAATCAAGCGATGATGTTGCTTCGTCAAGCACTAGGATTGGAGCATTTTTGAGTATGGCTCTTGCAATAGCAACCCGCTGTCTTTCTCCTCCTGAAAGTTTTATTCCACGCTCGCCGACAAATGTATTATAAGAGTTAGGAAGTCTGTCTATAAATTCGTCACAATACGCCAAATGCGCGGCATTTTTTACTTCTTCATCAGTAGCATCGCGCCTACCATAGCGGATATTTTCCATGAGTGTACGATGAAATAATATAGGGTCTTGAGGCACAAATGCAATCTGTCCACGGGTGCTTTCTTGAGTTACTTTTGAAATATCAATACCATCAATTAAAATAACTCCACTAGTCACATCAAAAAGCCTCATAAGAAGCCTGACAAGTGTAGTTTTACCAGCACCAGAATGTCCAACAAAAGCAATTTTTTGACCTGCGGGAACAGTAATTGATAAATCATCCAACACATTTGTTCTTGTCTTGTTGTATATATAAGTTACATTTTTGAAAGCAACTTCTCCTTTTACATTTTTCAATTTTTTATTTGACTCATCTTTTATCTCGTACGGCATATCCAAAATAATCGCCATTTCTTGCGCATCTGCAAAAGCATCGTAAAAAGTACGGACTATACCCATAAAATCCCACAAGTTTTCAAGCAAGCGTCCTAAATAGCTTTGAAGCAATACAAATACAGGCAAAGTTATGAGACCCAATTTCCAATCTCCAATCGCGATCCAGAAAATAATAAACTCAATAGCAACAACATACCCAGATAATAATGAACCAAGTCCATCCCAAAGATACCAATTAAAAATTGTTGCTTTTTTCTGAGCTTTTAAAACTTCTCCCGTATGTTTTTCTTCATATTTATTTCCCGTAAAAAGCTGAATCGAAGCATGATTTCCTATTGCATCCGCCAGGGTTCCTGTTGTCTTGCTATCCGACAACGCAGTAATGACATCGTATTTTAATTTGTATCTCGTGACAATAATAGCAGTAGTTAAAAAAACAAAACAAAAAATACCAATCATTAAGGAGTATTTTGGTATAAGAGTATATACTGCAATTATAATTCCAATTCCTCTTATTAAAAGTGGTAATCCGTCTGTAAGCATTTTATCGTTTAGTTTTTCGAAAGCACGAGCGTATTTGCTAATCTTTTGAAGAAGCGAGCCTCCAAAGTTATTCGCAAAAAAAGAATGGGAATGCCCGATCAGGTATGAAAATGCCTGCGCGCGAAGACCTTCCATGACAGAGCCTTTGAAATAGTCATTAGAAAAACTGTTTATTCTTCTGCCAGACCATCTAATAATATTCAACACTAAGATATAAATTACAAGTGATTTTGCGGAAGCCACGGCTGTAAAATTGTTTGCACTGAGCACATTCCATAATTTTAAATACTGCAGAGGAATATAAACATCTAAAACAGCGCAAAAAATTGTAAATCCGACCATCAATAAAAAGGACACTTTGAAGCGTCGCATGACCTGCCAAAAATATTTCATTACCAGCTTTCGGCGTATGTTTGAATAGTCTTTTTCCATAAGCAATAAAAGGCAAAATGTATTTGCCCTGCATCTAGTATACCACAAAAAATGAGATTTGTCTTTTTATATTTTTATTTATTTCTTCTCTTTTCCGCAAGCTTTGAGAAATGCTGTAAAAAGAGGGTGCGGAGCGAGGGGGCGGGCTAGAAATTCTGGATGAAATTGAACACCTAGGAAAAATGGGTGCTTTGATTTCGGAAGCTCGGCAATTTCCATTAATTTTTTATCTGGAGAAATTCCAGAAAATACCAAACCATTTTTTTCAAGCTCTGCTATAAAGTTGTTATTTACTTCATATCTATGCCTATGTCTTTCTATTATTTTTTCCAAACCATACGCTTCGCGAGCCAATGTTCCATTTTTTATCACTGCCGGATAAGACCCAAGACGCATCGTGCCTCCGTAATTATTTGAGCTTACTTTGCTTTTTTGATCTTGCATTATGTCTATAATTATATTTTTTGAATTTGAATTTACTTCGCTCGTATTTGCGTCTTTTAGACCAAGAACATTTCTAGCATATTCTATGACCATCAGTTGCATTCCGTAACAAAGCCCAAAATACGGAATATTATTTTCACGAGCATATTTTATAACCTTTAGCTTCCCTTCTACTCCAGTCTTTCCAAACCCACCTGGTATCAAGACCCCGTCATACTTTTTCAAAATATTCTCTTTTAATTTTCCATCCTCAAAATCTTTAGAATTCAAATATGTAAGTTTTGGTTTAAGCCCTAAATGATATGCGGAAAATTTTAATGCTTCAATAACAGAAAGATAAACATCTGAGAGAACGAAGTCTCCGGAATTAAAATATTTACCAACAATAGCGATATTTATTTCTTTTTTAGTTGATTTTGATTTTGCTACAAAATTTTTCCACTCAGTAAGACCATCTAAAGTTTTTTTATTTTTTATACCAAGAAGGTTAAGTACTGTATCTCCAAGCTTATCTCTCTCAAAATTTATAGGCACATCGTAAATACTTGAAACATCTGGAGCTGAAATAATATTTTCAGGATTTATATTACAAAAAATCGCAATTTTATCTTTTCTTTTTTGATCAAGTGGCAAAGCGCTTCGAGCTATTATTACATCAGCTTGAAGTCCTGCGCTATTGAGGGTCCTTGAAGCGTATTGAGTCGGCTTTGTCTTCATTTCGCCGATATTTGAAGGCATAGGCACATAAGAGACCATGACGATAGCTACATCCCCGGGGCGCTTCGTTTTAAGCATTCTAGCAGCCTCTAAGAAGATGATATTTTGATACTCCCCAATCGTACCACCAATTTCAACTATCGTCACATCTGCATTTGCTACATCTGTTGCTTTTTCTATTCTACGAATTACTTCAAGCGGAATATCTGGCACAACTTCAACATTTTTACCCCCATATTCAAGATTTCGTTCCTTGCGTATTACCTCTTGGTAAACAACACCTGTAGTCATATAATTTATCCGAGTCAAATCAAGATCTAAAAATCTCTCATAATTACCCATATCCTGATCCGTCTCATATCCGTCTCCTAAAACAAAAACTTCACCATGCTCTGTGGGATTCATAGTACCCGCATCTATATTTATATAAGGATCTATTTTTATTGCAGTCACCTTTAGCCCGCGTGCCTGAAGTATTTTTCCAATAGAAGACGATGCTACCCCCTTCCCAACACCTGAGATAACTCCACCTACAACAAAAATATATTTGTGTTTTTTGTTTTTTTCTTTCATAATTATTTATTTAAATATCTTCTTACTGCTAAAAAGCTTGATATTACTCCCAAGATCACACCTGAACATAAAATAATACCTAATACTTGAAACCAATTTGAAACATAATAACTAAATAGATTAACATTCAAAAAATCTGCCATATTTTTACCAAACCATGCAGTGACAGGAAAAAGAAGCACCAGCGTAATCGCAGATGAAACGATACCGTAAATAGCCCCAGTCACCATAAAAGGTCCTCTGATGTATTTATTTTCAGCTCCAACGAGACGCATGACGCCTATTTCTTCTTTGGATATATAAATAGCAAGACGAATAGTATTAAATGTTATCAGTATGGAAATAATAACCAAAAATAAAGTGACGAGAAAACCGAGCTTTTGTGACTGGTCTGCTATTGTAAGAAGCCTGTCTATAATCACTTTATTTTGATGATAATTTATCTTATCTATGACGGCAGTTTCGACTTTCATCAAGTCGCTATCTCCTTCCAAAAACTTTGCTATGCTTTCGTACTTTGAAGCATCTTTTGCTTTTATATTTATCTGCGCACCGAGAGGATTGTCTCCGACTTCTTTTATAGCCTGAATTGTCAGATAATCATCGGAGTGCTTTGTCTGAAACCTTGCAAGAACTTCATCTGCGGAAAGGTATGTAGCACTGGAAACTTCAGGAAGATTTTCAAGATAAGACTTCAGCTCCATGACTTTATTTTCAGAAGCCCCAACGTTAAAATATACGGTAATATCAACTTTATCTTTTATCTGAGAAAGAGAAAAATTTAGTACAGCCTGAAAAAATATCATGAATGAGATGACAAGAAGTGTGACCGTCATAACCAAAATAGAGGCCAGAGAAACAGCTCCACTTCTTTTGAAATTGGTCTTCCCTGATTTTATTATTCTTTTTGTTCCTATCCAAGACATATTTTTAATATAATTATTAACTGCGATTTATTATTTGTAAGTTGTCGATTACAAATTCATCACAACACGTACTTTCCGTCCTTATTGTCTCTAATAATCTTTCCTTTATCTATCGTGACGACTCTTTTACCTATAGAGTCTATCACATCTTTATTGTGCGTAGTCAAAAGAATTGTAGTGCCTAGGTCATTTATCTTTTTTAATATCCGAACTACTTCTTGAGCATTTATAGGATCAAGATTTCCTGTCGGCTCGTCTGCTATGATCAGCTCTGGCTGATTTATAATAGCCCTCGCTATTGCAAGCCTTTGTTTTTCTCCGCCTGAGAGCTGATGCGGGAAATTAAAAATACGATGCGAAAGATCTACAAGATCAAGAACATGAGGTACTTCGCTTGCTATCTCTTCTTCCGTCTTTCCAGCAACCTCCATTGCAAAAGCGACATTTTCGTAAGCAGTTTTCTTTTCCAAAAGTCTGAAATCTTGAAAGACAACCCCTATCCTTCTACGAAGTTTTGGAATATCTCTACTTTTTATTTTATGTACATCCAAGGACTCAAAAAAAACCAACCCCGAAGTCGGTTTTTCTTCTGCGAGTATTAGTTTTACAATTGTCGTCTTTCCGGCGCCAGAATGTCCGACTAGAGATACGAATTCACCGGCAGAGATAGTGAGGTTGACCGAATCAAGAGCGGGTGAATTTGCAGAATACACTTTTGACACATTTTCCAAATAAATCATTACGGATTCTATTATAACATTTACTGAAATAAAACCAATGCCTTTGCCAAAATTTCATTTATTTCGGATTCCGACAATCTATTGCATAAGAGTCAGAAATTTCTGCTTTATTTCTCCTATTTCTTCTTCTGATGCTTGCGATATGAATTTAAACTTTCTGGCAACATAATCAATAGACCGAGCTTGATCAACTAGAGCAACGCCAGAAATTTTACTAGTTTGAATAAAAACTTCAAATGGGTATGATTTTTGTTTTGATGTAATTGGACAAATCATCGCCAAACCGCTCGGTTTGTTTAAAAAAGCTCTACTGATCACGACAGCAGGGCGAAAGCCTTTTTGTTCGCGTCCTGAGGCAGGCGAAAAGTTAAAATAAACTACATCACCCTGTTCTGGAATGTATGCTTGATTTACCATATTTCTTTGCCCATAGGCTTACCCCAATCAAACTCCTTATGTCGATTTTGTGGAGTAATACCCGCAACCATTTCTTCTAATGTATATTTTCTTACTTTTGTTTTAATTTGTGTCTTAACTTCAAAACCATTACTCTTGTACACAAAAACAACCTCAGAACCCGCCTTCAGATTAAAGCTTTTTGTAAGCTCTTTTGGCAATCTCATAGCCAAACTATTCCCCCATTTTTGAATCGTTGTAGTCATATGTACAGTATATACAATGTAGATACATAGTGCAAGGTGTTTGTGGAAAACTTATTTAGGCTAAACATGCAGTGACTTCTAATAAAAACATTATCTTTTCACTAAATATACATTATTTGTTACATTATACCCATTAAATTCCGTTTCTTCGTATGGAACGCGTGCTTTTTCAAGATTCAATGAGGACAAATAATTGAGCAATAGCGGCCTGTTCGTACTCGAACCTCCTGCATAATTATTTATTACAATGGCCAATTTCCTGCCGGTTTTTTCAGCGAGCATTTTCGTATAGTTGGTAAATTTTTCATAAAAATCACTTACCTGAAGTCCATTTATGGTATTCTCTATAGGGTTCAACCCTCGAATAACAAGGAGTGGTTCTCCTGTTGATTCATTATTTGTCTCTATAATCATACACGACCCGCACAATCTCTCATGTTTCGTACCTGGATTTTGCACCATAGTTACTGCAGTAAAATTGGGAAATGTTGCTGGAATTGTATCCTTGTATTTGTCCGCCCAACAAGCATCAGCAATATGTCCCGAAAATTCCATAAGAATTCCTCTCGTTGGGATAAATTCCATAGGCAATGTTCCTATTATATCTTTATTCTGAAATCGCGAAAGCTCTTCTTCAAATGACTTTATGTTTATCAGTTCACGAAATTTATCCCGAGCTTGTTTGTCGGTAAAATACTGACTCATTGTCTCTTTGTTTACCATATGATCAACAAAGTTCATCATCCATGTTGTGTCATCAAGAGTCGGCTTTTGAGGATCTACCTTATCCATATCTTTTTCAAGCTGTGTTCTATTTTTTGCAAAACCCATGACAAACATCGCTTGGCGAAGATCGGGTTCAAGCTCTTTAAATGTTGTAAGGGCAGCAAAGTTTTTCTGGAAGTCTGCAAGACTCCTTAATTTTAATTCTTTTAATTTTGTCAGCCTTTCTGAAAGAGACTGTCTGCCCTTTTCATTTGGACTGCCGTCTTTGTTGACTATTTTTTCAATTTTTTCTGTAAGTTCTTCTACAATATTCTTCCTTTTTTCTTCCAGTCGACTGACTATTTCAGAAAGTGGAGCTTTTGAAAGATACTGTTCTTTTGCTTTTTGGATATCTCCTGAAATTGTTTTAAATCTATTCAAAAATGATTCTGAATATTCAATATCTTTATTGCTTTTGTCTCCCGTATCTACATACAGCACACCACTTGGAGTAAATTCCGGATTAAGAGGGGAAATCGAGTATTCTCCGCTATTATTTACTTCAATATATCGCTCAACCATATCCTCAAAGCTGTGCCCTTCACCGGTCCATTGAGAGACAGGGAACCTTATATAATTTTTGAAATACTTACTGGCAAGATTGCTTTCCAGTAAAATCTGTGGGTTAAAATCCTCCCGCAGTATATCTTTTTTGAATTGCCTATATCTCTGCTCGAGTTGATTTATTCCATCATTACCTGTTTTTTTAATACCAAAAGAAATAAAGTCTTCTGAATTTTTACCTTCAGATAAATCATTGATTGCCTTATACATCTTCTCATCTACAAAATCTCCGAACAAGTTTGCTGTTCTTTTTAAGAAAACATCAAATGGCTTTTTTGCGGCATCATTCAAGAACATTCTCATTTCAAAAATATTACTTGATTCAAAAAATAATTTAATCTTATCTTGAATAATACGATTATCTATCCCCAGGGAATTCAAGGCAAGTAATAAATTATCAACATACTGATGCTCAATCGTATCTCCATCCCTATCCATAACTACTTTTTCTTTGAAAAAAAGATCTACAATATCATTTAAATATCTTTCTTTTGAATTTGTTTTTTCTATAAATTTTTGTCCTACATTAGTCGAAAATACTTCACCAATGCCAGCAAATTGACCTCCAGCAACATAATCTATATCATTTTTTATATAATCTTGACTGATGTCTGCATCTTCATGAGAAATAATTTGTGAAAAATTTATTTCTTTAGGAAAATCTGTAGTGTACTTAAAATAAATAATTCCACTAATATTTGCCAAACACCTATCAAAAGATAGCGGGTTTTTAATAAAAAAGTCCAGCATCTTTTCTTCATTTATGTTTGTAATTTCTTTCAACTCAGATACATCTTTTTCTTTTTTTCCAGATTGACCGGATAAACATCCCCAAATAATGTTTTCTTCATTGTAAAAAACTTTTTTGTAGTCAAGATTAAATTCATCTATGAACTTTTTTACTTTTAATATATCACCATTTGAAATAGGGCCCTGAAGATATTCAGGGAATTTTTTAAAATCAATCAATGTTCCGTATTTTTCTATCATCTTTTTCGTATCTTCTATATCAGCATTTCCCCCAACACAAAATGAAAGTTCTTTTTCTAGTTGCACCTTAAAAGACTGGCTCCTTAGAAGATCTTCTCTAGATACATTTAATATGCTTAAAATTGATTCAGAATACTTATTTTTATTTTTATCAACTTCAACACCAGAACAATATTTTTCTATTGCTAATTTGATATCTGGTAAATTTAAAACACTAGAATCACTAATTGTATTCAGGTGTTCTTTAATTTGAGATAAAATATCAGTTCCATTGTTTATATATCCAAGAAGTAAATCTTTTAATTCTTGAGCACTGGAAATATCTTCTGGTGAAAATTTCACTTCAGATTCAGATTCATTGCTTCTTGCATTATCAGGAAAATCCGGTGAAAATTGTGGTTTTAAATATTCTTTCATAAATGTTTATAGTATACCCCAATCTGATATGTCATTTCCGTGCTTTAAAGCTCCATGTTCAGTTTTAAATGATGCATGGATATTTTCACTTGAAATTGTTTGCCAATGAGGGGCCTGGACCATTCGTATATCGGTACCATCTTTTGGGTTTACAAAAAGAAACAGTGAATCAAGGTTTATCTCTGATTTTATATTATTATTTTTCTTTACTATCTCAACATCTTTACCAACTTCAAGCGATGAAAACTTTTCAGATTTTGGCTCAAGTCCAAAAATCGCACGACCTTTGACATCTAGGTCGGAAAATTGAGGTTCCTTCTGTCTCTCCAGTTTTTGTTCATTAAATTTCATGCAGTAATGCCATTATAACCCCTTTTCAGCTTCAATGAAAGCATCCAATTCGCCATCCTCAAGCACACCTTTGACGTCAGATGTTTCGACGCCGGTCCGCAGATCTTTGACCATTTTATAAGGATGTAAAACATAATTTCTAATCTGATTTCCCCATTCTATTTCTGTCGTCTTTGATATTTTCAAACTTTCGGCAAGCGTCTTGTGTTCTTCTTCGGCCTTTCTAAAAAGCTTTCCGCGGATTATTTCCATGGCGCGCTCGCGATTTTGTTCTTGAGAACGCTCTTCGCGAACATGCACGGTAATTCCTGTCGGTATATGCGTCGCTCGAACAGCAGTCTCCCTCTTATTTACATTTTGCCCGCCCGGACCCCCGGCTCTCGCAAATTCGACATGCATATCCCCTTCATTCAGCTCAGGCATCGCTGTCTTTGGAATTTTTGGAATTACCTCAACAAGAGAAAAACTCGTATTTCTTTTTCCTTTTGAATTAAAAGGCGAGACTCGTACGAGCCTATGCACCCCGCTTTCATGCTTGAATGTGCCATAAACTCCTTCTTTGCCCGCCAAAGCTTTAGCGAAGGAGGGACCTTCAATTTCCATGGTCAGATTTCGATAACCACCTTGATCATTCTTATGTTCATGAAGTATTTTGTAAGTGAATTTTTTTTTCAAAAAATATTTGGCATACATTTCAAAAAGCATCCGAGAAAAATCTTCAGCATCATCTCCTCCCGCACCGGAAATTATAGACATGATCGCATTTCCCCGATCAAAAACAGCAACTCCTTCTTTTTTCATCTTGAGTTCAGCCAGCTCCTTTACTGCAGTCTGAGCTTTTATCTTATCAGTCCAAAAATCCGCTCCTTCCATAGCATTTTCTATTTCCTGTATTTGTTTGTTTATTTCAGTAGAATCCATTGTTTTTTGCTTAATTTTTATATTTTAAAAATTTTACTTGACTTCTTTTTCTGCCTTGCTATACTTACATTACAAAGTGCCGAAAGGCTTCGAGAAATCCGCCGAAAGGCGGATTTCGATTTTCTGGCTATAAAAACTGCTTTAATATAAGCCTAATCTCATTAAAAAGATTTTTATGATTGTTAAATTTTTTTATAATCAATACTAGACGAGAAAAGTTGTCTCCACTTCCATTCTGTTCAAATCCGATATTCTTTCCTAAATTAGACATCCAAACTTCTCCCTCTTTTGGAAAGTTATCTAGGACATCTTCCTTTGTATCAATTTCCTTTTTTAATTTATTCCATTCATCAAAATCATTCATACCATGATTTTATCACTTTGTCTTTTTATTTGAAAGCTCGCTCGACTTTAAAAATGGAGCCACCCCGCAGGATCGAACTGCGGACCCCGTCTTTACGAAAGACGTGCTCTACCAACTGAGCTAGGGTGGCGTGATAACTTCACTACTTACTTATATCATACTATGCTGACTTCGACGGTTTAACTACCAAGACAGCATAGGGTGGCAAATTTACTAACTGAATTCATGATGCCAGATTTTGGCTAAATTATCAAATAAACTTCTGAAAAGCAAAAACCACCTTACGGCGGTTTTTGCTTTTTGCGCGAACGAGCGGATTTGAACCGCCGACCTCTCCCGTGACAGGGGAGCGCTCTAACCAGCTGAGCTACGTCCGCAAACCCATATATTTCTCAAAAATAGACTTTTTCCTTTTAAGAAAAAGATTATTTCCTTGAACATTACCATTATACATAATTTTGTATAAAATCAAAGAAGTAAATTATAAATACTTAAATTGTCTGATTGTGCCGGTGATAGGACTTGCACCTATGACCTTCTCTTTATGAGTGAGATGCTCTAACTACCTGAGCTACACCGGCATTGACACGCCCTTTAAAGCTTTTATTAACCCCAGCATCTTATACTTTAGATTAGTGCTTCTTCTTACCTTCAATCTGCAAATACCATAATAATTATCATGATTTTCGTATACCTTTTTACTTATCGTACTTACGAAATATGGCTTTCTTAACTGCTCACTCGACAAGTCTAGCAGATTTTTCCAAAAATTCAATACCTGCTCAATTCTTTTTTTATGGCTTATATTTATCTGTATAGCACAAATCAAATCTTCATTTTTCACTCCCATACTTATTAAAAATTTTTTGATGCACAAAATCATATCCGAATCCGAATTCACGAACTGAAAACCCGTACTGGATGCACTTTTAGATCCCTCGCTCCAATAAAGCGCCGTAGCAATAAAAATCAACTGTTCATTATTCAGAGTATGGATGTGCTTTAAACCAAATGTTTCTCCTTCTTTGACTGCAGCCAACTTCTTATTCCTATTCATCTGAGCTCCAATCATCCTACCTAGGTTAAGTTTTCTAGCTTGCCCTTGTTGTATCTTTCTATATTGAGATTCAGACAAGATAATATCCTTACACCAAAGACTCACACTACCTTTTGATACTTGGAGTCTTTTATGTATTTCAGTGATAGGCAATCCTTTTTTTCTCAATTTGCGTGCTTTTATCCTCAAGTCATACTTAGACATATATGAAGTATATCATGGGTTCACTTTTAAGTGAATACTTTAGTGTTGCGGGGGCCCGATTCGAACGGACGATCTCAAGGTTATGAGCCTTGCGAGATACCACTTCTCCACCCCGCGATATAATTTACAACACAAAACATTTCGTCCGACCTGTGACCTCAAGCTCATGAGCGCTATTAGTCCTTTCGGAGATACCACTTCTCCACCCCGCGATAAATACCTCTACATTCTACTGAAAAAACAGAAAAAAGCAAAATTTTGATTGAAAAACAAGCTAAAGTGTAGTAGTATGCTGGTTGTTAGTCTGTTTGAAAAGTTAATTTGCCGTTGTAGCTCAGTTGGTAGAGCACGATATTGGTAATATCGAGGTCGACGGTTCAATCCCGTCCAACGGCTCTAGATAAAGTACTACACAGATATTCATTATGAAATGGATATAGAAATATTGATAGCAAAGTTTTACGATCACTCGTTGTATATTCGTGGGTATTCGAAAAAGACAATACAAAGATATAAGTGGTGCGTACTTTTGTAAAGAACTATTTAAACAGTAAAAATATACGCTTTAGTCGGTCTAAAATTCAGGATGGTGGCGAGGGAGCGTTGGAGGTGTTTATGTAAATAAAAAATCCCTGTAGCCATTTGTTGGTACAGGGATTCTTCTTCATTTTGATTTTTTTACTCCTTATTCAGGAAGTAAATTCCGATGCAGATGATTAAGATCGAAAGTACTTTCTGAAGCGATATTTTTTCACTCAAAAGAAAATACGATGAAATTAACACAAACACAGGAATCATCATTGTTATTGCAGGTACATACAGGGTTACTTGATTTGATAGCGATTTATAATGAGGGGTATTAAATATCATTTTGCCACAGAAAAAGCCACGGCTATTCTGTGGCATTTTCTGTATATCCAAAACATCTAAAATCTCCTCGATCCAAACAAAGCCATCCAGTCAAAACAGCCAACATAAAGACTTTTTGGTCGCAAACTGCTATAATTTGAGCACAATGAAAAAAAGATCTTTAAAAGTTTTTGTTTTTGCGATTATCGCTTCCCTTTTTATATATGTGGTATTTTTTGACGGTTTAAATAAAATATATACAAAAATTAATGCAGAAGCTTACGGACAATATTCAATATCATTCAACAGTGAAATATCAAAAGAGGCTCAAGGTAAGATAAAAAATGATCTGGAAAAAGTTGAGACTGAAATAAAAAGAAAAAGATTTATATTCAAGGATAAAAATTCAGATTTTCAGATTGTCTGGGGAGAAAGCGCGAGCATAATACCAAAATATTATGTGCCAATAGCGCATATATATTCAGTCGAAGACAATTTCATACCAGAAAAACAAAAAATATATACATATGCGTCGTATCCTGAAAATGTACTTCGTATTTTAAAAGAAAAATATCCAGGAATAATAAAAGTTGAAGATCCGAATATTTTTCTGGATCAAGATACAAAAAATGTAGCCTTGGTCAGCTTCGAAGATCTTTCTTATAAAAACAAACTTCTAAATTTCAACGGCAGATACTTTTTGGACGATACAAAAGGTGGAATAAAAATAGGACTTGGGCTAAATCCACTAGATCCTTTTGTTGAAAATATAATAAACACAGCGATTAGAGATGAGATTTCGTCAATTTCTTTTGACAAAACAAAATTGGGGACAATAAATCAAACGGGGGTGACGGCTATCACGAGGGGTTTGGCGACAAAAATAAATAATAGCGGAAATTTCGGATATCCAGCTCTGAAAATAGCAGAATTTTTGAAAAACACAGACCTTACGCATGTCAGCAATGAAGTTTCTTCCGTTCCGGGATGTCTATATAGGCCATCAGCGATGGTATTTTGCGCAAAACCGGAATATATAAAAACTTTGCAAGATATCGGAGTAGACATAGTCGAGCTTACTGGAAATCACAACAACGACTATGGAGCAAAAAATAATACATCAACAATAGAAAAATATACAGAGCTAGGTATGAGATATTTTGGTGGAGGACTAAGCACTACGGACGCTGAAAAAATATTGTATGAAAAAGTAAAAGATACAAAAATTGCTTTCCTTGGATACAATTATTATGACACGATGCAAAAAACACCGGCAATTGCGGGAGAAAATAGAGCAGGCGCAAATAGCTACTCCGAAGAAAAAATTAAGAATGATATTGCAAATGCTAGAAAAAACGCTGATGTAATAATCCTAGATATTCAATTTGAAGAATGTTATAGCTATCCGAAGACTTCAGCATCATATATCCCCTGCTACAAACCGCTAGGATATCCGGACCAAGCTTCAGTATTTAGAAAAGCTATTGATGCCGGAGCGGACATTGTTGTCGGTACGCAAGCACATCAACCGCAGACTTATGAGCTCTACAATGGTAAGCTGATATTTTATGGATTAGGGAATCTTTTCTTTGATCAGACGCGCTGGGAGGGCACAAAACAAGGATTGATCCTGACGCATTATTTATACAATGGCAAACTTATACAAACAAAATTAACAACAACATATTACAAAGACGATATGCAGGTCTATGTGACCAAAGGCGGTGAAAGGACGTATCTTCTAAATTTACTTAAACAAGGGAGGACTAAATAAAAGTAAATAAGTGTGCTTATTTTCTAAAACTCAAAATAATGTATAACCCCGTAGTAGAACTTTCTTAAAGTTTCACTACAGGGTATAATTAGAAATATGCCAAATGCAAAGAAAATTTTTGAATTGATGTCCAAAAAACCTACTGATAAGGAGGCAGGGCTTATAGAAAAAGCTTGTTCTTTTGCTGAGAAAGCGCATGAGGGGCAAAAAAGACAAAACGGAGATCCTTACTTTACTCATGTTTTTGAAGTAGGAAAAATTCTTGCAAAAATGGGAATGGATACAATGACAATCACTGCAGGAATTTTACATGATATTATTGAAGATTCTCCAATTACCGAAAAGGATCTTGAAAAAGAATTTGGAAAAGAAATAGTTTTTTTGGTAAACGGAGTGACAAAACTTGGAAAATTAAAATACCGTGGAGAAGAACGCCACGTAGAAAGTCTACGTAAATTTTTTATAGCAATGGCAGAGGATATCAGGGTGCTTATAATAAAGCTCGCAGACCGTCTGCACAATCTGCAAACCTTGGGACATTTACCGTCTCCTGAAAAAAGGAAACGAATAGCACTTGAGTCTATCGAAGTTCACGCTGCTCTTGCAAACAGGATGGGAATGGGGAGACTAAAGGGCGATATCGAAGACCTAGCTTTTCCGTATGCCTTTCCGGAAGAATATAAAAAAGTTGAAGAACTACTAGAAAAACAAAGCGGAATAAGTCAGAAAAATTTGGAAGAAGTCCATCAAAAACTTATAAAAGAACTGAAAGCTCAAAACATAAAAGTCGAGTTAGTTGATTATCGCATAAAACACAAGTACAGCCTTTATAAAAAACTTTTGAAATATAAAATGGACATAGACAAGATCTACGATATTGTAGCTTTAAGAGTGATAGTGATGAGTCTTGAAGATTGTTATAGGGTACTGGGTATAGTACACACACTCTGGAAGCCTATGCCGGGCCGTATAAAGGACTATATTGCTCTGCCAAAGCCAAATGGATATCAAAGCCTCCATACAACCATTTTTACAGGTTCAAATTGTAATATTGCAGAAATACAGATCCGCACAAAAGCTATGCATCTTGAAGATGAGTACGGTGTTGCTGCTCATATCATTTATAAAGAGAGCAAATATGAGAAAGCTGAAAAAGGCCCAAAACTAATTCGAGAAAAAATGGCATGGCTAAACGAACTCAAAGATCTGCATGGAGTAGTTTCTGAACCTACGAAATTTTTAGAACATTTAAAAATGGATTTTTTTAAAGATCGAATTTTCGTATTTACTCCAAAGGCCGCGGTTGTAGACTTGCCCGAAGACGCATGCGTGATAGATTTTGCGTATGCAATACACTCTGATATAGGCAATCATACTTCTAGCGCAAAAATAAACGGAAAAATGGCAACACTTCATGCAAAACTTAAAAATGGAGATTCAGTAGAAATAATTCACAAAAAAGACGCGCATCCATCGAGCAAGTGGCTGGAATTCGCGCAAACAACAATGGCAAAAAAGCATATTCGCGCATACCTCGCTGAGCATAGCCTGCTGAGCAAGCTAAAATCTTTCGGGAATTTTAAATAAAAAAATTCAAAAAATCTGTGCAACCTCGAATGTTGCACATTAAATGTTACCTGACCTTTTTATTCCAAAATTTATTTCCCAGATTTAATTCGATTATCTCGCCTACATAGCATATTGTAATTTTTGTACTGGTTATCCACACCCTTTATTGACTACACACTGCCAGTGTGTATATAATGAAAGCATGAGCACTCAAAACACACCATACAACAGAATAAATATAACTTTACCCAAAAGCACTTTGGAGCTTTTGGACAAGGTTTCACTTAAACGCTCTCGAAGTCGATTTATAGATATGGCCGTGAAAAGCTATGTTTATTCCGCCAGAAGAAGTCAAATTAAAAAAGCTTTGACTGAAGCAGGTATAAAAAGAAATGATCGCGATCTTGAGATTGCGAACGCTTTTGCTTTGCTTGAAAATTATGAAAAATAAACAGGAAAAGTTTTTTCCGAAACGCGGAGAAGTTTATCTCATTAATTTCGATCCAACCATAGGCTCGGAAATAAAGAAAACGAGACCGGCACTTATAATCCAAAACGATGTTTCAAACAAGTACAGTCCTGTGACTATCGTGGCGGCGATTAGTTCGCAGTTTGATGGTATTTTTTATCCAAATGAAGTTTTGATAAAATCTCCCGAAGGTGGACTGAATGTCGATTCAGTCGCTCTTTTGAATCAAATAAGAACGATTGATTGTCAAAGATTGATAAAAAAAATCGGCCATGTTTCCAATTCCACCATACAAAAAATCGATATTGCTATGAAAATAAGTTTGGGACTGATCGAATTTTAAATAATTAAAGAGAAAAATTACTTATATCATAGAGCTTGTCGTCTGCGGGCTCTTTAGTTTCTTGTTTTGGTTTTTCAAGATATGGATCAAATTCTGAAGTTGTAGAAGTTATGGACTCTTTAGGATTGATGATAGAATTATTTTCAGAATTTTTATTTTGCGTAGCGATAAATCTCTCAAGTGCTTCATTTGTATTTTTCGGCTGATTTGATTTTAGAAGATCAACTATCAAATTCAGGTCCTCAGGCGAAAAGAAATCGATCATGATATGTCCGCCGGTTTCTTTTCTTTCAATATGTACGCGAGTACCGAGAGCTTCTTGAAGCCTTTCTTCAATCTCGATCATTTCCGGATCAGGCATAAACTCCTTTTTACGCACGCGATCATAAGCGATCTTTCTGGCTATTTTTTCCGCCTCGCGCACTGTCAGCTTTCGATACATTATTTCTTTAAAGAGAGTAAGTTGTTCTTCAGGCCTGTCGACAAGCATCAATATAGGGCGAGTATGACCTTCGGAAATTTTTCCCTGCGAAAGCGCATCAAGGACTTCTTGAGGCAAAGAAAGTATACGAAGAGAATTTGAAACATATTCACGGCTTTTTCCCATTTTCGCGCCGATCTGGCTGTGAGTAAAGCTGAATTCTTGTATCAAACGAAAAAATGCGCGAGCTCGATCAACGGAATTCAAATCCTCTCTTTGCAAATTTTCAAGGATAGCGAGCTCGAGCTTCATCATATTGTCGTCCCCAACGCGGATAATAACCGGCACTTGCACCAATCCGGCTAGTTTTGAAGCGCGAAGACGACGCTCGCCTGCAATGAGCTCATATTCCGTCACAAGTCCCCCATCCTCTTTTTCCTTTTCCGTTCGAGATACTGTGAGTGGTTGAAGTATGCCGTATTGGCGAATAGAATCAGCCAGATCTTTTAGTCTTGCTTCGTCAAATTCGCGCCTTGGCTGAAAAGGGTTTGGGGAGATCTTGTCTACATCAATCCAAAATATTGAGTTTGAGTAAAGCTGTGCCATGTAAAGATTTTAGCATAAAAATTTGATTTTAAAAACTATTTGAAGTAAAGTATTATATGTATAGAAATACACGGGCAAATTTGCCCAGGTGGCGGAATTGGTAGACGCAATAGACTCAAAATCTATCGATGGCAACATCATGAGAGTTCAATTCTCTCCCTGGGCACAATGCAAAAAGTAATAATCATAATAGGCCAAACCGCGACAGGTAAAAGCGATTTGGCTGTGAAAATAGCGAAAAAGATCAACGGGGAGGTTATTTCTGCCGACTCAAGACAAGTATATAAAGGCCTCAATATCGGCACAGGAAAAATAACCAAAAAAGAAATGAAGGGCGTGCCTCATCACCTGCTAGATGTCGCAAATCCAATGCGACAATTTTCAGTGTCCGATTACAAAAAACTTGCCGAGAAAAAAATAAAAGAAATTACAAAAAAAGGCAAAGCACCTATAGTCTGTGGTGGCACAGGATTTTACATAGACGCACTTCTTGGCAAAACAATACTGCCGGAAGTTCCGCCAAACAAAAAACTCCGAGAAGAGCTGTGGACAAAATCTGCGATCGCATTGTTTGTCCACTTGCAAAAAATTGATCCTGAACGAGCGCAAAACATAGATGCTAAAAATAAAGTCCGGCTTATTCGCGCAATTGAAATCGTAGAAACTATCGGCAAAGTTCCAGCTTTTACCCCACAGGATAGTCCTGTGTATCAAACGCTGAAAATAGGGCTCAAGTTGCCGGAAGAAAAACTGAAGAAAAGAATAAAACTGAGATTAAAAAAGAGAATACGAGACGGCATGGCAATAGAGCTCTACGACCTGCATTTTAAAAAGAAAGTGCCGTGGAAAAGATTTTTGGAGCTTGGCTTTGATCAAAAATATATAAGCCTATATCATCAAAAAAAGATCGACCGGCAAGAAATGCTAGATAAGCTTTTTGAAGGCAACTGGAAATACGCCAAGCGCCAAATGACCTGGTTTAAAAGAGATAAACAAATAATCTGGCTCGATCCAAGCAATAAAAAAGACCTCAAAAAAGCGGAGGAATTGACAAAAAAATTTATCGAGAGTTAGTTAAAATTCATCTGTATAATCGCACTGAGGCCGATCATTTTGACTGTTCTTGTAATTTCCAAAACTCTCAAGATCAAGAATTTGATTTGCTCGGTTTCGCGAGAAATTAAAGGATTGCCAACCGTCAAAATATGGATCAGAAATTCTAAAATTTCGATCTTTTTCTCGCCAATATAATTCATTTGCAAAAGTCCGCCTCGTCTCCCAGTCAGAAACTTCGAGTATTTTTATTGTGGTAGGCACGGCATCGTCGGACAGTGAATTTAAATAACATGTATCTATCTTTCCGTTTTCATTAAAACGCTCAATATTCCGACGAGCGATAAAAGCCTCCGGATTGATGATATTCATGATCGCCAAAAATCCGGCAACGCAGATGAAGCATCTGAAAGCAAAAGTATTTTCTCTTTGATCTATAAAGATCTTGTAGAGCAAAACGAGGAAAATAACACCGAGAAATATCGTAAAGGCATGGCTGTACAGTCTCATCGAGGTAAATCCGTACGTCTGTTCATAAAGAGCCAGGCGTTTGAATGAAGAAATAATAATTACAAAAACCTGTAAAACAAGTGCACTGCTCAATATTTTAAAAGATGATGTATGTTCTATATCTTTTTTAGCTATGAATTTTTCTACGATCCAAAGTAACAGAAAAGACAAGAGCGAAACGAAAAGAAGTTCAAAAAATCCATGTCTTGCATATTCAGCATAACTAACTCCTGCGGAAGATATATTGCTTTCTCCGCCAAAAAGATACATTAATTGAAATAATATAAAAATAAAAAAAAGTGCATTTACCAGCCCGAGCATTGTATAAGTTTCAATATCGCCAAAAGAGAATTCTTTTTCTGTTTTGGCAGGCAAAGTCTTTTCCTCTGACTTCTTTCTAAATGCGTACGAATACGCGCCCATAAAAATTACGGTAAAAAATATTGCAGTGAAAATTTTACCTATTAATCCACTCTCTATATCAAAGCTGAACATATTCGATAAACTCTGATTAAAAGCGAGGTCTGCCGAAGAGAAGAACATCGTAAATACAAAAAGTATAGGCAAAGATATGAGCACTCCTTTGGCGATGCGAGACCATTTCTTTTTTGCTTCGCTCGTTCCTTTAAATGTAAAGATTTTCGACAAAGTCTGAAAAGCAGGAGCAATAAAACTGAAAGGCAAAATGATAGTCTTCAGCCAATCGGTTACAATAAAGTTTTTTATTTTTTCTAAGAACGAAGCTTTTACAATAAGAAGCAGAATGAGCATGCTTGCGAGGACATTGAGGACAGTAAGCATCGGACTGGACCTGACGAATACCATAAAACTGAAAAATGCCAGCGGTGCGAGAAGCCAAGAGACTTGTTTGCTCACTTTCATCTTTGATTCAGAGGCCAAAAAGAAAAACCCGGCGATGATAAGCCCAATAAATATGAAAAATCCTATTCCAAGAGCTTTATCATAGAAAAAATAATTGAAAAGTATGCCTAAAAATAAAGACACTGGCACTATGGTGGAGACCTTTGCCAAAAGGCTTATTTTTGGTTCTTTTGGGTTTCCTTGTGGAGTGTTTTCCATATTTGGAGTCTAGCACAAAGAAACCATAATTTAAAATTTTTCTTTTAAGACTTTTTAAACTTCAAATTATCAGTAAGGAGCATCACGCCGAAGATTATTGGAACAAGAGATGCGAGTTGCCAAATTGTCGGAGGCTGGTGAAGAAAGATCCACGAAAGCAAGAGGGTCGCAAGGGGAGCAATGCTGCTGAGGGCTATCGCCTTTGTGACAGATATGCGATGTATACCTTCAACCCAAAGCATTTTTGACATGCCGAGTATTAGAAAACCATTTAATAAAAGAAATGGAAATGATATCTTGATCAAATTTGCATCACCATAAATACCTAGCATAAATGCTATAAGAAAAATTATCGGGGCGGAAATAAGGGTACGAAGAAACATAACCGTTTCGCTTGAAGCTTCTTTTCTGGCCTTCTTTTGAAAAAAGTTTCCTACCGGAGCAAAAAATGTAGCGCAAAGTACAAGCAGGTCACCTAATGCGACTCCGGAAAATTTTGGATAAAGAACTATAAAAACTCCAAGTACCATAAGTAATCCGCCAAGTATATAATTCAAGGATATTTTTTCTTTTTTCCAAATATTAAAAAACAAAAATGAAGTAAATACTTCCATTTGAGCGACAATGCTGGCATTTCCGGCGGAAGTCTTGCTTAGTCCCACAAAATAAAATCCGTAAAATAGCACGCCGATAAAAAGCGCAACCATTGCAACATATTTCCAAAGATTCAAATTTTTTATTTCATGCCACTTTCCACGAAAAGAAATTATGATGGCAAAAAATACCGCCGAAAGAGCAGTTGTCCAAGCAAAAGCAATCAAGCTCGGGAGCTTGCCGTAAGAAAGAATCGTGACAATAGGAAAAAGCGACCATATGAGAGCCTGAGAAAAAATCATCAGCTCCCCTTTTTTCTTTTCTTTTTCTTCGTGCATAAAAATTTGCGG
>Ga0209541_10005555_pt1 | contig 21951 bp, 21 predicted proteins | sample RifCSPlowO2_01_FD_184027 | JGI IMG/M metagenome (GOLD analysis project Ga0209541, IMG submission 184027) | Groundwater microbial communities from Rifle, Colorado - Rifle CSP2_plank lowO2_0.1 (SPAdes) (version 2) | ecosystem: Environmental > Aquatic > Deep subsurface > Groundwater | place...
TTTAATTAATTGTTCTTCTAATCTTGAGTTGTATTTAGGCAGGATAATTTGTTGAAGCATTCTATCCTGCCTAGATGCTTGAGATTAATTATTTTTCGGTTTTACTTTAGAACTTCGGACAGAGCCGTATTGACAAAATGTTTAAAACCCCCTATTCTTCCATAAATCATGAAATGAGGACTCTCAAAAAAACTAGTCGCGATTTATTGTATTACTTCCGGAGTTTCGGTCTTATTTGGTACCCTATTTCGCGAAGATTATAAACGCCTTCAAGATATTAGCCAAAGATATAATTTAAGGTATATTGCAGATACGAATCGAGATTTTAAGGTTGGCAATGACGAAACTAAGCGAGTTTACGAAGAACTCAAAGTTCCTTATGCAGATGGAAAAACTTTGGAAGAACTGTCTAGAGAAAACGTAGCAAGATACCTATCCTCTCATCCCAAAGCAAAGTAGCATTTCCGATTATTTAACCTGAAAAACTTAAACATTAAAAATTTGTTAATTGACGGAATCTTTAAATACAATCTTCTTTTAGTATATCGATAAAAAGATGGTTGAAAAAGACAAGCTTCTGCGAGAGAAGATTAAGTACGTTGGCTTAGGGGACCTTAAGGATACATACAAATTCGCGCGCGACTGGTTCGTCAGCGAAGAGTTTAACGTAATTGAAGAAAGTTATTCTGAGAAAATCAGCGGCGGCGGCAAGGAGCTGGAAATAAAGTGGGTTTGCTCGCGCAAAGTCACAGACTACTTCAAGATTACGCTCAAGCTAAAATGGATTATTCTCGGCATGACAGATGTTGAAGTAGAGGTCGACGGTCGCAAGAAGAAAATGAACAAGTTCGTCGAGTTATCCATTGAAATTGATGGTTTGCTTGAAAAGGATTATTCTGGCAAGTGGGAGGGCTCAGGCATGCAGAAGTTCTTTCAGGAAGCATATCATAAATACATTATCCCGGCACGCACAGAAGAGAAAGAGATTCAGGTGCAGAAAACTGTGCAGGATTTCAAGGAAGAAATGAAGGCATTTCTCGAACTCAGCGGACGCAAATAAACAATTGGGATTGGGTCTATTTACTACAGATATCTTTAAATACAAAACCGCACATCTCGCGATATGAAACTAATTGGCATATTTGTTCTCTTGCTGATGCTTCCGCTCGCCACAGCCTCGTTGCAGATTTCTGAGCAAGCATACACGCCAGTTATCATTGCTGGTGCCGAATCTTCTGCTCCACTTATGCTGCGCATTACTAACTCTGACGCGTCCAGCAGTGAATTCGAGATATACTCACTCGTTGGCGTCAAGCTCACGCCTCCAAAGCTGACCTTAAGTTCAGGCACGCAACTCATCGAAATTACAGCAACTCCGAGCGCGCAACTTATTCGCTCAACTAACGGCTTTCTTATCTTTCAATACGAGCTCTACAATAACAAAGCGGGGCGAACCATTGACCAGCGAATCATTAAAATTGTCGACCTAAAGGACGTATTTGCTATCAATCCAGTAAGCATCAAACCCGGAGACACCACGACTTCTTTAGTTCTAACAAATATAGAAAACAGAACCGTAGAAAATCTCCAAATCATTATCGAATCCCCATTCATCGAGCATAAAGAAACATTGACACTAACACCTTATGAGCAAAAAACAATCACCGTCCCACTTGAATCTTCTGAACTCGCAAGGCAGGTAGCAGGTCGCTATATTGCTGAGGCGCACTTCGAGTACAAGAACACCAAGGCAACACGCGAATGGGAAATTCGCTACCTCGAATCAAGCGGCCTCTCAGTTGACGAAGCAACTGACGGAGTTATCATCCGTCAATACAACACAATAAAAACAAACGAGGGCAGCGTTCCTATCACTGCGGCAATATCATATCGCCGCGATCTTCTCAGCCGCCTCTTTACCACGCTTTCCCCTGAGCCAGCACAAGTCACAAAACAAGGGCTGGGAGTTACTTATCTTTGGACTAAGGAACTTGCTCCTGCTGAGTCGCTTGCCGTCACCATGACCACTAATTACACTTTTCCATTCATCGCTCTAATCATCGTGCTGGCTGCAGCCGCTCTTGTGTGGCTTGCATTCTGGAAGCCTCTCGTGGTTAGCAAGCGCGTGCATTTTGTGCGCACCAAGGGCGGAGAATTCGCACTCAAGGTCACACTCTCGCTGAAATCCCACAATAGTCTGCACAACGTAGCACTCCACGACCATATACCTCAAACTATGCAGCTTTATCATCAGTTCGGCATCAAACCGCACACTATCGATGAAGGCGCGCGCAGGCTAACATGGCAGCTCGGACATCTCAATGCAGGCGAAACACGTGTATTTTCCTATGTAGTATACTCAAAGATGCGCGTACTGGGCAACTTCCATCTTCCGCTCGCATCTGCAACCTGCACAGTCAATGGCAAACCGTTGCACGTAAGCTCAAATCAAACTGCCTTCGTCTCTGAGACCATAACTAAGGAATAAAGAGTTCTAAATAGGTTCGATGGAATCAGCGCCAAAACTGCCATCCTCACGTTTTGTTCCAATTAAGTCCGGATTTATATATTGTAGATAAGTTGGTTCTATTCCGACTCGTCCATCTGAAAGAAGGTTTGCCACGGCAATTACCTCTGCCTCATGTCTTTGCAGAGCCTTATCTTCAGTTAACCTTTCAACCCTAGCTCTCAAATCTGCTATTGTCCCATATTGTCTGTCTCTTTCCTCCTGTGCTGCGATTAACTCGTCGAGAGTCTTATCAAACATTCCGTAAAGTTCACGTAGAGGTACAGAAACAGGTGCAGATGCAGCTTGTTCTCTTTCTGAAGAAAAAATATTGCCTAAAAAGGAAATTAACCCCAAAACACGTTTACGTCTTTGAACAGGCAGGTCCGCCGGAGTGTCTTTTTCTTCAACGCCCAACGCTATTTGTAATTGTCTTCTGAGTTCTGTAGTCCCCCTGCTTACCTGTGCATACAAAACCCGAACTTTCTCAACAAATCCGGTATAATATAAAGCATCGTCGCCACCCAATCTCCGATTAAGTGCTCTACCCAACTCCTCCAAGCTTTCTACTGGTTGAAAAGGACTATCTCGCGCCTGCTCTGCATTTCGCCTCACAGCATCGTCCAGCACTAAGTAAGCCGCATCAAACGCGCTTAGCGCTAACCCTAAGTCTACATCAGAAAGCTCCCCGCCTTCGCCTATGCCTTGTTTTTCCAAAAGGGCTCTAAGAGTTTCATGAGCTTCACGGCGAAAGTACGGATTTCCATCAAATACGTACCCGTCCGGTTTCCAATGTCGTCGATTCTCGTCAGTGCGTTTTTCATGAGGCGCTCCTTTAATTCTATCGGCAAGATATTTTCCAGTTCCCTTTGGCACAACAGGGCTACCACTATTGGTAAAAAGTTGAGGCGGAGGCGATATATCTCCTTCGTCATTCCTCGTATCGTAGGCTGGCATCCTTAATTCCCTTAAACTCTCCTTTTAAACCTAACGCTCCCTCATTTTGCAGGGCATAAAAAAGCTTTAAATACAGCCATCTCGCTTTCTCCCCATCCCCTCGATAGCTCAATGGTAGAGCACTCGGCTGTAGACATCATGTCTAACGCAGACTGTCTTGATGCAAGATATAGGATGAAGCGCGAACAGACTGCACTCATGAGAGTGCAGCAGAACCCGGGGCATCGCAGTTCGATTCTGCGTCGGGGGATCACCTCTTGGAAAGTTCGATTCTCGGTGAGGGGATTCTTTATATTTAGACTTTCCAAACTGGGCGGTTTTTGTTATTTAGAATAATATCTTCTTTTGAATTCATAAATCGGACAATTAACAAGATTTAAATAGGATATTTCATAGAACTGTTTATGGGTTTTCTTGGGCACAGAAGACATAAGGTTGATGTATATACTGACCGTGATAGAGAGGCGGAACAAGCACCAATCATATGGGCAATAAGATACTTTCTTCTACCCCTCATTGTTGCAGGTTTGGTATATGTTTATACGGTGGATGTTATATTGACTGTCATCGCAGGAGTTATTGTGTTAGGGATTATAATTTATATTCGTCGTCGCGTTGTAAAATAAGGGAAATATAGGGGGTGGACTTGAATAAGGAGAAGTCGGATAAGGGAGTTTCGTTTGTTCTCGAGTATTTGAAACGAAAGGGGGTATATCGTTAAAGATGTTTCCAAAGACAAGGGACATAAAGGATACGATGTTCTTGCTGAAAGAGGAGAAGAAAAGTTAAAGATTGAGGTTAAATGTTCTTCAAATACAAGTGGAATACCTGATTGTTACGGGGGTGAATTTGATAAGGATAAGAAGATTATTGCAGATTATTTTTACATTGTAAGAATTGACGAGGACAATTAGGTTATAGCTCTAAAGAAAAACCCTTTCCAGAGCATATCCAAAAAAAATTAAAAAATACAGGGTTGAGTCAAAAATTAAACACTCCGTAATTCATTCGTTGGCTTGAAAGCAAGGATTTCTTGCGGAGTGTTTAAAAAGTGCGGAACTGCCATACCCCCTAATTTAGGGAGTTCTTGATATAGTATATTAAATTCCAACAAACCTTAAATATCCGCACGTCGTGACGAAAAAGTGAAAATCTTACTGCCTCTGCTACTTGCCTTGACATTTCTTGCCTTGCCCGCGGTATCTGCAGCAAGCTGTCTCACTTCATCTGAAGAATACGCAGTCGAAGTCGTTGTGCCCAACTACGATTTGTCTTCGGCAATGCTTCTGGCTGAACGCATAGAAGGAAATTACATCAAGCTTTCCGAATACAGTCCAAATAACATTCTTGTCCTATTGAAAGAAACCGAACTGCCAACCGGCCTATCGGTGCGGCTGCAAATCCCCACAGAAATAAAAGAAGTCGAAGAACCCTACATTAAAATTCTTTCAAGTTCAGCAAAAGGTCAGCTGCCTGCACAAGTCGCGCAGGTAATCGCGGGCTGGCGTGCATCATGCGGAGATCAGTCTTGCTTGTTTAATAAAGATAATCTTGCGCTGACCGCCACTCGTACATCTGGTCCAGAACTAACTCTTGAAATAAGCCGCTTGCTAAATACCTGCTCTGAGAGCTGCTCTGGTTTTTGCTTCTCTTCAACAAGCACCTCGCGCTGCTTAGATAATCAGATACGGTCTGATTTAAACAACCTCTTGCGCATCACGCGCCTTGCGGCAAACACCGAGGAACTTTTCGAGTCCTATCGTATCGTTGGCACAGAAAACATTATTGTTCTTGATATCTTGCCGACCAAGGGCATTTCTGTTGACTGGCGGGAGGCCATGAGGCAGGAACTGGTGGCGCTATCATCAAAGAACGCTATCTTGCTTTCAAAAACAGACATTGAAGACATCGCGCAACTTGCAAAGAGAGGACAGGCAGGACAGAACTATCGCATAGTCTACGATGCTGAAACAGATAACTGGAATTATTATAATGTCTTGCCTGACGCAATACTGACAGACAAGCGCGACTGCCAAGCCTATCGCCTCCTTGCTGAAGATATAAAGAATTCACCAGAGACTGCTAACTTATTTTACCTTGTACCTATCATTATTACAATTGCAGGCGTGCTCCTCCTTGGTCTGCTCGCCATTATTGCAAATCTAATACTTCGCCATAATCATCGCCGTGAAAAACGGCGTAATGCGCACCGCCTCCACCGCTAATTATAGTGAAGGGCTTACAAATTGGTGAAAAACTTATGTCCTTCACTATAGCTGCATCAAAACAGAAATGTTTCTGCGCAGAAACATTTAAAAATTAACTAGGGCATATAAGAAAATGAAAGATGTTGTAAACAAGCCAGCGTCATTTGACGAAGAAGAGGACGAAGACGTCGACGAAGACGACGACCCGGACGCAGGCGACGATTCTGCTGACGAGTAGAGTTTAAGGTGATTAGGTCATTAACGCACCAATTTTTTATGAAGAATCGACGATAAAATATCAAAAAAGATGGTGATTGATACATTTTAGCACCAAAAAGATTTATAGACATTAAAAATGCGAACTTTAACCTCTTTCTAGATAATAACGCGATTATTAGAATTTTTACCGACGATAAAAGGTAGCTTCTAATCTTTCTTCTTCATAGTAGAGTCATAACGTAGGTCTTTTTGGTGCAAATTATGGTCAATCACCAAATTCTATAGAGAATTCTGACGATTAAAGCACATTTAGTCCAGAATTCTCCAATGGATAATTATGGATAATTTCTGTAATCCGGCTACGTCGTTTAGAAATTATCCATCAGAGAATTTCTAACAAAATGTAATATAATCTTAGAAATTCTCTATATTAAAAGATAGTGATGCAATTAATAGAATTATCCATAATTCCGCTCTTCTGCCGCGCTAAGCGCAAGATAGTTATTATTTTCATCGAGTTCTCTTGAGGAGCTCACAACACGGAATCGTATTTCGCTGCCTGAGCGCGATGCTTTAAGATTCTGCACGCTTAGCGTCTTTCGCACCCCAATATCCAGATTGCCAAGATCAAATGTCCGCAGCACTCTATCGCCTTCAAGAACATCAAGCTTCGCGTTGCCCGATTCAACCAGCCCGCGGTTCACAATCTCAATTGAAAATGAAACATATCGCCTTTCTTTTGTCGCGTTTGCATTCATAATAACAAGATCAGGCAAGCTTTCTTCTTCATAAAGTGCGTTGATGCTTTCAACAATATAGCGGTCCAGTTCTTGAGCACAGTCCAGTATAGGGTAAAGAATACTGTGCGGATTCGAATTATGGTCAAACCCCAATACATGGAGGATTTCATGCAGCGCAATAAGCGGCCTATCACAGTTCTCATCTCTATAGAGCGAAATTTTTCCCTCGCGTATAACAGAATAAAGCGTGGTATTGATAATCTCGGTCGGTCCGCCTTCTCCTGCAATAAAGTGCCCTGTCTGTTTTGGTTCTGGCCAGATTTCAGAACACAAAACATCTACCTGCGCATCTCTTACAGGCTGTTCGATGAAGTCAAGCGCACTTTCTGACTCTAATATAAAGACCGCCTCACGCACAGATACTCTCTTCTTATCTGAGCATGCTTCTTCAAAACCATATGTTATCGCGTGCGTGGCAAATCGCATGTTAGAATAGAACTGCTTGCTCGCGCTATACTGGTGCGGAACAGATAGGTTATCGTCCTGAGGCATAACCTGCAGCGTAATCGGCACAGTCGGCAACTGCATATAAAGAAAATATCCAGCTCCTGCGAACGCCAGCAATAACGCAATAACCCCGAGTGCCGCCTTCATCAGATTATTAAGTTTTTCCCATATATAAAGCACAGGTCATTGACATTTTTGGGTCGAATACCCCCCGCTTGCTGCGATTGACATAGCGAATTTTAGACAATCTCCTTATTGCAAATAGGCTTGCACCTATCCCACGCTTTAAATACAGCATCATATTAGAAAAAGCATGAATCAAAAAATGCTCTGGACAGTGGCAGGAATTGCGCTGATTGCAATTATAGTCCTAACTGCGTTCTCAACTCAAAATACAGAAATAAAACAGTTTTCCTCTCAATCTGAGTTAAAATCTTTTTTGGAAAAAAACATAGATAAATACTATGGCGGAACCACTTCATTAAATTCGTTGGAAATCTCTGGCAGAAAAAGCACAGGAGTATTAGAAAGCAGCGCCCCATCAGCAGATAGTGGCACGCGCTATTCCACCACTAATATTCAAGTGCAGGGAGTTGACGAGCCGGACTTTGTAAAAAACAATGGCGAGTATGTTTACATCGGGCGTGGAGATTCAGTCGCGATTATAGAAGCATATCCTGCAGAAAGCGCAGATATCAAGGCAACAATTAAAATTAACGGCACAATAACCAATATGCTACTCCAAGACAGCCAGCTAATTGTTTTTGGCATCGAGCATGAGCAGTATTATTCTTGCTATGATTGTGAAAGGTCTGCTGATTCCAGAAGCCTTGATCTCGAAGACGAGCCTGCTGCTCTGAAAGAGCCATATTATCCGTCAATTCCATCAGATTATCGCGCACCGCGCGCATTTGTCAAGATATACAACATCTTTGACGTTGACAATATTGTCGTGAAAAAAGAAGTGTTCTACGAAGGAAATTATCTGGACGCGCGCATGATAGGGGATTACATTTATCTTATCGCAAACCAGCCATTAATAACTTCAGGCGAAACAATTGTCATGCCTAAAATCGCCTACGAAAACAAAGAAACTGCAATTTTAGCCAGCGAAATCTCATTTTTCCCTGTTCAGGACTACAATTACCAATTAACAACTATTTTTGCATTAGAGCTGGACAATCTTGATAAAGAGCCTGTTCATTCATCTTTCTTAACAGGTTATACGCAAACTCTTTTTGTTTCAACAGACAATATTTATCTAACCTCGCCGAAGTATGTGCCATATGAATCGCGCCAAGAGCGCATGCTAAAAGACGTTATTATTCCAAGTTTAAGCGGAGATGCAAAAGAACAGGCTGAAAAGCTTCTAAATGAAGATATAAGCCCATATGAAGAAGAAAATATGATTCAGGCAATACTCGCAGACTACTACAACGAATTATCTGAAAGCGAAAAAAACTCGTTTCAAGAAGAACTAACCGAGCGCGCGAATTCTTTTGAAGAAGATTGGCAGAAAGAAATGCAGCGAACCATAATTCATAAGATACATATAGATGCAGATGATATTTCATATATCGGCAAGGGCGAAGTTTCCGGCTCTCCACTCAATCAATTCTCAATGGATGAATACGACGGCTATTTGCGCATTGCAACCACAACAGATGGATGGTTTAGAGGGGGAATAGGCGTTCTATCACCGCTTGCCTCAGGTTCAACAGCAGGAATTAGCGATGCTGAACCGTCTGAAAATATAGCAGATGAAACTGGTCCAAATGGTAAGATAATTCCTCAACCAATGCCTCCCGAGCGAATACAATTTCCCGAACCTCAATCACGCGTTGCAACAACAAATAATGTGTATGTGCTCGATGAAAAATTGAATATTGTCGGGGCTTTGGAAAACCTCGCAAACGGCGAGCGCATTTACTCGGCGCGCTTCATAGAAGACCGCGCGTATCTCGTCACGTTCAAGCAAATTGACCCCTTGTTTGTCATTGATTTAAGCGAGCCTTCAAGCCCAAAAGTGCTCGGCGAGTTAAAAATTCCAGGCTATTCAACATACTTGCATCCCTTTGACGAAAACACGATTATTGGCATTGGGCAAGACAGCGCAGGCGAAATTGACGAAGGTGGATTTATGGCCACCATCCCCGCAGGTCTTAAAATAGGATTATTTGACGTTGCTGACCCGAGCAACCCTCGTGAAATAGATCACTTTATCGTGGGCGACAGAGGAACATCTTCAGACGTATTCTACGACCACAAAGCATTCACATTTGACAAAGAGAATAGTCTGCTTGTCATTCCTGTAAACGTACAAGAGCGTGCGCCATCAAAAGCGCAAGGTTATCCAGAAGAGCAGTTCTGGTATCCAACCGCAACAATATTTCAGGGAGCGTATGCATTCAAGCTCTCACGAGAGAACGGCATAGAATTGCATGGCACGGTCACACACCTCACTACAAGCGAAATCTCCGAAATGGAAAAGGCAAAAACAAGCAGGAATGATTATTATTCTACTCCGTATGAGTCCTCTATTCAACGCAGTTTATATATAAACAACGTGCTTTACACAATTTCACAGCGCGCTCTTCAAGCCAACGACATAACTTCACTCAATTTTATGCGCTCAATAGAACTGCCGAGAACAATTGAGTCTTACGGCTGGGCAGTAAGTGCTGCCAGTGGCGGGCAAAGCGCTCCAGGGATTTAACATAAAATATCTTCTTTTGAGAATCTGAGCTTTTCATATTGAGTGTCGGCGGCATAGCCTACGGCGCACAGCGCGGTAGGAACAATATGCGGAGGGATATTGAGAATCTTGCTGTATTCTTCCGAGCTGAATCCTTCCATAGGACAACTGTCAAATCCTAATGCTTTTGCACCGTTTACTGCATTTCCCAATGCAAGGTATAACTGTCTCTGTGCCCAAGAGAGTTTTTGAGCAGGCGTCATACTCTTTTCAAAGTCATGCATGATTGGGATGTAATTTGTTGGAATGCCTTTTTCTCTGAAAAGTGCTTCAAGTTTGTCGATGTTTTGTTTTATATCGGTGTCTGCGCAGAATATCAGAAGATGAGAACATGAAGTTATTTGCGGTTGATTCCACGATGCAGGCAATAATTTTTCCTTGGTTGTTTGGTCCTCAATTATTTTAATTTTCCAGGGCTGGATATTGAAAGAAGAAGGCGCGTGCCGAATGAGCTCAAGCAGTTCATCGACCTTGAATTGAGGGATTTTTTTACCATCAAACTTTTTGACCGCGTATCGCTTGTGCACAATGTCCTTGAATTCCATGTTTCTTCATAGAGTTCGGATATTTAAATACCTCGGGTGTGCGATATGGGTGTTCTGGCTATTAGTAGACCAATATTATTTTACAAGAGGCTCATCAGTTTTTCGCTAGTTCCCAAAGCGTATGGAAATAATGCAGAAAAGAATCACGAATTCGTTTATTATTTATCAAGATAGCGATTGGATTCTTCTCTAGTAAGATTAGTAATGCATAGTTATTGGTTATTCCAATTTGGAATGGTCCGGGCACGGGGGAATATCTTAAAGTCCATTTTTTCTTTCCGTATTCTCTTAAGTATTCCTTCGCCTCTTTTTTCCTTTGGACATCATGGATAGCTCTGATTTTGATCTTTTTAGCATCAAGTCTTTGGTCGTTTTTAGAGAATATCTCAATCGCCTTCTCGCTATCTTCTCCGGGGCTTGCCCCAAGGATGTAATATGTATCGCCCTTTTTTAGATCGTCATCTATAATAAGTAGAACATTTTTCAGCCCGTCCCAATCGCGGAAAAGCTGGACTTCGGTAAGGAAATCCTCCGTTTTAGGAAATAGTTTGTCTATGTGCTCTTCGAACTCCCTTTTCTTGTCCCGAATTTCTTTTATTTTTTCGTCAAATAAAGATTTAATGTTGGAAGGATGAACTGGAACGTAATGTTTTACATTATCTTCTATGAACGAGGCTACAAGACCCTTTTTTATTAATCGATCAAGAACCTCATAGACCTTTGATGATAGGACTCCCGATTCTTTTACAATCGGAGTTTTGGTGCCATTTTTGATCTTAAGAAGCGCCCCATACACCTTAATTTCATTTTGCGATAATCCAAAGACCTCAAACAGTTCTTTCATGGTAGCCCCTAATAGGGACACCCTTATTTAAATATTGCTTCTTGGCGCACATAGTATGGAAAATGTGTCAAAATCTCAGCAAAAGAACCTGCCATTACTGGATAGTGTGCTTGACTATTATTCCAATATTCGTTTTCAACTTACGGCTCTAATTGTATGCCATCATATCTTGGAAAGCAACCTCTTTTTGATAGATTATCTGATTCGGCTGGGAATAAAACCTAAAGATATATTTGTTATTGGGAAGTCTTATTCAACAAGTCCTCAGATGATAAAACACTATCTTGCTTATGGAATTACACTCCACAGAAACAGTCTAGCTTTTGACAGCCATATGTCCTTTGATGAACAATTCAAGACCTCTATTCGTGACTTCCTCAGAGAGATACAAAAGAGAGATCTTTCAAAATATGAAAAAATAATTGTCTTGGATGATGGGGGAGAATTGCTTGCTCAGGTACATGACGCCTTTCAGGGAGATTCTAGAATTGCAGGAGTTGAACAGACTGCTTCTGGCTATCATAAGTTAAGACTGTTAAGCCCCCTCTTCCCAGTTATTAACGTCGCGACTTCGTGGGCGAAATTAGAGTACGAATCTCCTTTTATTGCAGAATCATTTGTAAAAGAACTGTACAAGCGACTTAATCAAATGGATAAGAAAATTGAAACGGTCCTTATTCTTGGAAACGGAATGATTGGATCAAATATAGCTTCTATTCTTAAGGGGGACTGCAGGGTTTTTGTGTACGATTCCCATATAGAAAGAAGTGAATTATCTAAAGAGGAATTGAATAATATTCTTCCTGTATGTGATGCGATTATCGGATGTTCTGGGCAGATTTCCATGATTGAACCCTATTACTCTAAAGTCAAAAAGGGAGTTATATTTGCAAGTGCTTCTTCTTCAGATAGAGAATTTGAAAGCTACAAAATACGCAGGTCTCACGAAAAGACTTCTAATCCACATAAAGACTTTTATACAGACCACATCATCCTCCTTAATGCAGGTTTTCCTCTGAACTTTGATGGTGACAAGTTAAGTGTTTCTTTAGATAAAATTCAGCTAACTCTCGCTCTTATGCTTGCAGGGGCTATCCAGACCGTTTGTGCTTCAGGTCGCAAAGGGATTCTTGAGCTCGATGTTAATGTACAGAATGTACTGATAAGAAAGTTCAATGAAATCATATCTGCCAGGAGTTATACATGAATCCTGCTGAAAAAGAAATTAAATTACGGGCTTTTGCAGCTTCTGTCATTAATCACTCTGAATACAGGGAGGAGATAGATTACTTGCTGAAGGCCTTGGAATTAACGGTCGAACAGGCTATTCAATCTTACGTTAACTATGATATGAACATTTTTTCTTATGAAAATGAAATTTACGAATCGTTATCTATGCGGATGACTCTTCATCTTCATTATCTTCTGCCGGAAAGTTGGCACCAAGACAGGCAACTTGCGGTTTTAGAGGCTATAAAGAAGATCAATCCTTCAACTACGGTCGACATGGGATTTGGGGCACCAACCAGATACATTCGAGAATTTATCCTGCTTAATAAGAAAGTCTTGCTACTAACGGATTTGTACCCCTCCGCGTTTATATTTAGTCAAGCACTGTTTAATTTCCTGTCCAAGAACTGGAAATCCTTTATTTCATTTAAGCAACTCGATATGAATGAGCACCCATACCCCGGAGACTTTGATCTTTATATATTCCAAGACTCAATTGAACACGTAAGGGATTCAACAGAATATCTGAACGAACTAGTAAAAAAATCACCAAGTTCATCAAAATTTATTTTTTCCTTGCCTATTGGTCCACGGATCCCGCTTCATACCATTTCTTGGGATGCTGAGCAAGATGCGATTACATGGCTAGAAAAAGCAAATCTACAAATAATCGATAAAAAGAGAGTCTTTGTTAACCCCGAGGTAGACTTATTTGCAGATCAGTTTGAAAAGAAGTTTTATAATCTTATTGTAAGTTGCCAGAAAAACCCACCCTAATTATTGCATAATTTGGTTACGTTCGGACAAGAATAAAACCCCTATGCCCTCAGATTCCTGCAAACGCCGGTGGCAGGAATCGAACCTGCATATCCTTGCGGAAGCCTGCTCTCCAAGCAGGTAGGCTACCACTGCCCAACACCGGCATGCGTGAAGAACAAGGCCGAGATTTATAAGGCTTTGTTACAGTTGATACTGTAAACTTCTCGGGATAGGTAATTATATTTAAAAAATTATCCATAAAATAAGGTTCTTATGGATTAGAATAGATGTTTCTCATCGACGTTATAATTAATTTCCCCACTAACAGATAATATAATAAACGGCCACATTAACTTTTGGCATAAGCGTATACACTTTTATCTTGACAGTACCTTTACAGTTGACTGTAGAGATGTTTAAATAGGGGCTTTTGCTTATTTTATTTTAATGAACGAGGTCATTAAAGAGGAAGATTCTACTGGCAATCCTTCATCTATCGCTGTTTCTGACGGCTTTCATAGCGATTCTGTGCCTGAGCCTTTTGAAGGCGTAGCACCCCCTGTTTATAGGTTTATCAGCAGAGTTAGGTCTGGCAAGCTGTCTTCCCAACTGTCGGATGGGGCTGTGCCTTCTGAAGCAATTGCTCGATGGCAACGCTTTCGTGAGGCTGAATGTGGTCGTATGAACTGCTGGCAGGAGTTCTATTTACGACCAGTGATTAGCTTAGACCGTCCTCCTCTAAAAGCAGGGCATTGCCGGTTGGATATAGGCGTGCGCAGCGAAATAAAGCGGTCGAAATTGGTCCCAAGGGATTTAAGCCCCTTGGAGGGACCTGATAAATCTTTTGTCCTTAAAAGGCAGGAATTGGTTGAAGTCTTTGAATCTGGAAGTGATATTGATTATTCTGCACTTGCTCAGATTACTTTTCCTGAAGATTTCCCAAAAGAAATTCTGAACAATATTGCTTCATCCAATGGGGGGTTAATCTTAATTGGAAGTGCAGCCCGATTTGGTGACGATGAGCCTTTTCTGTATGTTGGAGGAGTTCATTGTGTTTATGGAACATCTGTAGTCGTCCGCGATATAGGCTACATTCGTCCTCTGTCTATACAAGGAGATTCTAATGATTTGGTTTTACGCTTAGAGCACTTATTTGGGAGCAGAAATGTTGGGTTGAGCGGGGATTATTCTGATGCGAGAGTTTATTCTGGCAAAAAACTCCGCAGAGTTTGGAGAGACCATCCTAGACTAAGAGTAGTTCCTGAAGAGCTCGCGAAGTATTTGCCCGGTTTCCCAGCCATATCCAGAAAAACAGATATTGTTCCTTATCAGAGGTCTGATGTGTTTCCCCTGCATAATTATATGGCGTCTGGGCCAGCGCAGAAATCAACTGATTCAGGTAATCTTAGAACCAAATTAGATGCTGTTTTGGATGAACCTGTTGCTCGAGAGAGGGATTTAGTTCCTTTAGAAGTTTAACTATAATCAAGATGACAGCTCTCGAGAAATTCTTTGTAAATGTTTATGGCCTGCTGGCGCGTTGCTTCTGGAGAGATGCCTGCATTAAGATAGCGCACTGTGGTGCCCCGTTCTAAGAATATCGTCTTGAGCCAGGTGCTTGCATAAAGTGCATTCGCTTTTCTAAGAAAAAGAGAATCGTCAAATATCGCGCGGTCGTCTTTCTGCGTTTTCTTGCGTTCTTCGATGCGGCGCATGAGACTAGGCATACTTTTTATGATTGGTATAATGAGCAAGTCCGGCGCCCATTCAAGCGCTAATGCATTGCCTCGATAGCTAAGTATTTTCTTTCGTATTTCTCCTGCATTTTTGTGACCTGCTTCTTCTGCTTTAATCGTTTGATACACAAGAGTTGAAGCAACACTTCTGCTCTGAATGACGCGCAGACCATTTTTTAGTGCGGGAATGACAACCCGCGCCATACTAATGAGGCGGTCGAGCGCGTAGGCTTCTATTTGTGTTTCAAAAGAATATTTTCTATCGCCAAGTGCAATTATTTCGTTGCGTATTACATGACCTATGCCTGCATACGTTGGTTCAGCAGTAACGATTGTGTCATAATATGTTTCTGGCGGATTCCAGAAATCTTTAAGCTCGGGCAGACCTTTGCGGCTGGCCCTGCTGAAAGATATTGAATCAAAAACTGCACGGTTAAGCTTCTGCTCGTATTGCATCAGCGCACGTTCAATCTCGCCTTTGCCGATACCATCAATGCCATCCACTACCACAAATAGACCCCGCTTTTCCTTTATATTATTCATAGTATTTGGCAAGAAGAGGGTTTATTTTTTCCTTGATTATATTTAATATTGCCGCAGGGTCCGGAGTTCCGTCAATTACGATTATATTCTCATTGGGAAGTAATTCAGGCAGCGCGAGAAAGTTCTGCCGCACTTTTTCGAGAAATGAAATATCTTTTTCCAAGAAATGTTTAACGCGCGCATCATTCTGCATACGTGCTGCGGCAATAGTTGCAGGCAGGTCGATGATAATAACAATATCAGGCACAGGGAATATTTGTTGCGACTGAATCAATTCCTGCACAGCAAGACCCTGCGCGGCCTGATAGGCTATTGTTGAGTATTTGTAGCGGTCAGTGAGCACATGCTTTCCTTGTTCTATTTCAGGTGCGATGAGTTCTGCAACATGATTGGCACGATCTTCAGTGAAAAGCTGTGTGAATAGTGCGGCCTTGGAAAGTGCAGCCACATCTTCGTGCAGCAGCTTTCTGATATTGATGTCTTTGTAAGGTTCGCGCGTCAGAACCAGGTTGGCCTTCTTATTATATTTGAACAAGTACTCTGCCAGATTCATAAACTGCGTTGACTTGCCGCACCCGTCAATCCCTTCGAACGCGATGAACAATCCCCCCCTTTGCATAGTTTTGAAGAGTTGTCGAAGTATAAAAAGGATTATGGTAATTGAACAGAGATGTTCTATTGTTAGGGTGCAGAGATTCCTCTGGTTAAGTCACCCTGCATTAAAGAATCTCTGTCTATCCATTCCCGTGCTGACGCAGTACAATCAACGGGAATGTCTATAGGGGGAAACGCTCGCATAACGCCCAGACTTCTGATTTGATTGAAAAGTGCAGTTCGCTGTTTGTGGGATTTTTGATTACCTGGGCTATCCACTGACCGACTTGCTGCATTTCAGGTTCGCGCATGCCTCGCGTAGTGAGTATAGGCGTGCCGAGGCGTATTCCGCTTGGCTTCATGGGGGGCGATGGGTCGTATGGAACGCTATTTGCATTTGCGCATATTCCCGCAGCTTCAAGCGCTATAGCAAGTTCTTTGCCTCTGCCGATACCGAAAGACCGCGCATCAATCAGTATGAGGTGATTGTCAGTACCCCCTGTTATGAGCGGTATGCTTTCCTTAAGCAGTGTGTTTGCTAGGGCTTGTGCGTTCTTTACGGTTTGGTGTGCATAATTTTTAAATTCAGGAGTCCTTGCTTCTTTAAACGCGATGGCTTTGGCAGCAATAACATTTTCGTGAGGACCGCCCTGCATACCTGGAAAGACAGCCTTGTCAATTTGTTTGGCGTATTTTTCCTTGCACAGAATAATTGCTCCTCTCGGTCCGCGGAGTGTTTTGTGCGTGGTGGTCATAACTACGTCTGTGAACGGCAAGGGCGATGGGTGAGCGCCTGCAACTATTAAACCTGCAATGTGCGAGATGTCTGCCAGATGTATGGCCCCTATTTCTTCGGCAATATCCTGGAACGCGCGGAAATTGAGCGTGCGCGGATAGGCTGTTAGACCTGAGATTATGAGCTTGGGTTTATGCTCTAATGCGATGGCACGAACATTCGGCATATCAAGAAGATGTGTTTCTTTATTCAAACTATAGGGTATTGATTTGTAGAGCATGCCTGAGGCATTGACTGGGCTTCCATGCGTGAGATGTCCTCCAGAGGCAAGGTCGAGACCCATAAAACTTTCTCCTGGTTTGAGAAATGCGTGCAAGATTGCGAGGTTTGCTGGACTACCTGAATAAGGCTGAACGTTTGCGTGCTCTGCTCCGAAAAGTTCCTTGGCGCGCTGAATAGCAATTTGTTCTACCGAATCCACGAATTCATTGCCCTGATAATATCTTCGTGCGGGATAGCCTTCACTGTATTTATGCATTAACACCGAGCCGCATGCTTCACGCACTGCTTTGCTTGTGTAATTCTCGGAAGGAATCATGTTTAGCACATATTGCTGCCGAGCAGCCTCTTTTTCTATGAACTGATAGATAATATCATCCGCTTCTCTTCTTTCATACCTGACGAAGCTGTAGCTCATTCCGCCCTCACCACTGTCTTCTTTTTTTACTAGTTGCCAGTTTGCTTCATTGATAAGAGGGAAAAAAGCGTCGCCTTCTACTTCATGATGCAAGTGAGTGATTTCGAGCGCTGTCGCGAGTGGCATGAACTGTTCGTAGATTGTTTGTCCTCCTATGACATAAGCTGTCTGTCCGTGCTGCTGCGCGATTTTAAGTGCTTCTTCAGGAGTTGAACAGAAGAACACTCCCTGCTGCTCTTTGTGCTGTTTCGTTAGCACGATGTTTGTCCGGTCAGGAAGGGGTTTGCCCAGTCTCTTGACTATGGTTTCGTAGGTTTTTCTTCCCATGATGACTGGATGATTTAGCGTGAGATGCTTGAATCGCTTTAAATCTTCAGAGATATACCATGGAAGCTCTCCTTTTTTACCGATGACGCGATTGCTTGCCTGCGCCGCTATTAGAACCAATTCCATTATTTGAGACCGGTTGACTGGAAGCCGCCCCCGCCTCTTTTTGTTTCTGATAATTCATTTACTTCTTCGAAGCTGGTTTGATTAATTGACATGAGTATTCCCTGAGCTATTCTATCTCCTTTCCCGATGGTAAACTGAACAGGTGTGCTATTGTATAATACAATATGTATCTCTCCGCGGTAATCAGAGTCTATCACTCCGCCAGTTTTAATAAGGCCCTTTGACGAGAAACCGCTTCTTCCTTCAAGTTTCATAAAGTATCCTGCAGGTATTTCGAGCGCGATGCCAGTCCGAATTTTCTTTGTTTCTCCTGGGAGAATTATTGTTTCTTCAACAGAATAAAAATCGCATCCTGCTGAACCTTCTGTTGCATAAATTGGTGTCTTTGCTTCAAGGTGCAACTTTTTTAGCTTTAGAGTGGTTTTTTGCATGATTGTTTAGCTCAGGGGTTTTATATAAAGATTCTGTTCCTGCAAGCACCATAATACTTATAATCTCTTTTTCTGTCAGCAACTTATGTCAAAAGAGGAACAGCATCCCGAGCATCAATACCTTAATCTCCTGCGAGATATTATGGAACACGGACATGAGAAGACTGATTTTGCTACTGGCACTAAACTAAGGAGCGTATTCGGTAGGCAGATAAGATTTGATTTGTCTAAGGGGTTTCCATTGCTGACGACAAAGAAAGTTTTTATGCGCGGCATCATTCATGAACTATTATGGTTTCTCAAGGGTTCGACTAACATAAAGTACCTTGTTGATAATGATGTGCATATTTGGGATGACTGGCCATATCGCGAATACAAGAAGGCAATGGAAAGTGGTGAAGCGCTCTCCATGACGCAAAATGAGTTTATAGAGAAAATCAAATCCGAAAACTCTGATAGCGATTTTGTGAAGAAATGGGGCGAGTTAGGACCGGTTTATGGGAGGCAATGGCGAAAGTGGCGCGCAGCCAACGGGAGGATTATTGACCAATTACAGTGGGCTATCTGGAAGACAAAGAATTATCCTGATAGAAAACACGTATGCGTCAGCGCCTGGAATCCAGAATTTATTTATGAAATGTCAGAGCCTGGGACTTCAATGGCTATTCCTCCGTGCCATGTTATGTACAATATTAACGTTACGAACGGCAAGCTCTCGCTGCAGCTTTATCAGCGTAGTTGTGATGCGTTTCTTGGTGTGCCTTTTAATATCGCGAGCTATTCGCTGCTCACGATGATTCTTGCACAGGTGTGCGGTTATCAGGCAGGGGATTTTGTGCATACGTACGGAGACATTCACGTTTATGGGAATCATTATGATTCTGTTAACGAACAGCTTTCACGCGAGCCGCGCATGTTTCCTACGATTTGGATTAATCCTGAGAAAAAGAATATTGATGATTTTGTTTTTGGGGACTTTAGGCTTGAAAACTATGACTCTCATCCCGCCATTCGCGCTGAAATTACCGTCGTGGGCGGATTCAATGAAAAAGACAGAGAAGAATATTCTAAAGGCGGATAGCGCCTATACTTTTTTTACAAGGTCAAGCGGCATAAACTTTCCGCGTCGTTGCAAAATTGATTCCATTAGTTCTATAAGGGCGCGCGTATCTCTTGTTCTAAACTTGTCTTCTGGCATATCCATTATTCTGCCTAAATCCAGCCACGTTATCCCGACAGTATCTATATCTCCCGAGCCTAAAATTTCATCTGTTTTTTCTGAAGTGGTGTTGGCGATTGAGAAATTAACTGCATATTTTTCTGATTGGTGCGGACCTGTTACGTTATTTATTCGGACTCCTAACAGCCCTCTTTGTTCAACGACGAGTTTGCCGCCACCCTCTTCATTTATTTCTCGTTTTATTGTTTGATGAGGCAGCTCGTCTTCTTCAGCTGTTCCACCGAAGAAACTAAGTTTGCCATCTCCTGCATCATTGCTTAGCTGTTGGAACGCGTACACGGCAGACCTCGCTTTTTGCCGATATCGAATCGGTCCGCCTGAAACAATGAAGTCAATTGGTTGCTGCGGTTTCCTGATTGTGGGAGGTTCTGCCAGCATGTGGGATAATTGTTCAGATTGTCCTGTAACGCGAATAAAATCTAACGGAACTTTTATTGTTCCAAGTGCGTGCAGTTCTAAAGTGCTTCGGTCATGTGCGTTGAGATTTTGTCTGAGCGCATCATCTGGCGTAAACCAGTAAGTGCGATGCGCGTTTGTTCGATTAGTTGAGTTGCCTGTAACTGCCAAATCAATTACTGAAAGACCTTCTGGTGTGCGATGCTGAATCATGCTTCTTAAATATGCTGGTTCAAAGTTGATTCCGTGCTCTGCATAAAGAAGTTCTTGCACTGCTCCTGGAAAGCCATATTTCCAGTGCGCGTATCCGCCAGGTAATTGTAATCCGTATTCTGTTTCTCTAAGACAAATTTTACCGTCTTTACAGGCAATTGCAGTACATCTTGTCGTTTGCCCACATTTATTGTTACCAACCATATGTTTCTCATCGAGAGAGATTTTAAAAACATTATGCCAGTCTGAAGAATACAACTATTCTTTCATTTCAATCTTAATCTGGACTGAGCGGGGAATTTTAAGCATTATGATCGGATGCAGAACGCGGTCTTCTGCCGGCAGGTCAATAACGCGTTTATGCACGCGCATTTCAAACCTGTCAAAAGTAGCTGTTCCGTTGCCGCATGGAGATTTGCGTGTGGTGACTTTCATGATTTTTGTTGGCAGGGGAATCGGACCGCGCATGATGACGCCTGTGCGTGTTGAGATTTCGCGAATCATTTCAATGATACTGTTCAGTGCGCCGATGTCTACGCTGCTCAATTTGATTCTTACGTTTCCCATTTTGTGATGAGATAAGAGTGCTTTTTAAAGCTTTCCCGCATTGAAGTCTGCCCTGCAACTTAAAATATTGCTCCCAAGTTCCTATAATGCCTGATAATTCTTTGCGTTAGCGGCGAAAGTGGGACTCTGTCGCTTTCTGTTATCCACTGAAGGTCATAAACTCCTCTCCCATTATTTACTTGTCCCCCTTGGCGGGCATTGAATAGATATATGAAATCCTGTATTTCTTCGCCCCTTGGACTTGTTGTTACAAATGGGTTTTTCCAGTCTTTGGGTTCTCGAGGTATTTCAAGTTCAAGACCGTGTATATCGCGCATCACTTTATACTGCACGAATTCTTCGAAATATTCCGGAGAAATCATCTTTTCTGGCTGCCCTCCTGGTAGAATCCAATACGGTTTGAGTCCATATTGCACGACCAGCAGCGATTTTCTTTCTTTGTCGCGCACAAGGGCATTTACAAGAAGTTTGACCCTGCGAGAGCATATTGTTTCGATAATCATATAATTTTCACGTGCTTTAGCTTTTAAGCATTTTGGTTATGCCGGCATCTTGAATCAGATAGCTTTCTTCGATAATAAACATTGGGCCGCCCGCGCCGCGTGCGGAGCGGCCCTGTCGTCGCAACCTTAATGCGATGACTATGATTCTGTTTTGTGAGGGAGAAGGTATTTAAAATCATGCGCTATGAAACGTAAAAGAGCATGATAAATATTATTTTTGAGTTGGGAACCATTATCGGGATTGCCGCGGTTATAGCGCTGATTACCCGCGCGATTAAACAGCCGCCGATTATTGCGTATCTCATAACAGGCATTGTTGTCGGACCGCTTTTTTTGAATGTGCTGTCTTCAACTGATTTGATTGAGACGTTTGCGCGTCTGGGCGTGGCGTTTTTGTTATTCATTGTTGGGCTGAGTTTAGATTTTAAGGTGTTGCGTGAAGTTGGGGGAGTTTCTGTTGTGGCAGGGGCAGGAGCAATGGCTGTTGTGTCTGGCGCAAGCTTCTTCATTGCCCGCGCACTTGGATTTAGTTTCACGCCATCGTTATATCTGGCGGCTGCGCTGGCGTTTTCT